>Ga0080064_1001143_pt1 | contig 58077 bp, 59 predicted proteins | sample Subgrocontami54m_FD_69260 | JGI IMG/M metagenome (GOLD analysis project Ga0080064, IMG submission 69260) | Subsurface groundwater microbial communities from S. Glens Falls, New York, USA - GMW46 contaminated, 5.4 m (SPADES assembly) (version 2) ... | reverse complement strand
AACGCCAACCGCGCGTTCGCCATGCTGGCGATGCTCAATCTGAGCAAATGGGGAAGACCGCTCACAGGATAGGTGCGTCCAGCGTAAGCAAAATGCGGGAAAATCCCCCGCATTCCCGGCCCAAACCGCCTTCATATTCGATGAAAATTCCATTCGCCTCACAAACTCAACGAAATCACGCACGGGTGCCGCCCATGCGGATACTTGATCAGTGATTCCCTAAGGAGCTTTCGACATGACGCGAATCCACAATCCGCCGCACCCCGGCGAAACCTTGCGCGAGGACGTATTGCCCGCCTTGGGGCTGACCGTAACTGAGGCCGCCGCGCAATTGGGGGTAACCCGCGCCGCGCTGTCTCGCGTACTCAACGGCCGCGCCGCTATCTCGCCGGAAATGGCGCTGCGCCTGGAGGGCTGGCTGGGAGTGAAAAACGGCGGGCGCGCCGACCTGTGGATTTCGATGCAGGCCGGATACGATCTGTGGCGAGCCCGCAAAGCTGGTGCGCCGAAGGTGAAACGCGCCTCTGTATTACCCGCCGCCTGACAGGTTCAGGCAAAAGCGTGAACCATTGTCATCTACGTAGCCAAGTTCTCGGAGGCGATCTACGTGCTTCACGCCTTCCGGAAGAAGGCACAGAAGACGCCGAAGGCAGAGATCGAGTTGGTGCGCAAGCGCTACAGGGCGATGCTTGACGCAAGGAAATTGCGATGGTCGAAAAGCTGAAGATAGTACGCGGAAGCGGCAACGTATCTTCCCAAAGCAACTGACATTTCCTCTTACTCGCAAGCCAAGCTAAATGCAGTAGCGAGGCTATTAAATACCCGCCCAAGGAAAACACTAAACTACGAAACGCCCGCTGAACGATTTAGCCAATCTGTTGCGTCCACAGGTTGAATCCGCATCCATTACCAGACGGGGAAGTGCGATGCAGTCTCATGCTAAGACTGATTGGCATCCGGCTCCTAGCAATCCTCTGGTCTGACTCCCACCTCCGTTTCCCGTCGAGATGTATCCTCTCTTCAAGTCTAGAGGCGGCATCGCCGCAGCGCCCGGTCCTCGCTCGCGCTGCGGGCGGGCGCGCGTCGTTGGCGAGCGCGAGCAGCGTGCATGATCTCGGGGTAGATTTTGGGGTAGAATTGCGAACGCAAAAACGAAGATCAAGCATTGATGCGGGATGGCGGGTTTTTTGTGGCGCCCGCCGTCGCACCGGTTTAGGATCGATGCGTTTTGAGCAGGGCCTTGTGGAAATCGCAGACCTGCTGTTTTTTCCGTGTCGATATTGAAAGAAGGTAAACAAAAAGAAAGCGTTTGATCTAGGTCAACCCGGCAATCCACTCAAAGGTAGACCATGTGGCCTGCCTTTATGCTGGCTGGATTCAAGGTGTTCGGAAACTTTTCCAATCTGGATTTTAGATTTTAGCGATCCGTGCTCGAAAACTACTTTCCCGTTCTGATGTTCATCTTCGTCGGCTTCGCCGTCGGCGTCGGGCCTATCGTCACCGGCGCGCTGCTCGGGCCGCACCGCCCCGACAGCGAGAAGTTGTCCCCCTACGAATGCGGCTTCGAGGCCTTCGAGGACGCGCGCATGAAATTCGACGTGCGTTATTACCTGGTGGCGATTCTGTTCATCCTGTTCGACCTGGAAATCGCGTTCTTGTTTCCCTGGGCGATCGTGGTCAATGAAATCGGCCTGTTCGGTTTCTTTTCCATGATGATTTTCCTTGCCATCCTGGTGGTCGGGTTCATCTACGAATGGATGAAAGGGGCGCTGGAATGGGACTAGCGAGGCATACAAGGCGGTCACATGGGTATTGAAGGCATCTTGCAGGAAGGCTTTGTCACTACCACCGCCGACAAGCTGATTAACTGGACCCGCACCGGATCGATGTGGCCGATGACCTTCGGCCTTGCCTGCTGCGCGGTCGAGATGATGCATGCGGGCGCCGCGCGCTACGACCTCGACCGCTTCGGCATCGTATTTCGCCCCAGCCCGCGCCAGGCGGACGTGATGATCGTCGCCGGCACGCTGTGCAACAAGATGGCGCCGGCGCTGCGCAAGGTCTACGACCAGATGGCGGAGCCGCGCTGGGTGATCTCGATGGGATCCTGCGCCAACGGCGGCGGTTACTATCACTATTCCTATTCGGTGGTGCGCGGCTGCGACCGCATTGTGCCGGTGGACATCTACGTGCCGGGCTGTCCACCCACCGCTGAGGCTTTGCTCTACGGCATCATCCAGCTGCAGAACAAGATAAAACGTACCAATACCATCGCTCGCTAATGCTCGCTCAGATTATCGCCCGCTAAATGCCCGGTACGCTGGAACAACTCAAGAACAATCTCGAAGCCGCTCTCGGCAGCCGAATTGTCAGCCTCACTCAGGCGCTGGGCGAAATCACTGTGGTGGTGAACGCGGCCGACTATGTCGGCGTGGCGCAGACGCTGCACGACGATTCCGGCCTTGCCTTCGCCCAGTTGATGGACCTGTGCGGGGTGGATTATTCCGCTTACGGCGAGGGCGCATCTGCGTGGAAGGGCGCGCGCTTTGCCGCCACCTCACAACTGCTCTCGCTCGAGCACAACTGGCGCGTGCGGCTGCGGGTGTTTGCGGTGGACGACGATTTCCCGGTGGTGGACACGCTCACCGGCATCTGGCCCGGCGCCAACTGGTACGAGCGCGAAGCGTTCGATCTGTTCGGCATCATGTTCTCCGGCCACCCCGACCTGCGCCGCATTCTTACCGACTATGGTTTCATCGGTCATCCGTTCCGCAAGGATTTTCCGCTGTCGGGCCACGTCGAGATGCGCTACGACCCGCAGCAAATGCGCGTCATCTACCAGCCGGTGTCGATCGAGCCGCGCGAAATCACGCCGCGCATCATCCGCGAAGAGCAGTACGGGGATCCAGGCCATGACTGAGATCCAAAACGATACGATGAATCATGGCTGAAATTCGCAACTACACCATGAATTTTGGCCCTCAACACCCGGCGGCGCACGGCGTGCTGCGCCTGGTGCTGGAACTCGACGGCGAGGTGGTCGTGCGCGCCGACCCGCATATCGGTATGCTGCACCGCGCGACCGAGAAGCTGGCCGAGAACAAGACCTATGTCCAGGCGTTGCCCTACATGGACCGGATGGACTACTTCTCCGTCATGGCGAACGAGCACGCCTATTGCCTGGCGATCGAGCGCCTGCTCGGCATCCAGGTGCCCGAGCGTGCCCAGTACATCCGCGTCATGTTCGACGAGATCACCCGGATTCTGAGCCATCTGCTGTTCCTCGGCGCCCACGGTCTCGACATCGGCGCCATGACCATGTTCCTCTACTGCTTCCGCGAGCGCGAGGACCTGTTCGACGTGTACGAGGCGGTATCGGGGGCGCGCGTGCACGCGGCCTATTACCGCCCGGGCGGCGTGTACCGCGATCTGCCCGACGTCATGCCGCAGTACGCGGCAACGAAAATCCACGGCGCCAAGGCGGTGGCGAAGCTGAACGACAACCGCTCGGGCAGCCTGCTCGACTTCATCGAGGATTTCACCGAGCGTTTCCCGTCGTGCGTGGACGATTACGAAACGCTGCTCACCGACAACCGCATCTGGAAGCAGCGCACGGTAGGCATAGGCGTGATAGCGCCGGAGCGCGCTGTCGCGCTCGGCTTTACCGGCGTCATGCTGCGCGGGGCGGGTGTCGCCTGGGACCTGAGAAAGAAACAACCCTACGAAGTCTACGACCGCATGGACTTCGACATCCCCGTAGGCGTGAACGGCGACTGCTACGACCGCTATCTGGTGCGGGTGGAGGAACTGCGCCAGTCCAATCGCATCATCCGCCAGTGCATCCAGTGGCTGCGCGCCAACCCCGGCCCGGTGATCGTCGACAACCACAAGGTGGCCCCGCCCGCGCGCGCCGACATGAAAGGCGGCATGGAAGAACTGATCCATCATTTCAAGCTGTTTACCGAGGGCTTCTGCGTCCCCGCGGGCGAAGCCTACGCCGCGGTCGAGCACCCCAAGGGCGAATTCGGCATTTACCTGGTGTCGGACGGGGCGAACAAGCCCTACCGCCTGAAAGTCCGCGGCGCCGGCTTCGCGCATCTGCAGGGACTGGACGAGATGGCGCGCGGCCACATGATCGCCGACGTGGTCGCCATCATCGGCTCGCTGGACTTCGTATTCGGGGAGATTGACAGGTGAAGCGGCGTGACGCAGAGGTCGCAGAGGAAAACCTGAGCCGGGGTTTGTCGCCTTCGTCTGCGTTCAAATGAAGGTTGGTTGACGACATGCTGAGTGCAGAATCACTGAAAAGGATCGATCGCGAGATCGCCAAATTTCCCGCCGAGCAGAAGCAGTCGGCGGTGATGGCGGCGCTCGCCATCGCGCAGGACGAGAAGGGCTGGCTCTCGACCGAGGTCATGGATTTCGTTGCGCACTACCTGGGCATGGCGCCGATCGCCGTGTACGAGGTCGCGAGCTTCTACAACATGTACAACCTCGCGCCCGGCGGCAAGCACAAGGTCACGATCTGCACCAACCTGCCGTGCGCGCTCTCCGGGGCGGCCGATGCCGCCGAGCACCTAAAGCAATGCCTGGGGGTGGGTTTCAACGAGACCACTGCCGACGGCCGCATCACGCTCAGGGAGGGCGAATGCATGGGAGCCTGCGGCGATGCGCCGGTGCTGCTGGTGAACAACAAGCGCATGTGCGGTTCCATGTCCCGTGACAAGCTGGACCAACTGCTGGCGGAGTTGAAGTGATGCTCGACTACGGTCCCGACGCGATCCTGATGAAGGGCCTGGACGGCTCGAACTGGCACCTCAAGGACTACGGGGCGCGCGGCGGCTATGCCGCGCTGAAGAAAATCTTCAGCGAGAAGATAACACCAGAGGCGGTGGTCGCCGAAGTCAAGAAATCGGGATTGCGCGGCCGCGGCGGCGCCGGCTTCCCGGCCGGCCTGAAGTGGAGTTTCATGCCCAAGCAGTACACGGGTCCCAAATATCTCGTGTGCAATTCCGACGAGGGCGAACCGGGCACGTTCAAGGACCGCGATATTCTGCGCTACAACCCGCACATGCTGATCGAGGGCATGCTGATCGGCGCCTACGCCATGGGCACCGGCGTGGGCTACAACTACATTCACGGCGAGATCTGGGCGGAATACGAGCTGTTCGAGCAGGCCTTGGCCGAGGCGCGCGCCGCCGGCTATCTGGGCAAGAACATTCTCGGCACCGATTTCTCGTTTGAGCTCCACGCCGTTCACGGCTGGGGCGCGTACATCTGCGGCGAGGAAACCGGGCTGTTGGAGTCGATCGAGGGCAAGAAGGGCCAGCCGCGCTTCAAGCCGCCGTTTCCCGCAAGCTTCGGCCTGTACGGCAAGCCCACCACCATCAACAACACCGAGACCTTCGCCGCGGTGCCCTGGATCATCAACAACGGCGGCGACGCCTTCCTCGCCCTGGGCAAGCCCAACAACGGCGGCACCAAGATTTTCTCCGTATCGGGCCACGTCAACCGGCCCGGCAACTACGAAGTGAGGCTGGGCACGCCGTTCGCGAAACTGCTGGAGATGGCGGGCGGAATGCGCGGCGGCAGAAAAATCAAGGCGGTGATTCCGGGAGGCTCGTCGGCGCCGGTTCTGCCCGGGCATATCATCATGCAGACCGACCTCGACTATGACTCCATCGCCAAGGCCGGCTCCATGCTCGGCTCGGGCGCGGTGATCGTCATGGACGAGACCACCTGCATGGTGCGCGCGCTGGAGCGCCTGTCGTATTTCTATTTCGAGGAATCCTGCGGGCAGTGCACGCCTTGCCGCGAGGGCACCGGCTGGATGTACCGCGTGGTCCACCGCATCGAACACGGAAAAGGGCGGCAGGAAGACCTGGACCTGCTCACCAACGTGGCCGACAACATCGCCGGGCGCACCATCTGCGCCCTGGGGGATGCGGCGGCGCTGCCGGTGAAAAGCTTCATCAACCATTTCCGCGATGAGTTCCAGTATCACGTCGACCACAAGCGCTGCATGGTGAGCGTGCCCGGCGGCTATTTCACCGCGCAGAGTGCTGCCGCCGGGCCGGCGGCCTGAGAACGACATGCCAAAAGTAGAAATAGACGGCAGGCAGATCGAGGTGCAGAACGGCGCCACCGTGATGGACGCGGCCAACGCGCTCGGCATCGCGATTCCGCACTTCTGCTACCACAAGAAACTGTCCATCGCCGCCAACTGCCGCATGTGCCTGGTGCAGGTGGAGAAGGCGCCCAAGCCCTTGCCGGCCTGTGCCACTCCGGTCACCGACGGGATGAAGGTGTTTACCGAATCCGAGTACGCCAGGACCGCGCAGAAAGGGGTGATGGAGTTCCTGCTCATCAACCACCCGCTCGACTGCCCGATCTGCGATCAGGGCGGCGAATGCCAGTTGCAGGACCTCGCCGTGGGTTATGGCAAGGGCGCCTCGCGCTACGCGGAGGAGAAGCGCGTCGTGTTCCACAAGAACGTCGGCCCGCTGATCTCGATGGAGGAGATGACCCGCTGCATCCACTGCACCCGCTGCGTGCGTTTCGGCCAGGAGATCGCCGGCGTGATGGAACTCGGGATGATGGGGCGCGGCGAGCACGCGGAGATCGTGTCCTTCGTCGGGCGCACGGTCGATTCCGAGCTTTCCGGCAACATGATCGACCTGTGTCCGGTGGGTGCGCTCACCAGCAAGCCGTTCCGCTACAGCGCCCGCACCTGGGAGCTGGCGCGCAGGAAATCGGTGAGCCCGCACGACAGTCTGGGCTCGAACCTGATTGTGCAGGTGATGGCGAACAAGGTCATGCGTGTGCTGCCGCTGGAAAACGAGGAACTGAACGAATGCTGGCTCTCCGATCGCGACCGCTTCTCCTACGAGGGCCTGAATGCCGCCGACCGCCTGACCCAGCCCATGCTCAAGATCGACGGCAAGTGGCGCGAAGCGGACTGGCAGGAAGCGCTGGCCGCGGTCGCCAAAGGCCTGAAAAACGTGCAGACGCAGCATGGACCGGAGGCGCTCGGCGCGCTCGCCGCGCCGCACTCCACGCTGGAGGAACTGCACCTGCTGGGCAAGCTGATGCGCGGCATCGGCAGCGAGAACGTCGACTTCCGCCTGCGCCAGTCGGATTTTTCCGCTGACACGAAGCAAACCGGCGCGCCCTGGCTGGGCATGAAAGTCGCCGACATCGGCGGCCTCGACCGCGTGCTCGTCGTCGGCTCCTTCCTGCGCAAAGACCACCCGCTCCTCGCCAACCGTCTGCGCCAAGCCGCCAAGCGCGGGCAGCAAGTCAACCTCATTCATGCCACGGATGACGATCTGTTGATGAATCTCGCCAACAAGGCCATCGTGCCGCCGCAGGATCTGCCCGAAGTGCTGGCGCAGGTGGTGAAGGCGGTGGCCGAAGCGAAACAGCAGCCGCTGCCCGCGGCCCTAGCCGCGGTCAAAGTCGGCGCGGATGCGGAGAACATCGCCGCCAGCCTCGCCTCGGGCAAGAATGCCGGCATCTTTCTCGGCAATCTGGCCGAGCAGCACCCGCAGGCTTTGCTGCTGCGGCTGCTGGCGCAGGAACTGGCAGGACTGCTGGGCGCAAGGTTCGGGTTTTTCGGCGCTGCGGCTAACAGCGTTGGCGGTTATCTGGCCCGGGCCGTGCCCGGGGCGGGTGGCCTGAACGCGGCCGCCATGCTCACCGCGCCACGCAAAGCCTACGTCCTGCTCAACGCCGAACCGGAGCTAGATTGCAATGATCCGCGCGCGGCGATCAAGGCCATGCGCGCGACCGAATTCGTGATTTCCCTGTCCGTGTACAAGGGCTACGCCCTCGAATACGCCAACGTGATGCTGCCGATCGCACCCTTTACCGAAACCTCGGGCACCTTCATCAACGCCGAAGGCCGCATGCAAAGCTTCAACGGCGTGGTCAAGCCCCTGGGCGACGCGCGCCCGGCGTGGAAAGTGCTGCGCGTGCTCGGCAACCTACTCGGACTCGCCGGTTTCGACTACGACAGCAGCGAGCAAGTGCGCGACGAGGTTGTCAAACCCGATCAGGTAGCAGCGAAGCTCGACAACCGGCTGAACGGGATCGAGCTGAAACTTGCGGTAGCGCCCGCGGGGCTGCAAAGAATCGCCGACGTGCCCATCTATTTCAGCGATGCCACGGTGCGCCGTGCCGCGTCGCTGCAACAAACCCGCGATGCTGCAACGCCGCGCGCCTGGATGAATGCGGCGCTGCTGGCGAGGCTCGGCCTGGCCGAAGGCCAGGCAGTGAAAGTGCGGCAGGGTGCGGGCGCGGCCGAAGTGAGCGCCGCGCGCGATGACCGCCTGCCGCGGGACTGCGTGCGCCTGGCCGCCGCGCATCCGTCGACCGGGAACCTGGGCCCGATGTCCGGCGTAGTCAGCGTGGAGCCTCGATGATGGAACTCTACGCCAACATGATCGCGATCGGGCTCGGCTACGCCCAGAACTGGTTCGGCCCGGCGCTGGGCACGGCCATTTTCACCCTGGTCAAGACCTCGGTGCTGATCATGTGCATCGTCGCGCCGCTGCTCCTCGCCGTGGCCTACCTGACACTGCTCGAGCGCAAAGTCATCGGCTACATGCAGGTGCGCATCGGCCCCAACCGCGTCGGCCCGCTGGGGCTGCTGCAGCCTATCGCCGACGGCATCAAGCTGGTGTTCAAGGAAATCATCATTCCCTCAGGGGCCGACAAGATCCTGTTCCTGCTGGCGCCGGTGATCACCCTCACGGTGGCGATGGCGGCCTGGGCGGTGGTGCCGTTCAGCTTGCAGGTGGTGCTGGCCGACGTCGACGCCGGGCTGCTCTATGTGCTGGCCATCACCTCGATGGGCGTGTACGGCATCATCGTCGCCGGCTGGGCGTCGAATTCGAAATACGCTTTTCTCGGCGCCATGCGCGCCGCCGCGCAGATCGTCGCCTACGAGATCGCCATGGGTTTCGCCCTGGTGTGCGTGCTGATGGTGTCGCACAGCCTCAATCTCTCGGATATCGTCAACGGCCAGGCGAAAGGCCACTTCGCCGACATCGGGCTTAATTTCCTGTCCTGGAACTGGCTGCCGCTCGCGCCCATGCTGGTGGTGTATTTCGTCTCCGGCGTGGCCGAGACCCAGCGCGCCCCGTTCGACCTCGCCGAGGGCGAATCGGAAATCGTCGGTTTCCATGTCGAGTATTCCGGCATGCTCTTCGGCGTGTTCTCCATGGGCGAATACGCCAACATGATCCTGGTGGCCACGCTCACCACGATCCTATTTTTCGGCGGCTGGGCCGCGCCGCTCGACTCGGCCGTCCTCTCCGCCATCCCCGGCGCCGTGTGGTTGCTGGCCAAGGTGCTGTGCGTGCTGTTCCTGTTCCTCTGGTTCCGCGCCACGTTCCCGCGCTATCGCTACGACCAGGTCATGCGCCTCGGCTGGAAAGTGTTCATTCCGCTGACCATCGTGTGGCTGGTGCTGATAGCCGCGTGGATGCAGACCCCCTTCTCAATCTGGAGATGACCATCCATGGCTGAGAAACTCCGCGAGTTCTTCAAAGCCTTCCTGCTGCTCGAGCTGATGAAAGGCCTGGCGGTCACCGGGCGCCATCTGTTCGCGCGCAAGGTCACGGTGCAGTATCCCGAGGAGCATACGCCGCAGTCGCCGCGCTTCCGCGGCCTGCACGCGCTGCGCCGCTACCCCAACGGGGAGGAGCGCTGCATTGCCTGCAAGCTGTGCGAGGCGGTGTGCCCCGCGCTGGCGATTACCATCGAGTCGGAGCAGCGCGCCGACGGCACGCGCCGGACCACGCGCTACGACATCGACCTGAACAAGTGCATTTTCTGCGGTTTCTGCGAAGAGGCCTGCCCGGTCGACGCTATCGTCGAGACGCGCATCCTCGAGTACCACGGCGAGAAGCGCAGCGACCTGCACTACACCAAGGAGGTGCTGCTCGCGGTGGGGGACCGCTACGAGGCCGAGATCGCCCGCGACCGCGCCAGCGACGCGGCGTACCGGTGATGACACCATGAACATCGAAGCGATACTTTTCTACTTTTTCGCGGCGGTCCTGCTGATCGCGGCGCTGCGCGTCATTACCGCGCGCAACCCGGTGCATGCGGCGCTCTATCTGGTGCTCGCGTTCTTCACCGCCGCCGCGATCTGGATGCTGCTGCGGGCCGAGTTCCTGGCGATCGTCCTGGTGCTGGTCTACGTCGGCGCGGTGATGGTGCTGTTCCTGTTCGTGGTGATGATGCTCGACATCAACCTCGACCGGCTGCGCGAAGGCTTCTGGAGCTACCTGCCGCTCGGGGCCGCGGTGGGCGTGCTGATGGTGATCGAGATGGTGCTGGTGCTGGGCGGCAAGTACTTCGGCGCGGAGCAGCTCCCGTCCCCGGCCGATCCGGGCGCGGGCTACAGCAATACCAAGGAGATCGGCCGCATCCTTTACACCGACTATGTCTATCCGTTCGAACTCGCCGCGGTGATCCTACTGGTCGCGATCGTCGCGGCGATCGCGCTCACCATCCGCCGGCGCAAGGACACCAAGAACCAGGACCCGGCGCGACAGGTCATGGTCAAGCGCGCGGATCGCGTGCGCCTGATTTCGATGCCGTCAGAGAAGAAGGAAGGTTGATCGTGCCGTCGCTATCGTTGCCCGCGCTATCGCTATCGCACTTCCTGATACTCGGCGCGCTGCTGTTCGCCATCAGCATCGTCGGTATTTTCCTCAATCGCAAGAACGTGATCATTCTGCTGATGGCGATCGAGCTGATGCTGCTGGCGGTAAACCTGAACTTCATCGCCTTCTCGCATTACCTGAACGACATTTCCGGGCAGGTGTTCGTGTTTTTCATTCTGACCGTGGCGGCTGCGGAGTCGGCCATCGGGCTGGCGATCCTGGTGGTGCTGTTCCGCAATCTCGCCACGATCAACGTCGACGACCTGAATACATTGAAGGGCTAAGGGAAGGCTATGGGGAAGGAGCGATGGGGAAGAGCTGGAGGCGTGCCGGCGAGGCGTCTGCCGCTTACCCTTCATTCATCACCCATCAGAACAATATGACATCGATGCAACAACTCTACCTGCTGGTGCCGCTGGCGCCCCTTGCCGGAGCGCTGATCGCCGGTCTTGCCGGCCGCGCCATCGGCCGCGCGGGCGCCCATTGGGTGACCATCCTCGCGGTGACGGTCTCGTTCCTCGCTTCGGTGGCGATATTCTTCGACGTGGTGAACGGCAATGTCTTCAACGGCAGCGTCTATACCTGGCTGACCTCGGGCGAGACGCGCTTCGAGATCGGCTTCCTCATCGACCGGCTGACGGTGCTGATGATGGTGGTGGTCACCTTCGTCTCGCTCATGGTGCACGTCTACACCATCGGCTACATGGCGGACGATCCGGGCTACCAGCGCTTCTTCGCCTATATTTCGCTGTTCACCTTCTCCATGCTGATGCTGGTAATGTCGAACAACTTCCTGCAGCTGTTCTTCGGCTGGGAGGCGGTGGGCCTGATGTCCTACCTGCTGATCGGCTTCTGGTACACCCGGCCGACGGCGATCTACGCCAACCTCAAGGCGTTCCTGGTGAACCGCGTCGGCGACTTCGGCTTCCTCGTCGGCATCGGCCTGATTCTGGCCAATTTTGGCACGCTCGATTACGCCACCGTGTTCTCGCAGTCGTCAGGCATCGTTAACACCACCATCGAGATCATTCCCGGTGCGCCCTGGCTGCTGATATCGGTGATCTGCATCTGCCTGTTCATCGGCGCCATGGCCAAATCGGCGCAAGTCCCGCTGCACGTCTGGCTGCCCGATTCGATGGAAGGCCCGACGCCGATCTCGGCTTTGATCCACGCGGCCACCATGGTGACGGCGGGCATATTCATGGTGTCGCGCATGTCGCCGCTGTTCGAACTGTCCGAGGCGGCGCTGTCCTTGGTGCTGGTAATCGGCGGCATCACCGCCTTCTTCATGGCGCTGATCGCGGTGGTGCAGTACGACATCAAGCGCGTGATTGCGTACTCGACCCTGTCGCAGCTCGGCTACATGACCGTGGCGCTGGGCGCGTCGGCGTATTCGGTCGCGATCTTCCACCTCATGACCCACGCCTTCTTCAAGGCGCTGCTGTTCCTCGCCGCGGGCTCGGTGATCATCGCGCTGCACCATGAGCAGGATATGCGCAAGATGGGCGGGCTGCGCAAGTACATGCCCATTACCTACATCACCATGCTCATCGGCGCGCTCGCCAACGCGGGGCTGCCGCCGTTCGCCGGATTTTTCTCCAAGGATTCGATCCTGGAAGCGGTGCAGCTGTCGCATACCCCGGGCGCCGGTTTCGCCTATCTGATGGTGCTCGCCGGCGTGTTCGTCGGCGGCTTGTATTCCTTCCGTTTGATTTTCTACACGTTCCACGGCAAGGAGCGCTTCAGCGCGCATGACGCCGGACACGCCGCTGCCGCCAAGGATGAGCATGGCCATGATGCCGGCCAGGATCATGTGCCGCACGAATCGCCGGCGGTGGTGACGTTGCCGCTCATTTTGCTCGCCATTCCGTCCATCGTCGCCGGCTGGACCATAGGCACGGTGCTCTACGGCGGTTATTTCGGCTCCGCCATTTTCATCGCCCCGGAACACGAGGGCCTGGCCGAGATGGCGCGCGAGTTCCACGGCGTGATCGGCATGATGTTGCACGGGTTCGCCAGCCTGCCGTTCTGGTTCGCGCTCGCCGGGGCGGCGAGCGCCTGGTATCTGTACATCGCGAACCCCGACCTGCCCGCGGTGCTGCGGCAGAAGGCCGGCGTGCTCGTCACCATCCTGGAGGAGAAGTACGGCTTCGACCGCTTCAACGACTGGTTCTTCGCCGGCGGCGCGCGCGCGCTCGGCGGCGGCCTGTGGAAGATCGGCGACGCGGCCATCATCGACGGTTTCATGGTCAACGGCACGGCGCGCGTAGTGGGCTGGATCGGCGGCCTAGTGCGGCTGTTCCAGTCCGGCTATATCTATCACTACGCCTTCACCATGATCATCGGCGTATTCGTGCTGCTGACGCTGTGGTTCGGCCAGGCTTAGGGGACCGATGATGACTTCCGCTCCCTGGCTCAGCCTTGTCATCTGGATCCCGATCCTGTTCGGCCTGGTGGTACTCGCGTTCAGCGACCGCCATGCCGCGCAGGTGCGCCAGATCTCCCTGATCGGCGCGGTGCTCGGCCTGGCGGTGAGCCTGCCGCTCTACGCCGGCTTCCACACCCAGACGAGCGCCATGCAGTTCACCGAGCTCTCGCCCTGGATTCCGCGCTTCAACATCCACTACCACCTCGGCGTGGACGGCATTTCGGTGCTGTTCATCCTGTTGAACAGCTTCATTACCGTGCTGGTGGTGCTCGCGGGCTGGGAGTCGATCAAACAGCGGGTGGCGCAGTACATGGCGGCGTTCCTCATCATGTCGGGCCTGCTCAACGGCGTGTTCGCCGCCCTGGACGCGATGCTGTTCTACGTGTTCTTCGAGGCGACGCTGATCCCGATGTACCTGGTGATCGGGGTCTGGGGCGGGCCCAACCGCGTCTATGCCGCGGTGAAATTCTTCCTCTACACGCTGCTCGGGTCGCTGCTGATGCTGGTCGCCTTCCTCTACCTCTACGACAAGTCCGGCGGCAGTTTCTCCATCCTCGACTGGCACAAGCTGCCGCTGGCGATGACGCCGCAGCTTCTGCTGTTCGGCGCCTTCTTCCTCGCGTTTGCGGTCAAGGTGCCGATGTGGCCGGTGCACACCTGGCTGCCCGATGCCCACGTCGAGGCGCCCACCGGCGGCTCGGCGGTGCTGGCGGCGATTCTGCTCAAGCTCGGCGCCTACGGTTTCATCCGCTTCTCGCTGCCGGTGCTGCCCGACGCGAGCCACGCGCTCGCCGGTTTCATGATCACCCTGTCCCTGATCGCGGTGGTGTATATCGGCCTGGTGGCGATCGCGCAGACGGACATGAAGAAGCTGATCGCCTATTCCTCGGTCGCGCACATGGGTTTCGTCACCCTAGGTTTCTTCATTTTCAACGCCTACGGCGTGGAAGGGGCGCTGATCCAGATGGTTTCGCACGGCTTCGTCTCGGCCGCCATGTTCCTGTGCGTGGGCGTGATGTACGACCGCATGCACAGCCGCAACATCGCCGACTACGGCGGCGTGGTCAATACCATGCCCAAGTTCGCCTCCCTGATGATGCTGTTCGCCATGGCCAACTGCGGGCTCCCGGCCACCAGCGGCTTCGTCGGCGAATTCATGGTCATCATGGGCGCCTTGAAGCACAGCTTCTGGATCGGATTTCTCGCCGGGACCACGCTTATTTTCGGCGCGGCCTACACCCTGTGGATGTACAAGCGCGTGATTTTCGGCGCCGTGGCCAATGACCACGTGGCCGCGTTGAAGGACATCGGCGCGCGTGAATTCCTGGTGCTCTCGCTGCTCGCGCTCGCCGTGCTCGGCATGGGCCTGTACCCGCTGCCGCTGACCGAGGTGATGCACGCCTCGGTCAACGAGCTGTTGAAACACCTCGCGGCGAGCAAGCTGTAAGGTGATCGATCCGATGAATTTCACCATGCCAAATCTGTTGCCCGCCTACCCCGAGATCTTCCTGCTTATCATGGTCTCGGTTGTCCTGGTGGTGGACCTGTTTCTGCCGCAGCGGCTGCGCTACGTCACCTATACGCTGTCGCAGCTTACGCTCGCCGGCTGCGCCCTGCTCACGCTCGACGTCGCTTATCTCACCGGGGGCCAGGTTACCTATACCTTCGGCAACATGTTCGTCGCCGACCTGATGGGGCATACGCTGAAGCTCGCCGCCTATGTTGCCGTGTCAGTGGCGCTGGTGTATTCGCGCGCCTACCTCGCCGACCGCGGGCTGTGGAAAGGCGAGTTCTTCGCGCTGGTGCTGTTCGCGCTGATGGGCATGATGGTGATGATCTCGGCCAACCACTTCCTCACCCTGTACCTCGGCCTGGAACTGCTGTCGCTGTCGCTTTACGCGCTGGTGGCGCTCAACCGCGACTCGGCCCAGTCGACCGAGGCGGCGATGAAATACTTCGTGCTGGGCGCGCTCGCCTCGGGGCTGCTCCTGTACGGCATGTCCATGATCTACGGCGCCACCGGCACGCTCGATATTTCCCAGGTGGCGAAAGCGATTGCCACCGCCAATCCCAACAAGACGGTGCTGACCTTCGGCCTGGTGTTCCTGGTTTCGGGGATGGCATTCAAGCTGGGCGTGGTGCCGTTCCACATGTGGATCCCCGATGTCTACCACGGCGCGCCCACCGCCATGACCCTGCTCATCGGCTCCGCGCCCAAGCTGGCGGCGTTTGCCATGGCCATGCGCCTCTTGGTCAACGGGCTGCTCGATCTGGCGGTGGACTGGCAGCAGATGCTGGTGATCCTGTCGGTGCTGTCGATGGCCGTGGGCAATCTCGCCGCCATCGCCCAGACCAACATCAAGCGCATGCTCGCCTACTCGACCATTTCGCACATGGGTTTCATGCTGCTGGGCCTTTTGGCCGGCGTGGTCAACGGCAACTTGCTGAACGCGGCCGACGCCTATAGTGCCGCTATGTTTTACGTCGTGGTCTACGTGCTGACCACCCTGGGCTCCTTCGGCATGGTGATGCTCCTGTCGCGCGCCGGCTTCGAGGCCGAGAACCTGGACGATTTCAAGGGGCTGAACGCGCGCAACCCCTGGTACGCCTTCATCATGCTGCTGTTGATGTTCTCGCTCGCCGGGGTGCCCCCCACGGTGGGTTTCTACGCCAAGCTGTCGGTGCTGCAGCCGCTGCTGGCGGCGGATATGGCGTGGCTGGCGGTGGCAGCGGTGCTGTTCTCGCTTATCGGCGCGTTCTACTACCTGCGCATCGTCAAGCTCATGTATTTCGACGAGCCGACCGATACCGCGCCGATAAAACCGAGCCTGGACATGAGCGTGCTGATCTCGGCCAACGGCCTGGCCGTGCTCGCGCTCGGCATCATGCCGCAGTCGCTGATGGCGCTGTGCTACTTTTCCATTAAGTCCCTGTGAACCCGGGCGCGGGCCTGCTGCTGCAGCTCGCTGCTTTCACCGCAGCCGATTTGCCTGCGCTCAGGCGCGCCGTGCCCGCCGGACGCCGTCCATGAAATTCGTCCAGCGTCTCGAACGCGCGTGGGCCGCCGGGGACACCCTGCTTTGCGTCGGCCTCGACCCAGACCCCGCCCGGCTGCCGAAACACCTTGCCAGTTCGCGCTATCCGTTATTCGAGTTCGGCCGGGCGATCGTCGACGCCACTGCCGATCTGGTGTGCGCGTTCAAGCCGCAGATCGCCTACTATGCGGCGGCGCGCGCCGAAGACCAGCTCGAAATGACCATAGCTCACATCCGCCGGCACCATCCCGGAATACCGGTAATTCTCGACGCCAAGCGCGCTGACATAGGCAGCACGGCCGAGATGTATGCCAAGGAAGCGTTCGAGCGCTACCAGGCCGATGCGGTTACGGTGAATCCCTACCTGGGATTCGATTCGCTGGCGCCGTTTCTCGCGCATGCGGACAAGGGCGTGATCGTGCTGTGCCGCACGTCCAATCCGGGCGCACGCGAGGTGCAGGACCTCGAGAGCAAGGGCAAGAAACTGTACGAGCTCATCGCCGAAAAAGCGGCGCGCGACTGGAATGCGAACGGCAATGTGCTGCTGGTCGTGGGTGCGACTTACCCCGAGGAATTGGCTCAGATTCGCGCCATCGTCGGCGACATGCCGATTCTGGTGCCGGGCGTCGGCGCGCAGGGCGGCGACGTTGCCGCCGTGGTGGCGAACGGCGCGACCGCGGACCGGGCGGGGCTCATCATCAGCAGCTCGCGCGCGGTGCTCTATGCCGGCGGCGGCGCAGATTACGCCGAGGCCGCGAGGTCGGCGGCGCAGAAACTGCGCGACGAGATCAACCTTTGCCGCAAGGCCCGTTGATGAAGCACGGCGACATGACGGAGACGCAAGTCGCAAGCGAAACCGTATTCGAGGGCAAGCTGCTGCGCGTCAAATGCGATGGCGTCAGCCTGCACGACGGCAAGCCGGCAACACGCGAGTACATCGAGCACAACGGTGCGGTGATGATCATCCCGGTGCTGGATTCGGGTGAGCTGGTGATGGAGCGCCAGTACCGCTATGTCGTCGGCCGGCACTGCCTTGAGTTTCCCGCAGGAAAAATCGATCCGGGCGAAGAACCGCTCGCCACGGGCCGGCGAGAGTTGCTGGAGGAGACCGGCTATGTCGCCGGCGAATGGACCTATCTCGCCACCATCCATCCGACCGTGGCCTATTCCACCGAACGCATCCTGGTCTATCTCGCGCGCGGACTCAGGCATGAGGGCAGCAAACTCGACGACGGTGAGTTCCTCGAAGTCCTCAATTTCTCGCTGGAGGCCTTGCTCGAGCTGGTGCGCACGGGCGAAATCACCGACGTGAAGACGGTAATCGGCGTGTTCTGGCTGGAGAAGCTGCTGCGCGGAGAGTGGGTTGCGGGGCCTGCTTTGCCATAGCCGGCGGGCGGGAATCCCTTCGCGCGAAATCGCGGCGGTGAGGGTGGTGACAGGACGGCAGTGGCGGTCTTCGACGCGCCTTTTCCGACGATCGCGATGGCGGTTCGCTGTTTTTTCAACTCTCCGGCGACGCCGGCATAGAGGTTATCTTGGCTTCTCGCTTTCGATGGGCTGCTTTTTCGCTTTCGGCCAAGCTAATCTCCGGATTTCTCCTGGTCACCGTGCCCTCGCTCGCGGTGATGGTCGCGATCAGCCTGTACGCGCTCTGGGATTTGGCCAGCGTCAACCGCGAGCTGCAGGAGATCAGTCGCTCGCTGGAAGCGGTGCAGGGCCTGGAAACCGCGGTCGCGCGGACGGTCACGCCGCTCAGTGCTTTCCTCGTCGATGGCGCCTCCGGGCATGACCGGCGTTTCCAGGCATCGATCCGCGAGGTCGACGTTCGATTGAAAGGCTGCAGCGGCTCCGCCTGCCACGGTGCTTCAGGGCAGTCGAGTGCGATGGCCGAAAGCCTGGCGCCCTATATCCAGGGAATCAGGGACCGCGCCGCGATCGTCTTTACCGGCGGCGACTCGCCGACAGAGCAAGGGAAGGTACGGGTTCTTCACGAGATCAACCAGCAGAGTGAAGAAGCGAGCCGCCGGCTGGAACGTATGGCGTCGGCGCTGCTGCTGCGGGTGACCTCCCTCCAGGAAAAATCACAGGAAGTGAGCCAACGGGCGGTGGCCCTGATCCTGGTCACCTCATCGCTGGTCCTCGCGCTCGCGGCCATGGGCGCCTGGTTTCTGTCCCGGCGGCTGCTAAGGCATGTGGACGCGCTGCTGACCGGGACGCGGAAGATCATGCAAGGCGAGCTGGGCTATCGCGTGTCGGTCACGCAGCCGGATGAAGTCGGGCAGTTGGCCGGATCGTTCAATGCGATGGCGCAGGAGCTGCAGGAGCACCGGGAGCACCTGGAGCGCATCGTGGATGCCAGGACCGCCGAACTCAGGCAGACCCAGGATTCCCTGGTGCAGTCGGAGAAGCTTGCCTCGATCGGCCTGCTCGCCGCGGGCGTAGCGCACGAGCTGAACAATCCCCTCACCAGCATTCTGATGAACGTCAATCTGCTCATGGAAGACGCGGGCGATCAACCCGCTCTCCGGGCGGAACTTCAGCGCATCGGCGAAGACACGGTTCGCTGCAAACGGATTATCGATGACCTGCTCGATTTTTCCCGGCGCCAGGAACTGGACATCGCGCCCACCGACTTGAACGCTCTGGTTCGGGATGCGCTCGACCTGCTCGGCCGCGGCGCGCGCCTGCAGGGAATCGACGTTTCTGCCGAGCTTTCGAGCGGGATTGCGCGCGTGCCGTGCGACCCCGCGCGGATGGAGCAGGTACTGGCGAACGTTCTGGTAAACGCGGTCCAGGCCATGCCGCAGGGCGGAAGTCTGACGATCGGGACGGAACTTCGGGGGGGCTTTGCCGAGATATCGGTGCAAGATACCGGGCCGGGCATTCCAGGGGCGATCCGCGGCCGCATTTTCGACCCGTTCTTCACCACCAAGCCCCACGGAACGGGCTTGGGACTCTCGATTGTCTACAGCATAATGGAGGCGCACGGCGGCAAGGTCGAAGTGCAGAGCCTGACGCCCGATGAGCCGCGGGTTGGCGCGGCCCGACGGGCCGGGACGCGGGTTCTTCTGTCGCTGCCGTCGGGAGCGGCGCCTGCCGATGGCGACGCGTTACCAACTGAGCGAGGTTAAACGGATGGAACTTCCAGAAAGGGAATTCGGGCGCAGAATCCTGGTCGTGGATGACGAAGAACGCATCTGCGAGGCGGTGAAGCGGGCGCTGGAGCGCAGCGGCTATCAGGTGGATACCAGGCTGAGCGCACTGGACGCGCTGGAGGCGTTCCGCAACGGCGCCCCGGACATGGTGATCTGCGACATCAAGATGCCGGACATGGACGGGATGACGCTGCTCGAACGGATCAAGGAGTACGACCCGAACATCCCCGTCCTGATGATCACCGGCCATGCCTCTATCGAGTCCGCCGTCGAGGCGGTCAGAAAAGGCGCGCAGGAGTACATCCCCAAGCCTTTTTCTCCGGACCAGATCCGCTTTCTGGTCGAACGTGCCTTCGAGCGCAAACGCCTGATCGAGCAGAACCTCTACCTGAACACTGAGCTTGGGCAGGCGCAAGTCAGGAACGTGGTCAAGGGCACGAGCCCGGTCATGCAACGCATGTTCGACCTGGTCGCCAAGGTGGCCGCGACCGACTCCTCGGTGCTGATCGCGGGCGAAAGCGGCAGCGGCAAGGAAATCGTGGCCCGCCTCATTCACTTCGGCGGCGCACGGGCCGGCGCACCGTTCGTGACGGTGAACTGCTCGGCGATTCCCAACGATCTTCTGGAGAGCGAGCTGTTTGGGCATACGCGAGGAGCTTTCACCGGCGCCCTCTATGCCAAGCGCGGAAGCTTCGAGCAGGCCGACGGCGGCACGTTTTTTCTCGATGAGATCGGGGACATGCGGATCGAGATGCAGGCGAAGATTCTCAGGGTGCTGGAAGAGCGGAGGATCAGGAGAATCGGGTCGGAAGACGAGGTTGCGGTCGACGTAAGGGTCATCGCCGCGACCAACAAGAACCTGAGGGACGAGATCAAAGGCGGCCGATTCCGCGAGGACCTGTTTTACCGGCTCGACGTTGTCCAGATCGAGATCGCACCGCTGCGCGAGCACAAGGAGGACATCCCCATTCTTGCCCGGCACTTTCTCAATGTTTTCTGCGGCGAGATGAAAAAACCGCCGACGGATTTTTCCGAAGAGGCCCTGAGCCTTCTGGGGCGCCATGACTGGCCCGGAAACGTCCGGGAGCTGAGAAACGCCGTGGAAAGGGCGCTGATCTTCGCCAGCCCCGGCGAACCCATTCGAACCGGCCATTTCCCGCGCGGATTGCGGGAAAAGACGAACGCGGGATTCAAGTCGCCTTACAAAGATCTGCGCAGCTTGCGCGAGGTCGAGATGGCTCATATTCGCGCCGTCCTGGAGGCCTGCGAAGGCAACAAGGTGCGCGCGGCGGAGTGCCTGGGCATATCGCCCTCGACCATCTGGCGCAAGCTGCAGGAAGACGCATAGGCATACCGCACAGCCTGGTCGCGCTTATTTCACGAACCATTTCCGTTGCAGATTGGAACGGAAAAAACGTCTTTGTTTTCAATCGGTAGCGGCGAGGCCTTGCAAATTGGATGCCTGCTCCCATTTCGCCGTCCCCAGACAGTCCCGACCCTTCCAAAAACATCTCGTTGAATTAGGCGCTTAAGAAACGCGGCGGCGCAGCCGGCGCTGGCATGGCTCTTGCATTGGTGTAGGGCAATTCCAGAATCGAACCCACCATTCTCATACATGGCCAACGGTCTTAAAGTTGTCAGGCGCGAGCAAAGCGCGAGATCGCGCCAGCATCGCGGCGTGCTTAGCCAGGTGATCTACGAGCGTGACGGGCTGGAGATTCTGCGTACGGAAATGGAATCGGGAAGTGTTTGCGACAGCCAGGAATTCGGAGATTTCTCTTCTGCGCATTACGTCATCGATGGAACGCCCGTGTTTCGGACATCGCACGAGTGCGCGGATCTGATGCCTGGTGACAGCGTCGTCGTTTCCCACGAAAGCGCCTATACGATTTCGAATGGGGCTCCCACTCGCTCTGTTTTCCTGAGTGTTCTGTTCAAGCCCTGCGCAACAGAAGTTCAGTCAACTCAAATGGCAGCAAAGGAGACTCTTGCATGAAACTGACAAGACGGGAATTCCTCAAAGTGTCGGTCGTCACGGCCGGCAGTATGTTGGTCGTCGGCTGCGTCACGCAGCCGGTTACCAGTGCCATGGAGGTACGCAAGGCCAGGCCCGCGGGCCCGGCCAAAGGCGAATGGGTGTCGACCGCCTGCCAGGGGTGCACCCAGTGGTGTGCGATCCAGATTTTCGTGCAGGACGGCCGCGCGGTGCAGGTGCGCGGCAATCCCTTGAGCAAGACCAACCACGGCTACACCTGCATCCGCGGGCATCTGATCCCGCAGCAGACCTACGATCCGGACCGGATCAAGGTGCCGATGAAACGGACCAACCCCATGAAGGGGCGCGGCGTCGATCCGAAGTTCGTCCCGATCACGTGGGACGAGGCGCTCAACCTCGTAGCCGACAAGATGATGGAGCTGCGCCGGAACAACGAACCGCACAAGCTCACCTATATCCGCGGTCGTTATTCATCGACTGCCACGGATATTCTCTATGGCGCGCTGCCGAAGATCTACGGGACGACCAACTACTTCTCCCACAGCTCGATCTGTGCCGAAGCCGAGAAAATGGGGCCGGGCCTGACCCAGGGCTTCTTCGGTTACCGCGACTACGACCTGGACAACACCGAGTGCCTGGTGACCTGGGGAACCGATCCGCTCGCCTCCAACCGGATGGTGCCCAACACCATACGCAGGTTCGGCGAGATCCTCGCCCGAGGCAAGGTCATCGCGGTGGACCCGCGACTGTCCAATTCGGCGGCCAAGGCGCACGAATGGCTTCCCATCAAGCCGGGGACCGACGGGGCGCTGGCCGGCGCCATCGCGCACGTGATGCTCACCGAGGGACTGTGGAACAAAGAGTTTGTCGGCAATTTCAAGGACGGCAAGAACTTGTTTGTCGCCGGCAAGACGGTTGAGGAGGCGGCCTTCGCGGAGAAGGAGACGCACGGTCTGGTCAAGTGGTGGAATATCGAGCTGAAGGACCGCACCCCGGTCTGGGCGGAGAAGGAGACGCTGATTCCGGCGGCGCAGACGATCCGCGTCGCCCGCGCCATCGGCAAGGCCGCGCCAAAGGTGGCGGTGTGGATGGGGCCGGGCGTGGGGATGAACCCGCGCGGCACCTATGCATCGATGGCGGTTCACGCCCTGAACGGCCTGGCGGGTTCGATTGACGTCGAGGGCGGCACGCTGCAGAGTTCCAGCGTCCCGATCGGAAAATTTCCGAGCGCCGACGCCTATGTCGATGACATTGCGAAGGCAGCGGGCAAGCACAAGAAGATCGACGGCCGGGGCGCGAAGGATATGCCGGCCATGATGAACGCCAAGCCCGGCAGCGGCGTGGTGGTCAACAACGTCGCCAACACCATGTTGAAGGATCCCGGCGCGGTCAAGGTGCTGCTGAGTTCCTGGACCAACTTCAACTTTTCCTGCACCGACCCGTCGCGCTGGGACAAGGCGCTGGCCAAGGTGCCGTTTTTTGCGCACATGGTCACCAACGCCTCGGAGATGACCCAGTTCGCCGACGTGGTGCTCCCCTCCACGTTCAACAGCAGCGAGGGTTTCTCGGTCATCACCAACGGCGGGAACCTGCACGGTTATGCCACCATCCAGCAGCCGGCCGGAAAACGGCTGTGGGACGTGAAGCAGGAAGAGACCGAGGTGTGCTGGCTGCTCGCCGAGAAGTTGAAGGCCAAGGGTTTCCCCAACCTGTACGACTATTTCTCGAAGGAGTTCAAAGATCCGGAAACGGGCCGGACCCCGGCCAACGAAAGGGAGTTCACCGAGATTTTGGCCAAGATCTCCAGCGCGCCGATGTGGATGCCCAAGGAACCGCTGAAGGGCGACAAGATCGATGGCTGGGCCGATTTCCGCAAGAAAGGGATGTACAGCGGCCCGAAATACAGCTTCAAGCGGGGTTGGGGCGGCAAGTTCGCCACCGCGACCAAGAAGTTCGAGTTCTACAGCGAGACCGCGAAGAAGGGACTCACCGAGCACGCCGCGAAATACCAGACCACGGTGGACGACATCCTCACGGTCTCCGGCTACGTGGCGCGGGGCGAACAGGCTTTCGTGCCGCACTACGAACCGCCCAAGCGCCACGGCAGCGTCGCCGAATATCCGTTCGACTTCATCGACTACAAGTCCCGGCTCAACCGCGAGGGTCGTTCGGCAAACCTGCCCTGGTACCAGGAGTTCAAGAAGGTCGATCCGGGTGACGTTTCCTGGGACGACGTGCTGAAAATGAACCCGGCCGACGGCGCGAAGCTGGGCCTGAAGACGGGTGACAGCGTCAAGGTTAGTTCGGTGGCGGGTTCGATCGTCGTTAAGCTGAAACTCTGGGAAGGCGTGCGGGCCGGCACGGTCGCGAAGTGCTTCGGCCAGGGGCACTGGGCCTACGGTCGCGTTGCCGCCAAGGACTACGCCAAGGCGCAGCCGCGCGGCGGCAACAACAACGAGATCCTGGTCGACGACTACGATCGCCTGAGCGGCTCCACGGCCCGCAATGGCGGGTTCACGGGCGTCAGGGTCCAGAAAGCCTGATTCCCGCATACCCGAATTGAAGGAGACATCAAATGCCTAAGTTTGGAATGGTTATTGACCTGCAGCGATGCGTGGGTTGCGGCTGCTGCACGATTGCCTGCAAGGCCGAGAACAACACCCGCAACCGGGCCGACGGACAGAGTCACAATTGGGCCGACCTCCTCATAAAGACCGAGGGAAGCTTCCCGAATGTGGCGCATGTCGTGATGCCGGTGCTCTGCAACCACTGCAGCGACGCTCCCTGTGTCACCAACTGCCCGGTCACGCCGAAGGCGATGTTCAAGACCCCGGAAGGCATCACCATGCACGACCCGGAACTGTGCATAGGCTGCCAGATGTGCCAGCGGTCCTGTCCGTACAGCAACGTCGAACTCGATGAGCGGAGCCTCACCGGCGAGACCTACAGCGTGATCAGCTTCAACGCCCGGGATCGCGACACGCAGCCCTACTGGACCGACAGGTCGGAGATGATCCCGGGATGCACGGCGTCCGGCGCGGAAACCGCCAAGAGGGCCGGAGCGGCGATTCCGGCGATGAACCAGTTCGCCGCCGGAGACGTACAGCCGGTGCGCAAGCCGGGCGTGGTGGAGAAGTGCACATTCTGCTACCACCGCGTGAGCAAGGGCATGCAGCCGGCGTGCGTCGAGGTCTGCCCGGCCAAGGCGCGCATCTTCGGTGACCAGGACGATCCGAATTCCGAGATCGCCAAGGTGCTGAAGGCGCAGAAGTCGTCCCGCTTGCAGGAGGAAAAGAACACCCGGCCGAACGTGCATTACATCGGCAAATACAGCGACAGAGCCTGATCTCCGGCGCAACCGTGTAAACTGGGGGCGGGAATTATCCGCCCCTTTTTTTTTCAGGAAACCGAATGCCACATTACGACCTCGACCAGGGAATCGCCCGCGAAAACCTCTGCCGCTTTCTCGCTGCCTGCTATTACCAGCCGGGCCCGGAGTTCGCGGAAGAGAAGGTTTTCGATTCGATCCTAGAGGCAGCGACCCGGATCCATCCGGATCTTGCCGCGCACGCGCGCCGGCTGGGCGAGGAATTTGTCGCCGAAGGGGCAGAGAACCTGCTGCTCGATTACACGCGCCTTTTCCTTGGACCCACGCACGTCATCGCCAAGCCCTACGGTTCGGTCTGGCTGGAAGGAGAGAACACCATCATGGGCGAATCGACGATGGCGGTGCAGGAGCTCTACACGGAGGGCGGCTTCGACATCAGCGAAGCGTTTCGCGAATTGCCCGACCACGTCGCCGCCGAACTGGAGTTTCTCTATCTGCTCATTTACCGGGAGAATGAGGCGCACCGCAACGACGAGCCCGAAGCGCTGCAGGCAAAAGCCGCCCTGCGCAAACGCTTTCTCGACGAACACCTCGGGCGCTGGGTAGGACCGTTCACGGCGGCCGTGAGGGCCGGCGCACAAAGCAATTTTTACCGCCAGCTCGCGGAGCTCACCGGCAGATTCGTCAACTTGGAAGCAGGCAAAGACCGGGCGGCCTGATTTCATGGCACACTGCGTCCAACGCATCTAGCGACGTAAGTTCTTATATTGTGACCGGCATGGATTCGACGGCTGACCAGGAAGTACTCGACGCGGCGCTCACGCTGATTCATTCGCGCCAGCACACTTCACCCAAGCGGCTCGGCGGTCCGGGTCCAGACCGCGAGCAAATCGAGAACATCCTCAGCGCAGCGGGCGCGGCGCCGGATCACGGACTTTTGACACCCTGGCGCCTGATCATCATCCCGCCGGAGCGGCGCCATCTTCTGGGCGAAGCCTTTGCCGATGCGCTCACCGAGCGCGATGGCGCGGCGACCGAGGTGCAGAAGCAGGAGGCGAGGGCGAAAGCTTCGCGCGGTCCGTTCCTGGTCATGGTGGTGGTGCGTCTCGATCCCGAGCTGGGGCCGACCCATCCGCAGGAACGCATCATTTCCGCGGGCTGCGCCATTCAGAACATGCTGCTCGTCGCCCATGCGCTTGGGTTCGGCGCGGGCCTGTCGAGCGGCAGGGCGCTGTACTCGAAGCAGATGAGGTTGGTATTCGGACTGAGCGAGCATGAACAGCCGCTCTGCTTCATGACCGTGGGCACGGTGCAGAGGCGCAAGCCTGCGCGGCCGAGGCCGGTGATGGCCGACTACACCTCCACCCTGTAACACGGACTTGCCCGCTGCAGCAACTGATGCCGGGCTATCGCAGTGCCGGACTATCGCTTAAAAGGCTCTGATAAGATGACTGCAATTTGAATACCGGAAGCCCAAGATGAATGCCGTGATTCTCGAGTCCGTGCTGACGTGCCCGAATTGTGGGTTCGCCCGGCAGGAAACCATGCCCACCGACGCCTGCCAGTTCTATTATGAATGCGCGCGCTGCCAGACCTTGCTGCGTCCGAAGCCCGGCGACTGTTGCGTGTTCTGTTCCTACGGTTCGGAAAAATGTCCGCCGATCCAGCTAGGTGGCTGTTGTTGTCCGGCCTAATTGCCGGCCTCGCGCAGGCATTGCCATGAGCGGACCAGTCTACCTCGACTACAACGCCACTACGCCGGTCGCCGCCGAAGTGGTGGAGGCGATGCTGCCCTATCTGGTGGAGCACTTCGGCAATCCGTCGTCGTCTCATTCCCACGGCAAAAAAACTGCGCAGGCGGTGCGCGCAGCGCGCGAATCGGTCGCCGACCTTCTCGGCGCCGCCGCGGACGAGATTGTTTTCACCGGCAGTGCCACGGAAGCCAATAATCTGGCGCTACTCGGTGTCGCGCGCGCGCTGGCCGGAAAAAAGAGACATCTTGTAGTGAGCGCGGTGGAACATCCGGCGGTGATCGCGCCGGCCCTTTATTTGCAAAGCGAGGGATGGGATCTGAGTGTGATTCCGGTCGACGCGTACGCACGGGTCGATCCGGCCGACATCGCTGCTGCGTTGCGGCCGGATACCGCGCTCGTCTCCATCATGCATGCCAACAACGAGGTGGGCACGATCCAGCCCGTGGCCGAGATCACGGCGATCACCAAAGCGCGCGGCATCCTGCTGCATGCCGATGCCGCTCAATCCGCCGGCAAGATTGCGCTCGACGTCGATGCGCTGGGTGTCGATCTCCTGACCCTGGCGGGCCACAAGTTCTATGCTGCGAAAGGGGTAGGCGCTCTTTATGTCCGGACAGGAACGCCGATCAAGCCGATCCAGTTTGGCGCCGAGCAGGAGCACGGCCTGCGTCCGGCCACGGAGAACGTTGCGCAAGTGGTCGGCCTGGGCGCGGCGGCAAGGCTCGCGCGCGAACGCCTTCCGGCGGCGACGGAAAAACTGCGGTCGCTACGGGACGCGCTGCACCAGCGGCTGGCGGCGGCGGTTCCCGGTCTCAAGCTCAACGATCATCCGACCGAGCGTCTGCCCAATACTTTGCACGTCTCCCTTCCGGGTATCGTCGGGCGCGAGCTGCTGTCCCGCGTCGCTGGCCGGGTTGCCGCGTCGGTCGGCTCGGCGTGCCACTCCGAAGCCGACGCAGTGAGCGGCGTACTGGCCGCGATGGGGGTGCGATGCGAACCGGGCGCTAGGGGCAGTCAGACTCTCGGTGGGATGGATGACGACGCCGGCGGAAATCGAAGCCGCGGCGACGGCACTGTCTGAAGGTGTCAACGGCTTGCTCGTGCAGCGGCGTTAGTCAAGTATTGCGCCCACTCCTCTGCAGGGAATCCGCCTGAAGCTGCCTGGGGTTCTCGCACCACGGTAAACAACATGATCCGGAGGGCGGATTGCGGGTTCATGCCCCACTTGACCGGAAATTCGAACTTTTCCTTCGCCCTCGCGCGAATGCCGATCGCCTCGGTGCAGTCCACACGCGTGGTTATTTGGATTGCTGCTGTGACGATGGTGATCGAAATCATCGCTGGCTGGCGGTTCAACTCGATGGCCCTGCTTGCCGATAGTTTTCCGTCGGTGGCTTCCTGTTACCTGGAATCGTGATTGCGGCGGGTGCTCTGGCGAAACAGTTCCTGCCGTGCCGCAGAGCTGATTGCGATCACCGCTGGGTGCGTGAGGCGGCGCTCCACTGAAATGGCGTAGAACTGCTCGGTCACCGCGCTGGTATGGCCGATGGCCACCACACCATATTGCAGACGCACTTCCTTGGCGATCACGGATGCGGCCGCAAAGATGCCGGTACCGACCTGACCGAATGCCTTTTGCAAGGCGCCATCATCGAATTCACCGACAATCCGTGGATGAACCTGCAGTTTTTCAAACCACTGCATCAAGCGTGCTCGTACCGCCGCGTCCTCGCCCGGCAGGAGCATTGGCGCGCCGTCCAGGCAATGCGGGAACGAGCCCTTGTGCTTTCGCGCAAGTTGCGCCGTGGCAAAGAACGTCATATCCGATTCCCCGAGCAAGTGACTGAACCCATTGATGCTGACCGTGGGCGGCATTGGACTGTCGGCGATCACAATGTCCAGCCGGTGGACCGCGAGTTCTGCCAGCAGGCTGGCGAGCTTTCCTTCCCGGCAGATCATGCAAGGCGGTTTCGCCAGGCGCACCGCCGGTTCCAGGAGCCGGTACGCGATGGATTTCGGCACGGCATCGGAAACCCCTACCCTGAATTGCGGCACGCGATTTTCCGTAGGGTGGCGCATGACGCCCTCCAGTTCCGCGCCTAGCGTGAAGATCTCGTCGGCGTAGCTCAACACTACTCGTCCCGCATCGGAAAGATCGAGGCGGCGCCCGACGCGGGTGAAGAGCTTGTAGCCCAGCATGTTCTCGAACAGACTCAATTGCCCGCTGACCGTTTGCGGAGTCAGATGCAGGCGCTCGCTCGCTCGCGCGATCCCGCCGGCCTTCGCGACCGCCCAGAAGTAGTGCAGATGCTTGTAGTTCAGCGAGCCCATCGGCCAGTGTCCTATTTGCGTCTTCGGGTTTTCCGAATAGATTGGCAATTATATTCGACTTTTCAACAAAGGTTATAGGCGTTATCGTCGTCTCGTTCCAAGTTACAGGAGGTCCAACGCCGTGCAGATCGACAATCAATTACGCGCCATTGAAGCCCAAACCGCAGCCGGTTCAGTCCTGGCAGCGCTCGCCACCAACAAGGTCATCCGCAACACTTATCTGTTGTTGGCCATGACCCTCGCGTTCAGCGCGCTCACCGCCGCCGCGTCGATGGCCATGAAGCTGCCTCATCCGGGTCTGGTCATCACCCTGGTGGGTTACTTCGGCTTGCTGTTTCTGACCACGAGGTTTCGCGACCGAGCCGTGGGGCTGGCCTTCGTGTTCGGGCTCACCGGCTTCATGGGCTACACGCTGGGGCCGATCCTGAACGCCTATCTCGGCATGCCAAACGGCCCGCAGCTGGTTATGACCGCCCTGGGCGCCACCGGCGCTGTGTTCCTGGGACTGTCCGGCTATGCGCTGACCAGCCGCAGGGATTTCAGCTTCATGGGGGGATTCCTGATGGTCGGCATCCTGGTAGCCTTTCTGGCCGGGCTGGGCGCGATCTTCTTCGATATGCCGGTACTGTCGCTGGCGGTATCCGCGATGTTCGTGCTGCTGATGTCCGGACTGATCCTCTACCAAACCAGCAACATCATCCATGGCGGCGAGACCAACTACATCATGGCCACCGTCACGCTCTACGTCTCCATTTTCAACCTGTTCACCAGCTTGCTTCACTTGCTGGGGTTCGCGAACCGGGAGTAGCCGCGGCGATCCGCGCGACGCGCAAGGCCATGGAAATCTGAGGAGCCTGTCGCGTGGAATTGTTCAGCATGGAGTTTCTCTCGGCGTTGGCGGCGATCATCGTCATCGACCTGGTGCTCGCCGGCGACAACGCCATCGTCATCGCGCTCGCCGCCCGGAACGTACCCCGGCATCGGCAACGGCAGGCAATAATCTGGGGTACGGTCGGGGCGATCGTGGTGCGCAGCTCGCTGACCCTGATCGTGGTCTGGCTGCTCAGGATACCCGGCCTGTTGTTTGCCGGCGGGGTGATGCTGGTGTGGCTCGCCTACAAGTTACTGTTGCCTGAAAACGGCAACGGGAGCGAAGCCAAAATCGATTCCGCAGGCACTTTCTGGGGTGCGATCAGGACTATCGTGGTCGCCGACATGGTGATGGGACTGGACAATGTGCTTGCGGTGGCCGGCGCCGCGCAGGGAAGCTTTCTGCTCGTCATAATCGGGCTGCTGATCAGCATCCCGATCGTGGTCTGGGGCAGCACGATGCTGCTGCGGTTTATCGAGCGCTTCCCGAACTTCGTGTATCTGGGAGCCGGCGTGCTCGCGCTGACGGCAGCCAAGATGATTTCCGCCGAGCCCTACCTGAAAGATCTTCTTTCGGCCTACACGTTGACGCTACCGGCTTTGTACGTGGTGATCGTGGTCAGCGTGTTGTGGGCGGGGTTCGTCAAGAACCATCGCATGCTGGAGTCGAAAATCCGCGCGAGACTCGCCAGCTTTGCGCAGCAGCGCCGCAGTCAAATATCAGTCGCGCACGACGTCAAAGGAGGAAACGCCATGTTGAAGATACTTGTCCCGGTCGACGGCTCACGCAATTCGAATTACGTGGTGCCGCATGTCATAAGGGAGTTCCAGAAGAACCCGGCGCTCGAAATCCATCTGCTGAACGTCCAGCCGCCGTTCTCCTGGCACATCGCGCGCTTTGTCAGCAAGAAGAGCCGCGACGAGTTCCACCGCGACCAGGCGGAGAAGGCGCTGTGGAAGGTCAGGCGGGCATTGGACGGCTTCGGTGTGCCCTATTCGCTGCACATCGAGGTGGGTAACAAGGCAAAGCTCATTACCGAGACGGCGCGCACGCTTCGATGCGACCATATCGTGATGAGTACCGCGCGCAAAAACTCGCTCACGCGCATGCTGGAGGATTCGACCACCAACAATGTGCTCGAACTGACGTCGGTGCCGGTCGAGTTGATCGCGGGTGACGCGGTCTCGAGGCTCGAGCGCTACGGCATACCGGCCGGGATTGGCACGATCCTGGGATTGGCGTTCTTCGCTGCCGCAGACTGAATGTAGCGGGCCGTTTGCGCTGCTTGCAGTGAAGTCCGCCCAATTAACCTGGCTAGAACTGAGGTTTGCGACCATAGCGACAATGACCTGCCGGTTGACCGAACGAGGTGGAGGCGATGCGAGCGGAATTTGAGTGGAATTAATGGCCAATTAGTTTTACCGGATATGGCAGCTTCCCTCCCTCCCTCCCCGTCTGGCACAACCGCCGACCCGGCCTCACTCCCCTATCACTGTCTGCCGACCGAGACAGTGCTGGCGCGGCTGGAGGTATCGTCCAGCGCCGCAGGGCTGAGCACGGCCGAAGCGGCAGAACGACTGGGCCGCTTCGGTCTCAATCAAATCCGCGAAGCCGTGCGCCGCAGCCCCTGGCATATGTTTCTCGGCCAGTTCACCGATTTCATGATCCTGGTGCTGCTCGGCGCCGCAGTGATTTCGGGATTCATCGGCGAAGCCGCCGACACCATCGCCATCCTGGTGATCGTGCTGCTCAACGCCGTTATCGGCTTCGTCCAGGAATACCGCGCCGAGCGCGCCATGGCCGCGCTGAAAAAACTTGCCGCGTCTTCTGCCCGCGTGCTGCGGGACGGAGTGGTTACTGAAATCCCGGCAAACCAACTAGCGCCGGGCGACATCGTGCTGATCGAAGCCGGCAGCCTGATTCCGGCTGACCTGCGACTGATCGAATGCGCCTTGCTCAAAGTGGAGGAAGCCGCATTGACCGGCGAGTCGGTGCCGGTGGAAAAACACGTCCATCCCCTGGATGATGCCGAGGCGCCGCTCGGCGACCGCCGCAACATGTCCTACAAGGGCACCATCGCCGTTTATGGCCGCGCGCGCGGTGTGGTGGTCGCCACCGGCATGCAAACCGAACTCGGCAGGATTGCGGCGCTGTTGAGCGCAGAGGGCGAAACCCGCACCCCGCTGCAAAAACGGCTCGCTTACTTTGGCCGCAAGCTGGCACTGGCGGCGTTGGCCATCTGTTTCGTCATGTTCGCTTTCGGCGTGCTGCGCGGTGAATCCGTGGCGCTGATGTTTCTCACCGCGGTGAGCCTGGCGGTGGCGGCGATACCCGAGGCGCTGCCGGCGGTGGTAACCATCTCGCTCGCTCTGGGGGCGCACAAGATGGTGAAGCAAAACGCCCTGATCCGCAAACTGCCGGCGGTGGAAACCCTGGGCTCGGTCACCTACATCTGCTCGGACAAGACCGGGACCCTGACCCAAAACAGGATGCGCGTCGAGGAAATTTACGCTGGAGGGAAACATTTCCGGCAGTGGCCGGCGGAAACCGAACAAGACGAAAGCTTGCGCCTGCTGTTTACCGCGCTGGCGCTCAATAACGATGCCGTACTGGTGGATAACGGCAAGGAAATCGGCGACCCAACCGAAATCGCGCTGTTGTTGGCGGCGCAGTCGGCAGGTCATGACAGGACTGCGCTGGAAACCGCTGCGCCGCGCATCGCGGAACTGCCGTTCGATTCCGAACGCAAACGCATGACCACGTTTCACCGCAATAATGACGGAAGCATCGCGTACACCAAGGGTGCGCCGGAGAAAATACTTGAATGCTGCCGGGCCGTGCAGCTTGGCGACAGGGTCGAGCCAATTGCCGGCGCTGCCATCCTGGCGGAAATCGAGCATGTGGCCGAACAAATGGCCGCCGCCGGCTTGCGCGTGATTGCGATAGCCTACCGCGTCTGGCCGCAACTGCCCGAGACGTTCACGGCGGACAGCGCCGAAACCGGACTGGTGTTTCTGGGACTGGCCGGCATGATGGACCCGCCGCGCCCTGAAGCACAACAAGCGGTTGCGTTGTGCCGCTGCGCCGGCATCACGCCGGTGATGGTGACCGGTGACCACCCCGCCACTGCCCGCGCCATCGCCGAGCGGCTGGGAATTATGCAGGAAGGCGGGCGGGTCGTCACCGGCAAGGAACTGGCCAGACTGTCTCTCGCCGAATTCGCCTCCCAGGTCAAGGGCATCCGCGCCTACGCGCGGGTGGACCCGGCGCAGAAAATCCGCATCATCGAGGCGCTCCAGGCTAGGGGCGAATTCGTCGCCATGACCGGCGACGGCGTCAACGACGCGCCCGCATTGAAACGCGCCGATATCGGCGTGGCCATGGGCAAGATCGGCACCGACGTGGCGCGCGAGGCATCCCACATGGTCCTGCTCGATGACAACTTCACCAGCATTGTCGCGGCCGTGCGCGAGGGCCGCCGCATTTATGACAACATCCGCAAGTTCATCCGTTTTGTCATGGGCGGAAATTCCGGCGAAATATGGGCGATTTCCATTCCGACCTTGCTGGGCATGCCGCTACCGTTGTTGCCGATCCAGATCTTGTGGGTCAACCTGGTCACTGATGGGCTGCCCGGATTGGCGCTTGCCGCCGAACCGGAGGAAAAAGGCGTGATGCAGCGGCCGCCCAGGCCGCCCGGTGAAAGCGTTTTCGCTCACGGCATGTGGCAGCACATCCTGTGGGTAGGACTATTGATGGGAGCTCTGTGCGTTTTCACGCAAGCGTGGGCCCTGCGCAATAGCCCGGAAAACTGGCAAACCATGGTGTTCACCGTGCTCACCCTGTGCCAGATGTACCATGTCCTCGCCATCCGCTCGGAGCGCGAATCGCTGTTCCGCATCGGCATTGCATCCAACCCGCTGCTGCTGGGCGCGGTAGCGCTCACTTTCGCGCTGCAACTGGCGATCATTTACATTCCGGCGTTCAACCCGATTTTCAAGACCGCGCCATTGAGCATACCGGAGCTGGCGTTTTGCGTGCTGCTGCCGTCTCTGGTGTTTTTCGGCGTGGAGATCGAGAAATGGATGCTGCGGCAGGGGTGGATATATCAGGAGTCATGGGTCGAGAGTCAGGCATCGTGATTTTCGCTGCCGCCCAAGGAGACTTCTTTCCGGCCGCCGGGGGGGCCAGGGTTTCGTGCACACCCCGCCCGATCCCGGATGACATCAGGCCGGATTTTTCTAGGCGAACAACTGTTCTCGCGCCGCCTCGGTGATGGCGACGACACAGGGGTGCGTTACACGCCGCTCGACCGAGATGGCGAAGAACTCCTCGACCATCTCCGCGGTTCGCCCGAGGGTTTTCACGCCATACTGGGTTTCGATTTCCGACTCGAGCAAGGTGGGTCCGATGAACACTCCCGCCCCGCGCTGCCCGAACGCCTTCATGAGCGCGCTGTCATCGAACTCGCCGACCACGCGGGGCCGGAGCTTGTTCGCCTCGCACCACCGCTCAAGACGCGATCTCACTGCCGCATCTGTCCCCGGAACCAGCATCGGAGCGCCATCCAGGCAGGCTGGGAATTTCCCTTTGCATTGCTTGAAAAGCCCGGCTGAGGCGAAAAAGCTCACCCCCGATTCCCCGAGCCGGTGGTTGTATGCGCGCACGCTTACCGAGGGCGGAATCGGCGCGTCGGCGATGACGATATCCAGCCGGTAGGCGGCAAGCTCCGAGAGGAGGCTGTCGAGCTTCCATTCGCGGCATACGATGCGCACGGGCGTGGGCAGTTGGGTCGCCGGTTCGATCAGCCGGTAGGCGATCGTCTTCGGAACCGCGTCGGCCACGCCGACCCGGAACTCGACCGGGCGACCGCCCTCCGGGTAGTTCCGCAGCGACTCCTCCAATTCGGATCCGAGCGTGAAGATGTCCTGCGCGTAGCCGACGGCGAGCCGCCCTGCGTCGGTCAGTTCGAGGTTGCGGCCGCGTTTGGCGAATAGCGGCGCTCCCAAGTCTTCCTCCAGCAGCCCGATCTGCCCGCTGATCGTCTGCGGCGTCAGGTGCAACTGCTCGCTCGCGCGCGCGATGCCGCCCGCCTTGGCGACCTGCCAGAAGTAGTGCAAGTGCTTGAAGTTCATCGCTGCGATCCTTCGGTTTATTCGACTAATTGCTCTATATAAATCGATTTTACACGAAGTTTTGGCGCCCGCATACTCTCGCCGCGATGTTGCATCGACCGACAAGGAGAGAACCGAACATGTCCAGAACCCGCAGAACCTATCGCCGCAACAGCCCGGAAGCCGCCGCGCGCGTGATCGCGGCATTGCTCGCCCACGACGGGCGGCTCGACTGGCGCGAGCTCGAGTTTCTCGACGGCGCCGGCACGCTGCAGATTCTCAGCATCGAGCGCGGGCGCTTCATGGCCGTGCTCTCGCGCTACCTCGGCGAGCGGCTGGGCGGCATGGCGGCCGGGCGTAGCGCGAGCACCGGGCGGTTCGACGCGGGGCTCGACGCGATCGACGACCCCACCACGCAGCTCATCGTCGCGGCGGTGCTGCTCTACCTTGCCGAAATCGACGGCGTACAGGCAGACGAGCGCACGCTCGTGCGGCGCGCGTGGGAACGCTGGAACGTGACGCCGCAGCTGCTCGAGCGCGAAATGAAGATCCCGCTTGCGCGCTCGCGCGCGGTGTACCAGCCGGCTGCCGTCACGGCCTGACAGAGGGAGAACGACGATGATGGTTTGGTTGTGGGTCACTGCGCGTTTGCTGGTACGCGGCACTGCATGCCTTTTCGGGCCGAACGTTCTCGTGCGCTCCGCGGTGCGCTTGCCGCGGCGGCTGGTGAAGCGGCCGCCGCGCCGGCGCACCTTCGAGTCCTGAGGCGGAGGCTCGCCTGACCATGGCCCGTCTCTTCGTGCGCCGCTCGCTTGTATGCTTACTTATGCGGGTTATCCATAGGCGTGCGCGGGCGGTGCATCACGCGCACCGCAAATCGTTGAGCGCGCACGCAACATCGATGTGCGGGAGCTGGCCGCGCTGGTCCGGCAACAATGGCGTTTGCTTCGATGCGCCGGAATGCCGGCGGCCGTTGACGGCCCCGGCCAAGTGTGCTCGCGCCGTTTTTTCCCAACGAACAACCCGCAGGCTGGTGAGGAACCATTCATGACCGAAGTCGCGCATACCGGCACGCCGATCCTTTACCTCGGCTTTAGCCTCCTCGTCGTGGTGTTCCTCGCGCTCGACTTCGTGCTCCTCAAGGCGAAGGGGCAGCACAAGGTACCGGTCGGGGAGGCGCTCGCCTGGGCGGCGGTGTGGTTCGTGGCGGCGATGGCGTTCGCCGGCTGGTACTGGTGGTTCGTCGACGGGGTCCACGGCCGCGAGGTCGCCAACGCGAAGACCATCGAGTACGTGACGGGCTACCTCCTGGAGAAGGCGCTCGCCACCGAAAACGTCTTCGTCTGGGTGACGATCTTCACCTACTTCGCCGTGCCGCCCGAGTTGCAGAAGCGGGTGCTTCTTTACGGGGTGATCGGCGCGATCGTGATGCGGGCGGTGCTCATCTACCTCGGCGTGTTGCTGATCGAGAAGTTCGACTGGATGTTCGACGTCTTCGGCCTGTTCCTGCTCGCCACCGGAGTAAAGATGCTGCTGGTCGGCGGACAGCAGCCGGACCTCGCGAAGAACCCGGTGATCCGCTGGATTCGCAGCCACATGCGCGTCACCGACGCCTACCACGGCGAGCGTTTCTTCGCGATGCAGCAGGGGCTGCGCTACGCGACGCCGCTGTTTCTCGTGCTGGTGCTCGTCGAGGTCACCGATCTGATCTTCTCCGTCGACAGCATCCCTGCGATCTTCGCTGTCACCACCGACCCGTTCGTCGTCTTCACCTCGAACATCTTCGCAATCCTCGGCTTGCGCGCGATGTACTTCCTGCTCGCCGACATGGCCGAGCGCTTCCATCTGCTCAACTACGGGCTCGCGCTGATCGTCATGTTCATCGGCGTAAAGATGTTGATCATGGACCTGTACAAGATCCCGATCCCGTGGATGCTCGGCACGGTGTTCGCGATCCTTGCCGTTTCTATCGCGGCGAGCCTACTGCGCCCGCCGGGAGGCGCGCGCAAAGGCGGCGAGGTCCGATGAGCGTGGCCAGCGACATCCTGCCCGGCTGGCGCGGGCCGCTCGCACGCCGGATTGAATCGCCGCGCGCGCAGGCTGTACTGATTGCGCTCATCCTCGTCAACGCCGCGATCCTCGGCCTCGAAACGAGCGAGGCCATCATGGCGAAGTGGGGTGCGCTGCTGAACGCCGCAGATCGGACGATTCTTGCCGTGTTCGTGGTGGAGATCGGGCTGCGGCTCGCCGTCTGGCGCGGCAGCTTCTTTCGTGACCCATGGAGCGTGTTCGACTTCGTCGTGGTCGGCGTCGCGCTCCTGCCGGCGACCGGCCCGCTGGCGGTGCTGCGGGCGCTGCGGGTGCTGCGAGTACTGCGGCTGGTCTCGCTGGTGCCATCGATGCGCGGGGTGGTCGGCGCCCTGCTCGCGGCACTGCCCGGTATGGCGTCGATCATCGGCTTGATGGCGCTTGTGCTTTACGTGTCGGCAGTGATGGCCACGAAACTGTTCGGCGCGATCGCGCCGGAGTTCTTCGGCAGTCTCGGCGCCTCGCTGTTCACGCTGTTCCAGGTGATGACGGTCGAGGGTTGGCCCGACATTGCGCGCGGCGTCATGGCGCAGTCGCCGTATGCTTGGATATTCTTCGTCACGTATCTGCTGATCGCTACCTTCATGGTGTTGAACCTGTTCATCGCGGTGGTTGTGAACGCGATGCAGTCGCAGGTCACAGAGGATCTCAAGGACGAGGGAGAGGCGCACACGCAGTTGATCCTCGACGAGGTACGGGCGCTGCAGCGCGAGCTCGCCGCGCTGCGCGCCGAAGTGCCCGTGCTTCGCGAGCTGCTCCGTGTACGCGCAAGCGAAACGCGCTAGCCGGGGACGGGCGGTCGATGAGCGTGCACGCGATTGCTTGCGACCCAGTCGCGGCGCTGCGTCGCTTTCTGCGGGCGGAGTTGGGCTCTGGGGTGGTGCTCTTCGTCGCCGCGCTCACGGCGCCCGCCGTGGCCTATCGGGCGCGATCGAATCGATCCGGCATTCGTTTCTTTTTCGTCACCCACAACAAAGGTGACTTCACAGTACCTGCTCAATCTTCAAGTAGGCTGCGCAGCATCCAGGCGGTCTTCTCGTGCACTTCCAGGCGCTGGGTCAGCAGATCGGCTGTCGGCTGGTCGTTCGCGGCATTCAGCAACGGAAACAGTTCGCGTGCGGTGCGCGCCGTGGCTTCCTGGGCGGCGACCAGATGGCGAATCATGTCGGTCGCCTTGGGCACGCCTTCAACCTCCTCAATCGAGGCCAGCTTGACGAACTCCTTGTAGGTCCCGGGCGCCGGATGGCCGAGCGCGCGGATGCGTTCCGCGATCATGTCGAGCGCATTCCACTGTTCTGTATATTGGGCCATGAACATCTGGTGCAGGGTGTTGAACTGCGGCCCGGTGACATTCCAGTGGAAGTTGTGCGTCATAAGGTAGAGCGTGTAGCTGTCGGCGAGCAGGGCGGAAAGCCCCTGCGCGATCTTCTTGCGTTCGCCGGCGCTTATGCCGATGTCGATCGAAGGGGTCTTGGCTTTCTTGGCGTTCATGGTCGATTCTCCTTGGTAAAAAAATGATCAGCCTACCTCGCTCACCGCGATGCCGAGCGCCTTGGCGACGCCTCCGCCATAAGCCGGGTCGGCCTTCAGGCAGTGGCGAATGTGGCGCAACTGGATCTCGCGTGGCGCATCGCCGATCGAGCGTACCGTATTCTCGAACAAAACCTGCTGCTGCGCCGCGCTCATCAGGCGAAACAGCGCCCCGGGTTGCGAGAAATAGTCCGTGTCTTCGCGGTGGTTCCAGTGGTCTGCGGCACCCGCAAGGCCGAGCGGGGGCTCGCGGTAATCCGGCTGCTCGGCCCATTCGCTCTGGTCGTTAGGCTCGTAACCGAGCGTGCTGCCATGGTTGCCGTCTACCCGCATGGCGCCGTCGCGGTGATAGCTGTGGTAGGGGCAGCGCGGGGCATTCACCGGAATCAGATGGTGGTTGACGCCGAGCCGGTAGCGCTGCGCATCGCCATAGGCGAAGAGCCGCCCCTGCAGCATCTTATCGGGCGAGAAGCCGATACCCGGCACCACGTTGGCCGGATTGAACGCCGACTGCTCGACCTCGGCGAAGAAGTTCTGCGGATTGCGATTGAGCTCCATCACGCCCACCTCGATCAGCGGATAGTCCTTGTGCGGCCAGATCTTGGTGAGGTCGAAGGGGTTGTAGGGCACCTTCGCGGCGTCGGCTTCAGGCATGACCTGCACTTTAAGCGTCCACTTCGGGAAGTCAACCTTTTCGATGCTCTCGTAGAGATCGCGCTGATGACTCTCGCGGTCCTTGCCGACGATGGCCTCAGCCTCGGCGTCGGTCAGGTTCCTGATGCCCTGTTGCGACTTGAAGTGGAACTTGACCCAGTGGCGCTCGTTCTTCGCGTTGATGAAGCTGAAGGTGTGACCGCCGAAGCCGTGCATGTGGCGGTAGGTCGCAGGAAGACCGCGGTCGCTCATGACGATGGTGATCTGGTGCAGTGCTTCGGGCAGCGAGGTCCAGAAGTCCCAGTTGTTCTTCGCGCTGCGCAGGTTGGTGCGCGGGTCGCGCTTGACCGCGTGGTTGAGGTCGGGGAACTTGAGCGGGTCGCGCAGGAAAAATACGGGCGTATTGTTGCCGACCATATCCCAGTTGCCTTCCTCGGTGTAGAACTTGACGGCGAAGCCCCGGATATCGCGCTCGGCATCGGCCGCGCCGCGTTCGCCGGCGACGGTGGTGAAACGGGCGAACAGCTCGGTCTTCTTGCCGATGCTGGAGAAGATCTTCGCCCGCGTGTATTTCGTGATGTCGTGCGTGACGGTGAACGTGCCGTAGGCGCCGGAGCCCTTGGCGTGCATGCGGCGCTCGGGAATTACCTCGCGATCGAAGTGGGCGAGCTTCTCCAGGAACCAGATGTCCTGCAACAGCATCGGGCCGCGCGGCCCGGCGGTCATGGCGTTCTGGTTGTCGACGACGGGACTGCCGGCGTTGGTGGTGAGTTTCTTGCTCATGTTCTTACTCCTTGATTGGTCGTGAGGGTTGATGGATCAGTCGAATGACGAGATGAGACGGGCTATGTCCGCCAACAACACGCCGGCACCGCCTAAGGTGATTGCGATGCCCGCGACGAAACGGATCCTGTCCGCGAGTCGACGTCCGGGAAGGGCGATGCTTGTGATCACCGGTTTCCAGGCAGCTGCAATCGGGTGGTTCATGCTGATCTCCGTGTGTCTTGTCGTGACGAAGTGCATTCTGGGCTGGCCGCCAGAGATCATCCAACGAATAATATTGCGATTTATAATCGAGAAAATCGATTATAGGATTTTCAGCCATGGCAGCTTTGACATCGCTCAAGCAACTGCACTATCTGGTCGCTCTTTCCGAGCAGCTCAATTTCACGCGGGCGGCGGAATCCTGCTTCGTCACTCAATCGACGCTGAGTGCAGGCTTGAAGGAACTGGAGGGCGTGCTCGGCGCGCAACTGGTGGAACGGGACAGGCAGACGGTGTTGATGACGCCGCTCGGGCTGGAGGTGGTCAAACGGGCACGGGCGATACTGGCGGCGACGCAGGATCTCGTGGAAGTCGCCGCCGGGGCAGGCAAGCCGATGACGGGGTTGCTCCGGCTCGGCGTCATCCCGACCATCGCGCCCTTCCTGCTGCCGCATTCACTGCAACTGCTTCGGCAGCGCTATCCCGAGCTGCGCCTGGCCCTGCGCGAAGACCTGACTGCCGATTTGCTGTTGCGGCTGGGAGACGGTCAGCTCGATTTTGCCCTGATCGCGCTGCCCTACGACACGGCGAACTTGCTGGTGGAACCGCTGTTTGACGACGACTTGTGGATCGTCGGGCGGAAGGGCGATCCGGCAGTAAAGGCGAGAAAAATCGATGTCACGCCGTCGATGTCAGACCGCCTGCTGCTCCTCGAGGAGGGGCATTGCCTGCGTGATCACGCGCTGTATGCGTGCGGTGCGTCGATTCGCCGGTCATCGGAGGGCGTCGAGGCCACCAGTCTCTTGACCCTGGTGCAGATGGTCGAGTCCGGGCTCGGCATCGGGTTCGTTCCGGAAATGGCGGTGAGAAGCGGATTGACGGAGAGTCCCAACTTGGTTGCGCGACCACTGGCCAAGCCCAGCCCCAAGCGCACGATCGCCCTCGTCGCACGGCGATCCACGACGCGGCTGGCGGATTTGAAGGCACTGGCCGAAGTGGTTCAGAGGGTCAATGCTATAGGTGCTCGACTCACCAAGGGCTAGGCGATCGTGCGGCGACACCGGTCGCGATCGAGATTTCAATCAGCGTTCGTTTGCCCCCACGCGGAAAAAAAAGAAACGAGGCGGGTTCCGCCCTGCGTCCGTCAGTCTGAGGTTGCGGCCGCGCTTGGCGAATAGGGGCGCTCCCAAGTCATCTCCCGGCAGCCCGATCTGCCCGCGGATGGTTTGCGGCGTCAGGTGCAATTGCTCGCTCGCTCGCGGCACGCCGCCCGCTTTGGCGACCCGCCAGAAGTAGCATAGGTGCTTGAAGTGGCCCGCGGCGATACTTCGTTTTATTCGATTAATCCATATAGATAATTCGATTTTACACGAAGTCACAGTGTCTCTACACTTGGTGCCACGGTGCAATGACCGAAAAGGAGAAACCGAGTATGCGAATCGACATCCAGGGCCGGGGGTTCCAGCTCAACGTCCCGCTGTTAGAACACATCGAGCGGCGACTGCGTTTCGCCCTTACGCGAACCAGCGACCGGATCAAGCGGGTGCTGGTCCGGTTGGGCGATACCAACGGGCCGCGCGGCGGCGAGGACAAGTTCTGCAAGATAGAGGTGGTCCTGGAGGATGCGCCGGCCGTGCTGATCGAAGACGCTGGCGCCGATCTGTACGCCGTGATCGACCGTGCGGCGGAGCGCGCCGGCCGCAACGTCGCCAAGCGCGTCGCGCGGCTGCGCGAGAACGCTCGGCTGGCAATGCCGCGGCCGCCTGCCTCGCCCCCGGGCGATGGCTTTGATATGCCCAAGAACTGAGGGGGTCCCACCATGAAACGCATTGTGCTCTTTCTCGCCACCAACCTTGCCATCGTGCTGGTGCTTTCGATCAGCATGCGCCTGCTGGGCGTCGAGCCGTACCTCAATGAGCAGGGGCTCAACCTCAACGCGCTGCTGGTCTTCGCGGCCGTCATGGGCTTCGGTGGCGCCTTCATTTCGCTGGCGATATCCAAGTGGTCGGCGAAGACGGCGGTGGGCGCCCAGGTCATAGGCGCGCCGCGCACTCCGACGGAGCGCTGGTTGGTGGAGACGGTGAAGCGCCAGGCGCAGGCCGCCGGAATCGGCATGCCGGAGGTGGCCATCTTCGATTCGCCGCAGGTCAACGCCTTTGCCACCGGCATGAATAAGAACAACGCACTGGTGGCCGTCTCCAGCGGCCTGCTCGCCGCCATGAACAAGGACGAGGCGGAGGCGGTGCTGGCGCACGAGGTCTCCCACATCGCCAACGGCGACATGGTGACGCTGGCGCTGATCCAGGGCGTGGTCAACACCTTCGTTATTTTCCTCTCCCGCGTCATCGGCCACGCAGTCGACCGCCTCGTGTTCAAGAGCGAGCGGGGGCGCGGCCCGGCGTTCTTCGTGACGTATATCGCCGCGGAACTGGTACTCGGGATACTCGCCTCCATCATCGTCATGTGGTTTTCGCGCCAGCGGGAGTTCCGGGCAGACGCCGGCGGCGCACGCCTGGCCGGGCGCGAAAAGATGATCGCCGCGCTGGAGAAGCTCGGTCTGGCCTCCGGGCAGCCGCCTCTTCCGGACAAGATGGCCGCCTTCGGCATCGCCGGCGCTCAGGGTCTGGGCATCAAGCGCCTGTTCATGACCCATCCGCCGCTCGCGGAGCGCATCGCGGCGCTACGCCGGCCCGAATAACCGGAACTTGCGAGGAACTGGAAATTGGAATTCTTATCCCCGGAGTTTTTCTCCGCGCCGTTCGCGATCATCGTCATCGATCTCGTGCCGGCGGGCGATAACGCGAGCGTGATCGCGCTGGCCGCGCGCAACTTGCCTAAACATTTGCGCAGGCAGGCGGATGGAGTGCGATGTCACGGCGCATTGTGAACCGGGTCGGAAGCCTGTTCCTCATCGTTTTTGCGTGCTTTGCGACGTCCGCTTCAGCCTTCGCCCAGGAGACGCGGCCGGTCGTGTATGTGGCCCCCATCGAGGGCGTCATCGACCTCGGGCTGGCGCCCTTCGTTCAGCGCGTCCTCGATGAAGCAACGCAGGCGGGTGCGGCGGCCGTGATCCTCGAGATCAACACCTTCGGAGGTCGAGTGGATGCCGCGGTGCAGATCCGCGATGCGCTGTTGAATGCCCGGGTCCGGACAATTGCGTTTGTGAACAAGCGGGCCATCTCGGCCGGCGCCTTGATCGGCCTGGCCGCCGAGAACCTGGTCATGGCTGGGGGAGGAACCATCGGGGCGGCGACGCCGGTGCAAATGGGGCAGCCCGGCGCGGGCGCACAGCCCGTGGAAGAGAAAACGGTCTCCTATGTCAGGAAAGAGTTTCGCGCTACCGCCGAGAGCCGCAAGCGGCCGCCCCTCCTGGCGGAGGCGATGGTCGACGCGGACGTGGAGATTCCCGGTGTCATTGAAAAAGGCAAGCTCCTCACGCTGACGACCGAGGAAGCCTTGAAGCACAAACTCGCCGATTTCCGCGCCGATTCCATGGAGAGCGCGCTGGAGCAGTTGGGACTTGGTGGCGCGGAGATCCGGCGGGCGTCGCCCAACTGGGCGGAGCATCTGGTTCGCTTACTGACGCATCCGGTGGTCAGTTCCCTGCTCATGACCGTCGGCATGCTCGGGATCATCCTTGCGGTACGGACGGGCGGCTTCGGAGTCGCCGGCGGAATCGGAATCGCGAGTCTGGCGCTTTTCTTCTGGGGCCACTGGCTGGTCCAGTTGGCCGGCTGGGAGGAACTGCTTCTTGCGGCAAGCGGAGTCATTCTCCTGGTCCTGGAGGTCTTCGTCATTCCGGGCTTTGGTCTTGCCGGGGTCTTGGGGATTGTCGCCATCGTCGCGGGCCTCGTCCTGAGCTTGGTCGGGGCCGGGGACACGTCGGATCTCGTCCTCATGGCCGCGGGGCGCGTGGTTTTTTCTCTGCTGCTCGCCTTGGTGGCGAGTCTGGTCGTGCTGCGCTTTCTGCCGCGCCTGCCTTTCGGGCGGCGGCTGATCCTGGAGACAGGGCTGGGCGCGGGTCACAAGTACGGCTCGGCGCCGGATAGCGACCTGCGCTGGATGGGAAAGAAAGGGCGGGCATCGTCGCCGCTGCGACCGGCAGGCATCGCCGAGATCGAAGGCGAACGCGTGGATGTCGTGTCTGAGGGGGAAATGATCGATGCCGGCCAATTCGTCGAGGTGACGCGCGTGGACGGCAACCGAATCGTCGTGCGGCGAATACCGCACATCACAACGGAAAGGAGTAACACATGATCGAAATCGGGACTGGCTTAACGGGAGGCTTCGGCTTGCTCGTATTGGTGGTGGCGGGGCTGGCGTTTCTGTTGTACCTGGTGCCCATTCCGCTGTGGATCGCGGCTTGGGCTTCCGGGGCCTACGTGGGACTGTTCACCCTGATCGGCATGCGCCTGCGCCGCGTTCCGCCCACCACGGTGGTCACGGCGCGGATCAGCGCGGTGAAGGCCGGGCTCGACGTCTCCATCAACGACCTGGAAGCCCACTTCCTCGCGGGCGGCAACGTCGAACGGGTCGTCAATGCCATGATTTCGGCCGACAAGGCAAACATTCCCTTGCCCTTCAAGCGCGCCGCGGCCATCGACCTGGCCGGACGCAATGTGCTGGAAGCGGTACAGATGTCGGTCCTCCCCAAGGTGATCCAGACGCCAAAAGTCGCGGCCGTCGCCAAGGACGGCATCCAGCTCATTGCCGTTTGCCTGGTCACGGTCCGCACCAACATCGACCGGCTGGTGGGCGGCGCCGGCGAGGAGACGATCGTGGCGCGCGTCGGCGAAGGCATGGTGAGCACCATCGGTGCCGCCGCGAGCCACAAAAGCGTGCTCGAGAACCCGGATCACATCTCCAAGCATGTCCTGGCCAAGGGCCTGGACGCGGGCACGGCCTTCGAGATCCTGTCCATCGACATCGCGGATGTGACCGTGGGTGAAAATATCGGCGCCAAGCTGCAGATCGACCAGGCCAACGCCGACAAGCAGATTGCCCAGGCCAAGGCCGAAGAGCGCCGCGCCATGGCCGTCGCGCTGGAGCAGGAGATGCGGGCGCGGGTCGTGGAAGCCGAGGCCGAAGTGCCAAGAGCCATGGCCGAGGCATTCCGCCAGGGCAACATGGGCATCATGGACTATTACCGCATGAAGAACTTGCAGGCCGATACGGTCATGCGCGAAGAGATCGCCAGCACCGGAGATGAACCCTCTGCCACCCCGAGCAAGTTAGGCAGACAACCATGAAAAGTTTTCCCCCAGAATTGATCTACGTCCTGATTTTTGCGGCCATCGTGCTGTTCCAGTACCTGATGAAGCGATTCGGACAGCAACAGCAGCCCCAATTTCCGCAGGATGAGCGTCTAGCGCAAATTCCCGAGGAGGTGAAGGAACCCCCGGCGGCTTCTTCGGTATCTAGCGTGGCCGTCGGCCATTTCAATCGAGCCGAGGCGGCGAGCGCTTCCTTTGCGCTTCCGCGACGTCGTTTTGCGAGGAGATCGCTTATGGGAACCAGGCGGGAGGTGCAGAACGCGATCGTCATCGCGACGATATTGGGCCCTTGTCGCGCTTTCGAGCCACACGATGTCCGGTAATCAGAAGGCGCTGCATCCCGCCAGGAAGCTGGTCGAGAAATTCGGCGTGCCGTATTCGGTCCACGTTCGCGTCGGAACCAAGGCCACCGCCATTGTGGACGAAGCGCGGCGCCTGCGCTGCGACCGGATCGTAATGAGCACTGCGCGCAAGAACTCCCTCACCCGGATGTTAGCCGGCTCGACCACCAACAAGGTGATCGAGCAGACCTTCGTCCCTGTCGAGGTTATCGCCGGCGAAGTGGTGTCGAAGCTCGAGCGCTACGGCGTTCCCGCCGGTCTGGGCGCCGCGCTCGCGCTGCTGTTCGCCGCTGCAGCGGACTGAGCGCCTCGCGCGGCACCATCGATTTCAGAGTACATCGGGCGAATGCCAAGCTTGCCGGAACTTTTCGAAAACAACCGCCGCTGGGCGGCGCGCATGACGGAGGGGCAGCCGGATTTCTTCGACCGGCTGGTTCGCCAGCAGGCGCCACGCTACCTCTGGATCGGCTGCTCCGACAGCCGCGTTCCCGCCAACGAAATCGTCGGGCTCCTTCCGGGCGAGTTGTTCGTCCACCGCAATGTCGCCAATCTCGTAATCCACACCGATATGAACTGCCTGTCGGTGCTGCAGTACGCGGTCGATGTGCTGCGCGTCGAACACATCCTCGTGTGCGGCCATTACGGCTGCGGCGGCATCGCGGCGGCGCGGTGTGCCGCGCCCCTCGGCCTGATCGACAACTGGCTTCGCCACATACAGGATATCAACGAACGCCACCGCTCGGAACTCGATGCTCTCGGTGACGAAGCAAGCGCCTTGAACCGCCTTTGCGAATTGAACGTGCTGCAACAGGCTCGGAACGTGTGCCAGACGGCGATTGTCCAGGACGCATGGAAACGCAGCCAGCCATTGACCGTTCACACCTGGATCTACCGGCTGAACGACGGGTTGCTGCAGGATCTGGGATTCAGCGCTGCCAATCATGGAAAGGTGGAGAAGTGACCCCATTCGTTTATCTCGGACTGAAGCGGAATTTTCAGGTGATGCCGGGGGGCGCAGTGGTTGGGTGGCAAGCTCCGAGAGGAGGCTGTCGAGCTTCGACTCTCGGCATAAGATGCGTACGGACTCGGGGAGACGCGTTGCCGGTTCGATCAGCCGGTAGGCGATCGTCTTCGGAACCGCGTCGGCCGCGCCGACCCGGAACTCAACCGGGCGGCTACCCTCCGGGTAGTGACGTCAATACCTCGCGTTCCCCGGCGTGCGCGGGAACGGAATCACGTCGCGCACGTTGGCCAGCCCGGTGATGTAGGACACCGTGCGCTCGAAGCCGAGCCCGAACCCCGCGTGCGGCACGCTGCCGTAGCGGCGCAGATCGCGATACCAGCCGTAGTGCTGCTTGTCGAGCCCGGCCTCGTCCATGCGCGCATCGAGCACCGCTAGGCGCTCTTCGCGCTGGCTGCCGCCGATGATTTCGCCGATGCCGGGCGCGAGCACGTCCATGGCGGCAACCGTCCTGCCATCGTCGTTGAGGCGCATGTAAAACGCCTTGATCTCCTTCGGGTAGTTCATCAGCACCACGGGGCCGCCGACGTGCTTTTCGGCGAGGTAGCGCTCGTGCTCGGATTGCAGGTCCATGCCCCAATTCACCGGGAACTCGAACTTTTCCTTCGCTTTGTCGAGGATGCCGATCGCCTCGGTGTAATCCATGCGCACGAATTCCTTGTCGACGATGCCCTGCAGCTTGGCGATGACGCCGCGCTCGATGCGCTCGTTGAAGAACGCCATGTCGTCGCCGCGCTGCGTGAGCACCGCCTCGAGCAGGTACTTGAGCAAGGCCTCGGCGAGCGTCGCGTTGTCGGACAGATCGGCGAAGGCGATCTCGGGCTCGACCATCCAGAATTCCGCCAGATGGCGGCTGGTGTTGGAGTTCTCGGCGCGGAACGTGGGCCCGAAGGTGTAGACCTTGGACAGCGCCAGGCAGTAGGTCTCGACGTTGAGTTGCCCCGACACGGTGAGAAACGCCTCGCGGCCGAAGAAGTCCTGCGCGTAATCGACCTTGCCCTGCGGTGTGCGCGGCAGGTTCGCCAGGTCGAGCGTGGACACGCGGAACAGCTCGCCTGCGCCCTCGGCATCCGCTGCCGTGATGATGGGCGTGTTCACCCAGAGGAAGCCGTGCTCGTGAAAGAAGCGGTGGATGGCTTGGGCGATGGTGTGGCGCAAGCGGGTGGTCGCGCCGATGACGTTGGTGCGCGGCCGCAGGTGCGCCACTTCGCGCAGGTACTCCATGGTGTGCGGCTTGGGCTGGATCGGATAGGTATCGGGATCCTCCACCCAGCCCACCACCTTGATCCCGCTCGCCTGCATTTCGAACTGCTGGCCCTTGGCCGGGGAGGGCACGATGGTGCCGGTGGCCTCCAGCGCGCAGCCCGCGGTGAGACGCGTGACTTCATCGGTGTAATTCGCCAGCGTATTCGGCGCCACCACCTGCACCGGATGAAAGCACGAGCCGTCGGAAACGTGCAGGAAGGAAATGCCGGCCTTGGAGTCGCGCCGGGTGCGGACCCAGCCTTTCAAGGTGACGGGCGTGTCGCTCGGGGCGCGGCCGGAGAGGATTGCTTCGCAGGTGCAGTTAGTCATTGGGTCTTGGAAAATGCAAAAGAGAGAAATGGGAAAAGATGAATTCTACTCTGGCCGGGCATCGTGATACTGTTACAGGCCGGAAAGCCAGTACTGGCGCGCTTCTCCGGCCGGATTGCAGGCTTCGGTGCCGATCTGTTCGGTTGAGCACAGACAGCGCTAGCGCCTGCTCGGTAAACTGATTATTTCTCTAAAAGGAAACCATCGTGCAATCTACAATCGATCGCGATCCGGTCGCCACCGGACAAAAGATAATTCGCTCCCTGGGCTTGTCGGCATGGGCCGTTGGCGCCCTGCTGGCCGCAGGCATGGCCGCGGCGGCAGGCGGCAACCTGGCGGAAGCTCAAGCGCGCTACCAGCAGGACCGCGCTGCCTGCATTAGCGGCCAGTCGTACCAGGATCGCGCCACCTGCCTGCGGGAAGCCGGCGCTGCACTGCAAGAGGCCAAGCGCGGGCGCATCGGCGACGGCCAGAGCCCGTACGAACAAAATCAGCTGATCCGCTGCGACCGCCTTGCGGCGGGAGACCGCGAGGACTGCGTGCGCCGGATGCACGGCGAGGGGACCGTCAGCGGCAGCGTGGAGAGCGGAGGCATCTACAGGGAGCTGCGGACGACGGTGCCGGCGCAGTAGGGCAAGTGAATGCACTAGCCGGATAGGCCCGAGCCGCCGTTCACGACGTGCTCGCGCATGACCGGGAGCGCTCGCGGTGGAAAACGGCTACGCGTTTTCCACCGCGCCCTTTTGCCCGCAAGCTCCACAAGCTGTAATAATCCTGTCCTGCCGCAGGCTTTCCGTACTTTTTTGTGCGGCGAGCTTTCATGGAAAGCAGAATGAAACCCAAACCGACCAAGCCCGCCGATGGCGCCGACCGCACGCTGGACGTGCTGCACTTCGAGCGCGACTCGCTCGGCGCCATCTTTGCGCCAAAGAGCGTCGCCGTGATCGGCGCGACTGAAAAAGAGGGCAGGGTCGGGCGGACCGTGCTGTGGAATCTCATCAGTAATCCATTTGGCGGCACCGTCTATCCGGTCAACAAGCGGCACAGGCAGGTGCTGGGCATCAAGGCCTATCCGAACGTCGCCAGCGTGCCCGAGCCGATCGATCTGGCCGTCATCGTCACCCCTGCTGCGACGGTGCCCGGTGTCGTCAGCGAGTGCGTCGCAGCCGGTGTGAAAGGCGCGATCATCATCTCGGCCGGATTCAAGGAGGCGGGCGAGGCCGGCGTCGAACTGGAACGGAGAATCGCCGAGACGGCGCGCGGCAAGTTGCGTCTCATCGGCCCGAATTGCCTGGGCGTGATGCGCCCGGTGACGCATCTGAACGCAACCTTTGCGAGCGCGATGGCGCGCCCCGGCACGGTCGGCTTCATCAGCCAGAGCGGCGCGCTGCTTACTGCCGTGCTTGACTGGAGTTTCCGCGAAAACGTCGGCTTCAGCGCCTGCGTCTCCGTCGGCTCGATGCTCGACGTCGACTGGGGCGACCTGATCAATTATCTCGGCGACGATCCGCACACGCACAGCATCATGATTTACATGGAGTCCATCGGCGATGCGCGCTCTTTCATTTCCGCCGCGCGCGAGGTCGCGCTGACCAAACCGATCATCGTGATCAAGGCGGGGCGCACGGCGGCCGCGGCGAAGGCCGCCGCCTCGCACACCGGCGCGCTCGCCGGCAGCGACGACGTGCTCGACGCGGTGTTCCGCCGCTGCGGCGTGTTGCGCGTCAACTCCATCTCCGAACTATTCTACATGGCCGAAGTGCTGGCGAAGCAGCCGCGCCCGTCCGGCCCGCGTCTGACCATCGTCACCAACGCCGGCGGACCGGGCGTGCTCGCCACCGACACCCTGATCGCCCTCGGCGGCGAACTGGCCGAGTTGTCCGAGACCACGATGGCGGCGCTCAACAAGGTGCTGCCGCCGCACTGGAGCCACGGCAACCCGATCGACATCCTCGGCGACGCCGATCCGGAACGCTACGCGCAGGCACTCGAGATCGCCGCAAAGGATCCGAACAGCGACGGCCTGCTGGTGGTCCTCACGCCGCAGGCGATGACCGATCCGACCGAAACGGCCAGGCGTTTGGCGGCGTTCGCCGTGACCCGGGGCAAACCGGTGCTCGCGAGCTGGATGGGCGGCAAGGATGTCGTCGCCGGCGAGGCGATTCTCAACCAGGCCAACATACCGACCTTCGGCTATCCGGACACCGCTGCGCGCGTGTTCACCCTGATGGATCGCTACGCCTATAACCTGCGCGGCCTGTACGAAACACCGACGCTGGTGGAGGCCGAGATGGATGCGCCTGACCGCGCGCAGGCACAGCAGTACATCCTCGACGCGCGCAAAGCGGGCCGTACCCTGCTGACCGAGTTCGAGTCGAAGCAGCTGCTTGCGGCCTATCGCATCCCGACCGTGCCGACGCGCATTGCCGCGAGCGAAGACGAAGCGGTGCAATGCGCGGCCGCCATCGGCTACCCCGTCGTGCTCAAGCTGCATTCGCAGACGATCACGCACAAAACCGAAGCCGGCGGCGTGCAGCTCGACCTCGCCGATGCCGATGCGGTGCGGCGCGCCTACCGCGCGATCGAATCCGGGGCAAAGGCAGTGCGCGAACTGCCTGCGGGCGGCACGCACTTTCTCGGCGTGACCGTGCAGCCGATGGTCAAGCTGGACGGCTACGAGCTGATCATCGGCAGCAGCATCGATGCGCAATTCGGTCCGGTGCTGCTGTTCGGCGCGGGTGGGCAGCTGGTCGAGGTGTTCCGTGACCGCGCGCTCGCGCTGCCGCCGCTCAACACGACGCTGGCGCGGCGCATGATGGAGCAAACGACGATCTACAAGGCGCTCAAAGGCGTGCGCGGCCGCCCTCCCGTCGACCTCGCCGCGCTGGCGCGATTGCTGGTGCGGTTCAGCCAGCTGGTCGTCGAGCTGCGCTGGATCGAGGAGATCGACATCAACCCGCTGCTCGCGGCCCCCGCCCCAAGCGCCCCCCCGGCGGGCGGCGCAGAGTCAGGCGCCGCCGGACTCATCGCACTGGATGCGCGCATTGTCTTGCACGGGCCGGAGATCGGCGAAGACCGATTGCCCAGACTCTCCATTCGCCCTTACCCGGCGCAATATGCGTCGGAATGGACGTCGAAGTCCGGCATGCCGGTCACCATTCGCCCGATTCGCCCGGAAGACGAGCCCCTGATGGTGAAGTTTCATGCGACCCTGTCGGAGCAAAGCGTGTACATGCGCTACTTCCACTACATCCAGTACAACCAGCGCGTCGCGCACGAACGCCTGACGCGTCTCTGCTTCATCGATTACGACCGCGAGATGGCGCTGGTGGTGGAGCGCAAAGACCCGAAGACGGGCGAACGCGCCATTCTCGCGATCGGGCGCCTGAGCAAATTGCACCAGACGGCGGAGGCCGAGATCGCGATTCTCGTCAGCGACGCTTATCAGGGACGCGGCTTCGGCGGCGAGTTGTTGCGCCGCCTGGTGCAGATCGGGCGCGACGAAAAGCTCCAGCGCATCGTCGCTACCATCCTCTCAGACAACGTCGCCATGCAGCGCGTTTCGCGCAACATCGGTTTCAAGCTGAAGCGGGTTGAATCGGAGTTCCAGGCCGAGCTGGATCTGTCCGAGTCCTGAAGCCTGTGCTCCGGGCTTACACCGCCCCGGGCAAGGCGACGCGGAATTTTTCCGCCCACGGAGTCAGCGCCGGCAGGATCGACGGTTCCAGCTCGACGCCGTCGCGCAATTGCCGTTCCCTGCGCAAGAGGCCGTTCTGCCCGGGCAGGCGCACGCGGTCGAAACCTTTGCGTGGCGGGTTATCTAGGCAGGCTTGCGCCACCCATCCCATCTGGCGGCGGAATGCGTCGCCGCCGCTGAATGCCTCAGGATCCAGAATCTGCAGGAACACGCTGGCCCCCAGCGGTTCCAGGGGATCGGCGCGGCCGTGACCGGCCAGACCCGCCGTGAGCGCTTCCACCAGCAGCGCCAGGCCATATCCCTTGTGACCGGCGTCGAGTCCGCCCAGCGGCAGGATCGTTCCGCGGTGCGGGGATGACAACACCGCGGGGTCATCGGACGGCTCCCCGTTTTCGTCGATCAGCCAGCGGTGGGGCAAGCGCTTTCCTTCCTTGCGCAGGCGATTGGTCAGTCCGTTGGTGGTGATGGAGGTAGACACGTCGACCAGCACCGGACCATCGTCGGTCGGAAAGCCGATGGCCAGCGGGCTGGGCGAGAACACGGACCGAAGACCGCCATGCGGAGCGACGCTGGCGCCGGAGGGCGCGGAAGAGAGCAACAGCATGACCAGGCCGCGGTCGGTGGCGCGCGTGAGGTAGGCGGCAAGACAGGCGATGTGATGGCTGCGGCCTATGGTCACCGTGCCGCTGCCGTAGGTTCTTGCCTTCTCCATCGCGATATCCATGGCGCGCAGCACCAGCCAGGGACCCGGCAAGCGCTGGCCGTCCCAGGTGAGCACGGCGCCATGATCGGCAAGCGTAATCGGTTCGCCCTCGAGTTTCATTTGGCCCGCTTCGATCTGCTGCAAATAGGAGGCAAGAAGCTGCAGACCGTGAGTGTCATGGCCGAGCAGGTCGCCTTCGACCAGGATGTCGGCGACGTCGCCGGCACGGTCGCGGGGCATTCCGGCGCCGGTCAGCAGCGACTTGGCAAAATCGGTGAGCGCGGGAGCGTCATAGCGCGCCCTGGGGGCAGCAGTGAGAGCTGAGGGAGGCGCTACGGTCATGGCAAATTGACGCGCTTAATTCTTGAATAAATGCTCGGGACCGTCCGTGCCCGCCGTTCGTTCATAGACGCCTTTGCCCGCTTTCTTGTACTGCGTGAGGCCCGAGTTCTTGATCTTGCTGTCCGACAGCGACCAGGTTCCGCCCAGCGCAACCGCGCTGATGCGGCGCGCGCAAGCCTCGCCGCAGGTCGGGCAGGCGGTGAGCTTGGCGTCGGCCAGGCGCTGCATCACCTCGAACAGGCCATTGCATTTTTCGCAGTGGCCCGACGTGGGGGCGTATTCGTAGATCGGCATGAGCGGATTTTACAGCGTATGGGAAGGACAGTGTGTGGTTCGCGGCCAGCCCGGCCCGCTGCAAACTGGCTGGAAAGCCAATATCCGTGTAGCCGAGGTTGGGCGTCGACCAGCTGCCTCAACGAACGTGGCGCTATGACCCTTTGGCTTCGCCGGACGGTGGTGCAGGGCGAATCCGGGTCTTCGTGACGACCCCGGATGGGGCGAACAAGACCACAAGTTCGGTTTTGCCGCGGGTTATTTCCTTTTCCGAACCAGCGTGTAGGATGCGCTCCACCCAGCTTGCCTTGGCCGCTGTCTCTGCAGTGACTCTTTCGCCTATGATTTGATAGACCCACACTTCGAAACCGCTATCAAAGCTGACGACCGTGGTCTTCCCGAAGGCAGCAATGACGTCGGCTTTTGTACTCTTTCCGATGGTGATCGCGTCCCTGGCGTTGCGGGCCGAGATGGTGTTGGCCGCAGCCGTGCCGGTCGTGACCAGCGACGCCGCTGGAATTGCGCACCCCGCAACGCAGGCGCAGAATGCAAACGCAACGCCTGCGTGGAATCGCGACTTCATTGAGGCGCCCTGTTCGTCACCACAACCGCGGGCGCCATCGCGCCCTGGGGATCATTGCCGTCGTCCATATATTCAAACTCGATCAGGGTGTCATCCGGCCAGCTCCGGTCGCCTAGCGGCAGAAAGTAAGTGCGATCGAGCAGAACCTGGCAGTCGCAATAAGCAAGGTCAGCCTTCGACGTACGGCCAAAGCTAACCCCTGCGTATAGCTCGTCAACCGACAGGATCTCCCTGCGGGTACCGGCGACCATGGTGACGCTGAACAAAGGACGCTCTGAAAAAAACAGATAGGGGACGTCGCTTCCATTGCAAAAGTCCAGCATTCCTTGTATCAAGTCTGTGACCAGACCGATGACCGGGAGGGTGTTCGAGATCAGGCCCGCTTCCATGCCGACATGACATTCCAGGCGCAGATCTCCAAGCCGCCGGGTATTCGGAGGCAGGCCCGGCGTGCGGATTTCAGTGCGCCACGTCATGCTGCTTGCTTTTCGATTCGGCATCACCGAGGCATTTTCATCCAGCGCTTGCTGGTCAAGCTCCAGGGTGAACGTGCGATCCGCTGCCAGCGCCACCGGAATCGTGACCGTGTCCCCGACAATTTCCACTACGATGCCGTCCATCTTCGTGTCGCGCTGCCGGGGCAGGAGTTTAAAGCGGAGCGACGCGTTGGGCGCCATGCCATGCATCTTCTCGAACAAAGCCATCCCGTTCAGCATCTTGCGGTAGGACTTGTTGACCGGGTCTCGCGTCCCATTGACTAGTATAAATTCGCGGGGGTCCGGCGCAACGCCGGGTTGTTCTCGCGGCTCATCCGCGCATGCAGCCGTACACGCGAGCATCATTGCGACTTGCATTGCGGCGCTCGACAGACAAAACAATTTCATGTGTGTGCCGATTCGATGATTATCGGGAGAAATTTCATAATCCGATTACGGGCGCCTCCTCACTCGGGCAATTGTCGCTCTCTCCTGGGGATTTGTATGTTCGTTGGCTAACGCAAGGAGGAGGGCAAAGCGCACGGGGTCAGACTGAGCTGTCCCCTTTTCGGCTGGAAAGCCAATAGTCGCGCGGGGTCCAGGCCATTTGCCCTATGAAACGGCGGCTCTGCGTTATACCTAAAATGCGCCGACTTTAGGTATAATGCCCGCATGCTCCGCCAGCCCGCCGAAACGCAGACGCTGTATGCCGAACTGTCCGAGCGCCTGCGCGCGCTCGAGGCGGCGCGCTCGTTCGCGAGCCTCTCCGGCGCGTTCGCGAAAAAACAGGTGCGCGACGGCGATTACTGGTATTTCAAGACCAGCGAGGGGTCCGCGGGACAGCGCGAGTACTTCATCGGTCCGGACGACCGCGCCACGCGCGCCGTCATGAAGAACTACGCCGCGGGGCGCGCGGAAGCGGAGGCCGCGCTGGCGCAGGTCGAGCGCCTGTGCGCCATGCTGCGGCAAGGCGGAGCGATGCTCACCGATACGCCGTCGGCGCGGATCATCGCTGGCCTCGCAAGCGCGGGCGTGTTCCGGGTGGGCGCGGTGCTGGTCGGAACGCACGCCTTCATCGCCCTGGGCAACCTGCTCGGCGTGCGCTGGGAGTCGGCGCTGCGCACGCAGGACATCGACCTCGCCGCAAGCCGCGTGCTGCACGTGATCGTGCCGCAGACCGAAGCCGATCTGCCCAAGGCGCTGGATGCGCTCAACATGGGCTTCCTGCCCGTGCCGGGGCTTAATCCGAAGTCACCGGAAACCTCATTCAAGGTGCGCGGCAAGGCGCTGCGCGTCGATCTGCTTACCCCGGCGCGCGGCGCCCGCGATGGCAAACCGGTCAGCATTCCGCGGCTCAAGGCGGCCGCGCAGCCGCTGGAACTGCTCGACTATCTGCTCGAGGCGCCAGTCCCGGTTCCGCTGGTGAATGGCGGCGCGACACTCGTCAATGTCCCCGACCCGGCGCGCTTCGCACTGCACAAGCTCATGGTGAGCGGGCGCAGGCAGGTGTTTGAGCAGACCAAGGCGGGGAAGGACCGGCAGCAGGCGGCGGAGATTATCGCCGCGCTCTACGAGGACAGACGCGGCGATCTCGGGCTGGCGGTGAAGGCGCTGAACAAGCGGCCGGCTGCCTGGCGGACCCGGCTCAAGCGCGAACTCGCCAAGCTGCCTGACGAGCTGGCGGCCGCGCACACCCTTATTCTGCGCGGCCTCGCCGATTGAGCGCCCGCTCAGCCCAGGCTCAGCTTCAGCGCCGCCGCGACGATGGGCTTGGCCCAATCGGGCGTATTCGGCAGGTCGACCGCGTTGAGGATTTTTCTCCGCTCCATGTGCAATACCAGCACCGGCTCGGGCGCATTGCCTTTGGCTGGGTCCGCATCGACGCTGTTGTCATAGACACGCAGCGCGGCGAGATGCGGCAGCAGGTCGATGAGATTTAAGCGACTGTGCTCGTAGCGCCGGCGGATGTCGGCTTCGGGAATGTCGTGCCCGCCCTTCTGTACCCGCAACTTCACGCGCGCGATGTGCAGCGCTGGGCTGGAGAGGCCGACGTACCAGACGTTGACCTCGAAGCCCTTTTGCGCCGCTTCGCGCAGCAGCGCCGGAATGGTGTTCGCGCCCAGCGTGGACTCGAAGGCGAAATCGAGATGATTGGCAATGGCTTTCTCGAGCAGCGTCTTACCTATCAGCCAGGCTTTGGCGTTGGCCTCAGTCTGCCCGAGCCGGGGGTTTGCGACCGTCAGGCTGCGGGCAGCCTCGTCGGGGTTGTAGTAATCACCGCCCAAATCGCGCATGGCTGCGCCGCCCAGGCTGCTCTTGCCCGCGCCGTTGACGCCGGCCAGCACATAAATGCGCGGCGGCGCGACAAGCTCGACCTTGGGGCCGGGTTTGCCTGAGGGGCGCGGGCTGCGTTGCTTGGAGGGCAAGTGCGGAAACGCTTCTCGCTACTTGCGCGCCGCTTTCACGGCAGCGCGGCCCAGCGCTTTCGGCGAGGCCTTGAAGGCAGCGGCGATGCCCTTCTTTGCCGCGGGCGTCTGCATGCGCGCGAGCAGTCCCTCGAACTGCCCGCTCAGGGCATCGAGGCTGTGCGAGCGCTCGCCCACCAGAGCCTCGAATTCCTCCACCGAGATCAGGATGGCGCGGGCTGTATCATGCTTGGTGATCGCGACCGCCCCGCTGCGAACCGCCTGTTCGAATATGGTTCCGAACTCGTTCTTGAGCCGGGTGGCGGGGACGGACCGGATATCGACCAGCTCGCCCAGCTTGTTGCGGAATGTCAGCGCGCTCATGGCAGGCCTCAATTTAAGTAGTCGTTTCGAACATTATATCCGAATTATACATTTTGTCCATATCACCTCCGCCGGAAGACTGGCGCGGTGCGTTTGAAAGTAATACAATATGCCGTAATCCGTATTACACACAGGAGGCGGCCATGACGCTCACCGTGCGTCTGCCCGAGCGGGTGGAGCAGGAGCTCGCGGAATATTGCACCAAGCACCGCCTCAGCAAGAGCGAGGCGGTCAAGCTCGCGCTCGACAAGTTACTCGCCGCGAGCACAGGCAAGCCCAGCCCTTATGATCTGGGCAAGGATTTGTTCGGGCCGCACACCGACGCAACACCGGCCGAAGATACCGCGCGCAACAGCAAGCGGCTGCTGCGCGAACATTTCCGCGGCAAAGGCAAGTGACCGGCGCTCTCGTCGATACCGGGTTCCTGGTCTCCCTGTTCCGGCCCGGCGACCGGCTGCGGGCGCAGGCGCGGGAATGCCTGCTGGCGAACCGGCATCCGCTCGTTACCGCCGCGCCGGTGATCGTCGAGACTTGCTTTTTTCTCGATGCGGCGGGCAAGGGCAGGCTGCTGGAATGGGCCCGGCGCGCCGCACTCGCAGTCGCGGATGTTCCCGTGAGCGCCTACGCCGAAATCGGGACCATCATTCGCAAGTACGCCGACCGGAAAATCGACTTCGCCGATGCCACTCTCGTCTGGCTCGCAAACCACACCGGCATGCGCGACATCCTCACCGTGGACGAGGCGGATTTTTCGGTCTATCGCCTCAAGGGCGGCAAGCGCTTCACGCTGGTGAAGTGGTTCGACTGACTGGTTGGAAAGCCAATATCCGTGCGGGTTCCGGGCCGTTTCCCCTGTGAAGCGGTGGGCTTGCGCTATTCCCAAAGAACCTAGACTTTACGTATAACGGGCGCTTGGGTTTAGCGGCGGGCCGAGCGCGCAGCGCGAGGGCCGTCCGCTGGAAACCGTTGTTGGGCCTCACTGGGCCAAGGGCTGATTCTCCCCAGTTTGGGACCGATTTCGCGCTCCGCAACCCCCGTGTCATAGGGGGCCCTCCGCCGC
>Ga0080064_1001142_pt1 | contig 58084 bp, 45 predicted proteins | sample Subgrocontami54m_FD_69260 | JGI IMG/M metagenome (GOLD analysis project Ga0080064, IMG submission 69260) | Subsurface groundwater microbial communities from S. Glens Falls, New York, USA - GMW46 contaminated, 5.4 m (SPADES assembly) (version 2) ... | reverse complement strand
CGGCGTCGCGGGCGCCGCGGCGGCCGACGGCTGCCGCCGCCGCCGGTGGGGCGCGGTCGCGCTCTACGCGGCGCTCGCGGCGGCGGGGGCCGGCGTGGGGCATTTGAATCTGGTCGGCCAGGATCCGTCCAAGAATCTCGTGAATACCGGCGATGTGTATCTCGAGAGGAAGGACTACGGCACCGCGATCGGTTATTTCGACGAAGCGCTCGCGCTCAAGCCCGATTCGCCCAAGGCCCATCTGGCCCGGGGCATCGCGCTGACCGGCCTTGAGCGTCCCGCCGAGGCCAAGGCCAGTTACCTGACGGCCCTGACCGCCGAACCCAATGCCCAGGCGTACAATAACCTCGGAATGATCTATTTCGGGGAGGGGGACGCGACCGGCGCGGAACAGGCTTTTTTAAAAGCGCTGGAGCTGCGCCCCCAGTCCTCTCAATCCTACAATAATCTCGGCATGATCTACGGCGAGCGGGGGGACCTCGAGAAGGCGCGCGGAATGTTCGAGCGCTCCCTCGAGCTTAACCCTTTAAGCGCAAGAGCTTGTACGAATCTTGGGCTTGTCCTCTACCGCCTGGGCCAGCACGAACGGGCCGCGGAACTCTGGCGCAGGGCGCTAGAGATCGATCCTTCCTTCGAGGAGGCCCGCCGGGTCCTCCGGCTGGCCGGCCTCCGGTAAGCCTCGGGTTTCTCCGGCCCGAGGTTTCTTTTGACACCCTCCGGGGGCCGATTTATAATAAACGCTCATTTTTCAAAAACACAATCCACTCATCATCTTAAGGGGGTTTTGGACATGGCCATTCGTGTAGGGATCAACGGTTTCGGGCGCATCGGCCGAATGGTATTTCAGGCGATCTGCGACAAAGGGCTTCTGGGCAAAGAGATCGACGTCCGGGCGGTGGTGGACGTCTCCACCGACGCCGACTATTTCGCGTATCAATTGAAGTACGATTCGATCCATGGCAAGTTCAAGCATAGCATCAAGACGGAGAAGAGCGATCCCTCCAAGGAAGAGGCCGATACCCTGATCATCGACGGCCACAAGATCAAGTGCGTGATGGCTTCCAGGACCCCCGACCAGCTTCCCTGGAAGGCGCTGGGTGTGGACCTGGTGGTCGAGTCGACGGGCCTGTTCACCGAATTCGAGAAGGCCAAGGGCCACCTGCAGGCCGGCGCCAAGAAGGTCATCATCAGCGCGCCCGCCAAAGGCGAGGTGAAGACCCTCGTCATCGGCGTCAACGAGAAGGAATACGATCCGACCGCTCACGACGTCGTTTCCAACGCCTCGTGCACGACCAACTGCCTGGCGCCCCTGGTCCACGTCCTTCTCAAGGAAGGCGTCGGCATCGAGACGGGTCTCATGACGACGATCCACTCGTACACGGCGACCCAGAAGACCGTCGACGGCCCCTCGAAGAAGGACTGGCGCGGCGGCCGCGCGGCGGCGGTCAACATCATTCCGTCCACCACCGGCGCCGCCAAGGCCGTCGGTGAGGTGCTTCCGGCGGTGAAGGGCAAGCTCACCGGGATGTCTTTTCGTATCCCCACGCCCAACGTCTCGGTTGTCGACCTGACCGTTCGCACTGCGCGCGACACTTCGATCGAGGAGATCGACGGACTTCTCAAGAAAGCCTCGCAGACCTATCTCAAGGGCATTCTCGGCATTGCCGACGAGGAGGTCGTCTCCAGCGATTTCATCCACGACGAACGCTCCTCGATCTACGACTCGCTGGCCACCCTGCAGAACAACCTGAAGGGCGAGAAGCGTTTCTTCAAGATCGTGTCGTGGTACGACAACGAGTGGGGCTATTCCAACCGCGTGGTCGATCTCTGCATCTATGTCGGCAAGAGCCTGCCGGTCGAGGCGTTGCGCTGACACGCATGAGTGTCCCCATGACCGGTACGGCTAAGAAGAAGACCATCCGGGATCTCGACCTGCGCGGCAAGCGGGTCCTGATCCGGGTGGACTTCAACGTGCCGCTCGATAAAGAGCTCAAAGTCACCGACGATACGCGGATCCGCGCGTCGCTCCCGACCATCCGTTACGCGCTCGAGCAGGGGGCCCGGGTGATCCTGATGAGCCATCTGGGGCGCCCGGAAGGCAAACCGGTCTCCTCGATGAGCCTTTCTCCGGCCGCCAAACGGTTGTCCGAACTTTTGGGCACCGAAGTTCTGCAGTGCTCGGATTGCGTCGGCTCGCGCGTGCGGGAGGAGCTTAAAACCCTCGGCGACGGCGCTTCCGTGGCGCTTCTCGAGAACCTGCGGTTTTCTCCAGACGAGGAGAAGAACGATCCGGAGTTCTCCAAAGCGCTCGCGGCCAACGGTGAAGTCTACGTGAACGACGCGTTCGGCTCGAGCCACCGCGCGCACGCCTCGATCGCCGGCATCACCAAGTACCTCCCGTCCGGCGCGGGTTTCCTGCTCGAAAAGGAGATCCGCTATCTCGGCGAGGCCATGCAGAGCCCGCGCAAGCCGTTCGCCGCGATCCTTGGCGGCTCGAAGGTCTCCGACAAGATCGGGGTCGTCGAGAACCTGATCGCGAAGGTCGACCGCATCCTGATCGGGGGCGCCATGGCCTACACGTTCCTGAAAGTCCAGGGTATCGAGATCGGCGGCTCCAAATACGAAAAAGACAAAACGGACCTGGCGCGGACCATCCTCGAAAAAGCCAAATCGCGCGGCGTCGAACTCCTCCTGCCGGTGGACCACGTCGTCGTGCAGAAGGTGGACGAGTCGGCTCCCGTCCGCTTGGAAGGCCCGGCGATCTCCCCGGGCTGGCTCGGCGTGGACATCGGCCCGAAGACGATCGAGCTTTTCGGCCGGGCTCTGGACACCGCCAAGACCGTGATCTGGAACGGCCCGATGGGCATCTTCGAGATGAAACCGTTCGCTCACGGGTCGCTGGCCGTTGCCCAGAAATTGGCCTCCCTGAAAGACGCCACGACGGTGATCGGAGGCGGCGACACGGCCGCCTGCGTGACCGGCTTCGGCCTCGACTCGAAGATGTCGCATATTTCCACGGGCGGCGGCGCCTCGCTCGAGTATCTCGAGGGCCGCGAATTGCCCGGCATCGCCGCGCTGGAGGACAGATGACGCCGTCCGGACGCCGGCCCATCCTCGCCGGCAATTGGAAGCTGAACAAGACCATCAAAGAAGCGATCGAGCTCGTGACCCTGCTCAAGCGCCAGATCACCGATTTCCAGCACGTGGACGTGGTGGTCTGCCCGCCCTTTACCGCGCTGTCGGAAGTTTCGGAGATCCTCCTCGAATCTGAGATCGCGCTCGGCGCGCAGGACGTCTACTGGGAGGAACGGGGCGCTTTCACCGGGGAGGTCTCGCCGTCGCTCCTCAAGGACGCCGGGTGCCGCTACGTGATCATCGGGCACTCCGAGCGCCGGCAGTTCTTCCACGAGACCCACGAGACCGTCAACAAGAAGACCAAGGCCGCCTTGAAAGCGGGGCTCGTGCCGATCATCTGCGTGGGCGAGACCCTCGCCGAACGCGAGGCCGGCCGGACGTTCGCGGTCGTCGAAGAACAGCTCAAAGGCGGTCTGGCGGGTCTTTCGGACGAGGAACTGCGCCGTTCGGTCCTCGCCTATGAGCCCGTTTGGGCCATCGGCACCGGCAAGGTCGCCACTCCGGCCCAGGCCCAGGAAGTGCACGCGTTCATCCGCGCCCAGGTCGCCAAGGCTTTCGGCGCCGAAACGGCGGCGGGCCTGCGCATCCAGTACGGCGGCAGTGTGAAATCCGAGAACATCAGTGATCTCATGCGCGAGCCCGATATCGACGGCGCGCTCGTCGGCGGCGCCAGTCTGGACGCGGCCGGTTTCGCGGGGATCGTCAAGAACGCCGCGCTCGTCGCGGTACGTTAAAAGAAAAGGCCCATTCAAACCATGTATCTTCTCCTGCTCGTGATCCATGTTCTGGCGTGTTTCGTTCTGATCTTCGTGGTGCTCCTGCAGGCGGGCCGCGGCGGCGGCATGTCCGAGATGATCGGCGGCGGCCAGCCCTCGACCCTCTTCGGCACGCAGACCAACGAATTCATGACCCGCGCGACGGAGGTTTGCGCGACGATCTTCATCATCACCTCGCTGGCGCTTGGTATCCTCTCGGCCCAGCGCGGCAAGTCGCTGATGGAAAAGCACCGCGTGGCTGCTCCGGCGGCTCCCGTATCGGCTCCGGTGACCCCCGCCGCCGCTCCGGCCGTTCCGGTCGCCACCGCGGCCGCTCCCGCGCCCGTCGCGGCACCGGCGGCGAGCGCCGCCCCGGCGACACCCGCTCCGGCGGCTTCCTCCCAGACCGCGGAGACCAAGGCCTGATCTTCGTTTTTCTCGTTCTCTGGACGGCCCTCACGGCGGCGCCGCCGCCGGCCTGGGCCTACGAGGAGGGCCGGTCCGTCACGGGCGACGCGCTCGTCACCGCCTCCATCGCCGAGCCCTCGAACCTCATCCCGTTCTTCGCCAGCGATTCGGCTTCCGCGGAGATCTCGCGCCTGGTCTTCAACGGCCTTGTCAAATACGACAAGGACCTCAAGTTGACCGGAGACCTGGCGTCGGGCTGGGAGGTGAAGGAGGGGGGACTGGTGATCGTGTTCCGTCTGCGCCCCGGGGTCCTGTGGCAGGACGGCGAACCCTTCACCGCGCGGGATGTCGAGTTCACGTTCCGCAAGCTGACCGACCCGAACGTCCCCACTCCTTACGGCGGTGATTTCGAGAAGGTCGAGTCTCTCCGGGTCGTCGACGACCACACGATCGAGGTGCGCTACAAAGAGCCTTTCTCCCCGGGGCTGGCCAGCTGGGGGATGGGGATCGTGCCCCGGCATCTGCTGGAGAACGCCGACCTCATGACCGCTTCCTTCGCGCGCGCTCCGGTCGGCACGGGCCCCTACAAACTTCACGGTTGGCGGACCGGGGAAAAGCTGGAGCTCATCGCGAATCCCACCTACTTCGAAGGGCGGCCGCTCGTGGACCGCTTTATCTACCGCATTATCCCCGACCAGGCGACGACCTTCCTCGAACTTCAGACCGAGAACCTCGATTCCGTGGCGCTCTCGCCGCTGCAGTACGCGCGGCAGACTGACACGGCTTTCTTTCGCGGGCATTACCGGAAGTTCCGGTATCCCAGCCCGAGCTACGTGTACATCGGATGGAACCTGCGCGATCCCCGTTTCGCCGATGTCCGCGTGCGGCGCGCGCTGGGTTTGGCCGTCGACAAGGACGAGATCGTTCGCGTGACCCTGCTGGGTCTGGGGAGGCCCGCGACCGGCCCGTTCCTGCCCGGGACCTGGGCCCATGACCCGGACGTGCCGCCCGCGCCGTTCGACCCGCCCGGCGCGCGCCGCGAACTCGAGGCCTGCGGCTGGCGCGACACCGACGGGGACGGCGTGCTCGACAAGGACGGCCAGGCTTTTCGCTTCACGATCCTCACCAACCAGGGCAACGACCAGCGCAAGATGGCCTGCGAGATCATCCAGAAGCGTCTGGCCGACGTTGGTGTGGAAGTCCGCATCCAGGTCGTCGAATGGGGGGTCTTCCTGAAGGAATACATCGACAAACAGCGCTTCGAGGCGGTGCTGCTGGCCTGGCAGCTTCCGCGCGACCCCGATATTTTTGACATGTTCCACTCCTCCAAGAACGCACCCGGCGACTTCAATTTCGTCTCGTACAGCAACCCCGAAGTGGACCGCCTGCTCGAAGAAGGCCGGCGGCTTTTCGGAGAGGACGAGCGCGCGGTCGTCTACCGCAAGGTGCACCGCCTGCTCGCCGAGGACCAGCCGTACACGTTCCTTTACGTCCCCGACGCCCTGCCCATCGTGCACAGCCGCTTCGAGGCCGTGGAGGAGGCTCCCGCGGGGATCGGCTACAACCTCATCCGCTGGCACGTAGCCAAAGAGCGCCAGCGCTATCGCCCGGCACGGGCCTCTTAAGAACATGAGATCCCGCGCCCTCGGCGGATACGCTCTCCGGCGTCTGGTCCAGATCGTGCCGACCTTGATCGGGATCGCGTTCGTTTGTTTTTTTGTGATCCAACTGGCGCCGGGGACCGCCGTGGACGCGCGCGCCCAGATGAACCCCAAGATGACCTTACAGGCGCGTGAGAGACTGACCCAGCTCTACGGGCTCGACAGGCCCCTGCCGGAGCAGTTCGGCCGCTGGATCACGCGGGTGGCGCGCTTCGATTTCGGCCGTTCGTTCGTCGACGGCGAGACGGTCACGCGCAAGATCGCCGCGGCCGCGCCCGTGACCCTGCTCGTGAACGGGCTCTCGCTTCTTGTGATCCTTGTTTTCGGCGTTCCGCTCGGGGTACTGGGCGCCGTGCGGCAGGGGACCGCGGCGGATCGCGCAGCGACCGGTGTGGCGCTGGTCGGTTTCGCGCTGCCCACGTTCTGGCTGGCGCTGGTGCTCATGTCGCTCTTCGGGGTGACCTGGAGGTTCCTGCCCGTGGCGGGCCTTCATTCGCTGGATTACGAGAGCCTGGCGCCCGCGGCAAGGCTCGCCGACACCGCGCGGCATTTGGTCCTGCCGGTGTTCGTTTCCTCGCTGACCGGTCTTGCAGGGATCTCGCGTTTCATGCGCGCAAGCATGCTCGAGGCTCTCGCGCAGAACTTCATCCGCACCGCCCGCGCCAAAGGGCTCTCCGAGCGCTCGGTGGTCGTCCGGCATGCCTTGCGCAACGCCCTCCTGCCGGTCGTCACCCTGCTGGGTCTCTCGATCCCTGGCCTTCTCGGCGGCAGCGTGCTTTTCGAATCGATCTTTTCTCTGCCCGGCATGGGAAGGCTCTTCTATCTTTCCGTCTACGCGCGCGACTATCCGGTGATCATGGGGCTTCTGTTCCTTGGCGCGGCGCTCACTCTTTTGGGCAATCTTCTGGCGGACCTGGCCTACGCGTGGGTCGATCCGAGGATCCGGCTCAAATGACGCGGAACAAGGGCGCCGGTCCCACGCTCTCCTTGATCTGGTTGGGGCTTGTCGCGGCTGCCGCGGTCGCGGCGCCTCTTTTGTGGACCGAGTCCGCCGCCCGGATGGACTTCGCCGCGGTGCTGGCTCCGCCCTCGGCCGCTCATCCGCTCGGCACGGACCCGCTGGGCCGGGACCTTCTGGCGCGTCTGGCCTGCGGCGCGCGTGTTTCCGTGGGGGTCGGGGTGGTCGCGGTGGGGCTCTCGCTTCTCATCGGCACGTTCGTCGGCGGCGCGGCCGGATATTTCGGCGGCTGGCGCGACCGTGCGCTCATGGGGCTCACGGACGTGATGCTCTGCTTCCCGACGCTTTTTTTGATCCTGGCGGTGATCGCGGTGCTGGGGCCGGGCATCTGGAACGTGGTCCTGGTGATCGGCGCGACGAGCTGGATGGGCACGGCGCGCCTGGTGCGCGCGGAAGTGCTTTCGCTTCGCGAGCGGGAGTTCATCCTGGCCGCCCGGGCCGTCGGCGCGGGACCCATTCGCATTCTCAGGACCCATCTTCTGCCCAACGCGCTCGGCCCCGTGCTTGTGAGCGCCGTGCTGGGCGTGGCCACCGCGGTGCTGCTCGAGAGCGGTTTGAGCTTTCTGGGCTTGGGAGTTCAACCGCCCACCCCCAGTTGGGGAAATCTTCTGACCGACGGAAAAGCCACGCTCGGCGTGGCCTGGTGGCTCACGCTCTTTCCGGGTCTTGTGATCCTTTTAACGGCGCTCGCGGCCAATTGCATCGCGGAGGACCTGCGGTGACGCGTCCGATCCTCGAGATCCGGGATCTCAAGGTAAGCTTCGGTTCGGTGGAAGCTGTCCGCGGTGTTTCGTTCGCCGTCGAACGGGGGTCCTTTACCTCTCTCGTGGGGGAGTCCGGTTCGGGCAAATCCGTGACGGCGCTTGGGATCAGCGGCCTTCTGCCGGTTTCCGCGCGAAAGGAAGGGTCCGTTCTTTTCCGTGGAAGGGACGGCTCCGAGGTCGAGACGCTGGCCTTGAGCGGAGAGACTCTGCGGATTTTTCGCGGGAGCAAGGTCGGGACTATTTTTCAGGATCCCGGCTCCTCCCTGAATCCCGTCATGCGCGCCGGGGAACAGGTACGCGAGGCCTGTGTCGCGCACCGGTCCCTGACGGGCGCGGAGAGTTCGCGCCGTGCCCGGGAGCTTCTGGGATCCGTCGGCATCGGGGAAACGGAACGGGTCTATCGCAGTTACCCGCACGAGCTCTCGGGCGGACAGCGCCAGCGCGTGATGATCGCGATGGCGCTGGCGTCGGACCCGGAACTTCTGGTCGCCGATGAACCGACGACCGCGCTGGATTCCTCCACCGAGGCGCTCATCGTGAAGCTCCTGGATGACCTGCGCCGCGAGCGCTCGCTCTCGGTGCTTTTCATCACACATGATCTCGGGTTGGCGCTCGGGCGCTCAGGTCAGGTCTTTATCCTGCGCGCGGGACGGGTGGAGGAGAGGCTCGTCCGCGCGGAGGCTTTCGCCGCGCGCGGCGCCTACGCGCGGGCGCTTCTGGCCGCGCGCTTGGCGGGCCGCCCGCCGAAAACGTTTCTGGGAGTGTCCGATGCCTCTTCTTGAAGCGCGCGCTTTAAGCAAGCGCTATCCCGGCGGTGTGCTCGCGCTGGACGGGGTGTCTTTTGCGCTCGAGACCGGCCGCACGCTTGGGGTCGTAGGGGAGTCCGGTTCCGGCAAGTCCACGCTGGCACGCGTGGTCCTGCGGCTTCTCGAACCCGACGCGGGACAAGTGCTCTTCGAGGGCCGGGACATCACGCGCGCTTCGGGCCGGGCGCTGGCCGCTTTCAGGCGAAAAGCGCAGATCGTTTTCCAGGACCCGTTCCTGTCGCTCGACCCGCGCCAGCGCGTGCGCGACATCCTCGCCGAACCTCTCCTGGTCCATCGTCTCGCGGCGCGCCCGGAGCTGCGCCGGAGGACGGAAGAGCTCCTGCGTCGCGTCGAACTGCCCCCCGGGCTGGCCGGCCGCTTTCCGCGGGAGCTCTCGGGCGGCGAGTGCCAGCGCGTCTCGATCGCCCGGGCCATCGCGACCGACCCCGGGGTGCTCGTCTGCGATGAAGCCGTCTCGTCGCTCGACGCGATCGTCCGCGTGCAGATCCTCGATCTGTTCCTGCGCCTGCAGAGGGAAAAGAACGTCTCCTACGTTTTCATCTCACACGACCTCGAGGTCGTGCGGCACATGAGCGACGATGTGCTCGTCCTGAAAGACGGCGTTGTTTGTGAGATCGGTCCGCGCGAGGCCGTTCTGGGCGCTCCCACCCACCCCTACACGCGGGAACTCGTGGCCGCGGCCGCCTCTAAAGCATTGGTATAATTCCGCTTGCAAAGGATGCAGCGCTAGCTTTATAATCACTTTTATCCTCTCTTGCTATCCCGCATGGATCCAAGAAGAGCCACCGTAAGTCTTTTTACCCTATAGTGTTGGAATGAAAAAACTCCTGACCTTCGTCATGGCCGGCGGCAAAGGGGAACGTCTCTATCCCCTGACGAAGGACCGTGCCAAGCCCGCGGTCCCGTTCGGCGGCATCTACCGCATCATCGATTTCACGCTGTCGAACTGCATCAACTCCGGCATCCGCCGCATCCACATCCTGACCCAGTACAAATCCATGTCGCTGGCGCGCCACATCCGGATGGGCTGGAACATCCTGAACTCCGAGGTCGGCGAGTACATCGACGTCGTGCCGGCCCAACAGCGCATTGACGAGCACTGGTACCAGGGCACGGCCGACTCGATCTTCCAGAACATCTATTCGATCGAGATCGAGAACCCCGACCAGATCCTGATCCTGGCGGGCGACCACATCTACAAGATGAACTACGCGCACATGCTCGCTTTTCACCGCGAGTCCAAGGCGGACCTGACGATCGGCGTGGTGCCCATGCCGATGGAAGAGTCCACGAGCGTGGGCGTCATCGAGGTGGATGAGAACAATCGCGTGACCGGATTCCAGGAAAAGCCGAAGGTCCCCAAGACCGTGCCCGGCGACCCGACGAAGGTCTACGGCTCGATGGGCATTTACATCTTTGAGCGCCAGACCCTCGTGGAGGAACTTCAGGAGGACCACGCCAAGGACAGCGCGCACGATTTCGGCAAGGACGTGATCCCGCAGATGATCAGCCACAGCGCCCGGCGGATCATGGCCTACAATTTCGTGGACATGAACAAGAAGGACGCTCTTTACTGGCGCGACGTGGGGTCGCTCGATTCCTATTACGAGACCAATATGGACCTGATCCAGGTGAGCCCGCAGTTCAACCTCTACGACCGCGACTGGCCGATCCGCACCTACCAGCTCCAGTACCCCCCGGCCAAGTTCGTTTTCGCGCAGACCTTCGGCGGGCGGCGCGGCACCGCGCTGGATTCCACCGTCAGCGACGGGTGCATCATCTCGGGCGGGACGGCCCAGCGCTCGATCCTGTCGGCGAACGTCCGCGTGAACAGCTACTCGGAGGTGGAGGACTCGATCCTTCTCGAGGGCGTGGACGTCGGCCGCTACGCGAAGATCAAGAACGCGATCCTCGACAAGCACGTGAAGGTCATGCCCAACGCCCAGATCGGCTACGACCTCGAAGCCGACCGCGAGCGCGGTTTTCAGGTCACGCCCAAGGGCATCGTGGTCGTCGAGAAGAACGCCGTTGTGGAGCCTCTCTGACATGAGCGCCGAGACCCTTCGGATCGGACCCCATTCGTTCCGCTCGCGCCTGATCGTGGGCACGGGCAAGTACCGCTCGTTCCGGGAAATGGAGCAGGCGCTCGAGGCCTCGGGCGCCGAGATGGTCACGGTGGCCGTGCGCCGCGTGAACCTCGACCGCACGAAGGAGTCCCTCCTGGACTTCGTGGACCCGAAGAAGTACGTGCTCCTGCCCAACACCGCCGGCTGTTACACCAAAGAGGACGCCCTGCGCGTGGCGCGCCTGGGCCGGGCCGCGGGCCTGTCGAACCTCGTCAAGCTCGAGGTCATCGGGGATGAGGTGACCCTGATGCCCGACACGCTGGCGCTACTCGAGGCCACCAAGGAGCTCGTGAAGGAAGGTTTCATCGTGATGCCCTACACCAACGACGACCCGGTGATGGCCAAGCGCCTCGAGGACGCCGGCGCCGCGTGCGTCATGCCGCTGGCGGCGCCCATCGGCTCGGGGCAGGGGATCCTGAACCCGCTCAACATCCGCCTCATCCTCGAGAAGGTGAAAGTGCCGGTCATCGTGGACGCCGGAGTGGGCACCGCTTCCGACGCCGCCGTGGCGATGGAACTCGGGGCCGACGGCGTCCTCATGAACACCGCGATCGCCGGCGCCGATGATGCCGTCAAGATGGCCGAGGCGATGAAGCTGGCGGTCCGCGCCGGACGCCTGGCCTTCGAGGCCGGCCGCATCGAAAAAAGACTCCACGCGAACGCCTCCAGCCCCAAGACGGGCGCGGTCACCGCGGTCGCGATCGAATAACAACCCGAACGAAAAGGACACCATGAACAAGAACGGTTCGAACTTACGCAAGCACAAGATCGCCGTCATCGGCGGCGACGGCACCGGCCCCGAGGTCGTCAAAGAAGCGCTCAAAGTCCTCGCCGCGGCGTCCAAAGCCTACGGTTTCACGCTCGACCTGACCCCGTTCGATTTCGGCGGCGAGCGTTATCTCAAGACCAAGAAGGTCCTCTCCGACAAGGAGGTCGGGGCCTTGAAAAAATTCGACGCGATCCTTTTGGGCGCCGTCGGGCACCCCGACGTCCAGCCGGGCATCCTCGAGAAGGGCCTGCTGCTTAAGATCCGTTTTGACCTCGAGCAGTACATCAACCTGCGCCCGGTCAAGCTCTACCCGGGTGTCTGGACCCCCATCAAGGACAAGGGACCGGCCGAGATCGACTTCGTCGTGGTCCGCGAGAACAACGAGGGCCTCTATGTCGGCGAAGGGCGCTTCATTAACAAAGGCAAGAAGAACGAGACCGCCCTGCAGGTCTCGCGCAACACCCGCAAAGGGGTGGAGCGCTGCATCCGTTACGCTTTCGACCTCACGCGCCGCCGCAATAAGCGTAAAAAGCTCACCCTCTGCGGCAAGACCAACGTTCTGACCTACGCGCACGACCTCTGGTGGAGGGTGTTCAACGAGGTGGCCAAAGAATATCCGGACGTGACCACCGATTACGCGCATGTGGACGCCACCTGCATGTGGATGGTGAAAAATCCCGAATGGTTCGACGTGATCGTCACCGACAACATGTTCGGTGACATCATCACGGACCTGGGCGCGATGATCCAGGGCGGCATGGGCATCGCCGCCGGCGGCAACATCAACCCCAAAGGGGTCTCGATGTTCGAGCCGATCGGCGGCTCGGCGCCCAAGTACACCGGCAAGAACGTGATCAACCCGCTGGCCGCCATCTGCGCGGGCGGGATGATGATCGAGAGCCTCGGCGAGACCAAGGCCGCCGCCGCGATCGAGGCGGCCGTCATGGATGTCACCGCGAATAAGCTCAAATCCCTCGCCGCGGGCAAGATGGGTTACTCGACCACCGAGGTCGGCGACCTCGTGGCCGAGAGGGTCTCGAGAAAAGGGGTCACCGCGTCCACATGAAGATCCGCAAGAAAAAAGCCTACAACGTCGCGATCATGGGTGTGACCGGCGCCGTCGGGGAAGAGATGCTCAAGATCCTCGAGGAACGTAACTTCCCGGTCGGCAAGCTCGTCCCCTTGGCTTCGGTCCGTTCGGCGGGGAAGAAGGTCCGCTTCAAGGGCCAGGACATCGAGGTCCGGGAGCTGAAGGAAGATTCGTTCCACGGCATCGACATCGTGCTGGCCTCGGCCGGAGGTTCGATCTCAAAGAAGTTCGCGCCGCTGGCCGTGAAGGCCGGCGCCATCGTGGTCGACAACACGAGCGCCTACCGCATGGACCCTTCGGTGCCCCTGGTGATCCCCGAGATCAACCCGCGCGACATCAAGAAGAACAATGGCATCATCGCCAACCCCAACTGCTCCACGATCATCATGCTCGTGCCGCTGTGGCCCCTGCACCGCTCGAACCGCATCAAGAAGGTCGTCGTCTCGACCTACCAGGCGGCTTCCGGCGCCGGCGCCCAGGCGATGAAGGAGCTCGAGGACCAGTCGCGCCAGGTCCTGGCCGGGCAGAAGGCCGCCCCGCAGATCTTCCCGCACCAGATCGCGTTCAATCTCTTCTCGCACAACAGCGCGATCAAGGACGAGGGCTACAACGAGGAAGAGATCAAGATGATCAAGGAGACCCACAAGATCTTCCACAACGACAAGATCAAGGTCACCGCCACGACGGTCCGGGTGCCGGTCTTCCGCGCGCATTCCGAGGCGATCTACCTTGAGCTCTCCAAGGAGCCCGATCTGGCGGAGGTCAGGCGACTCCTTGAGGGCGCGCCGGGCGTGCGCCTGGTGGACGACCGCGAGAAGAATCATTTCCCCATGCCCATCGAGGCCACCGGCAAGGACGACGTGCTCGTCGGCCGTATCCGCCGCGACCCGTTCACGCCGAAGGGCCTCTGGCTCTTCGTCGCCGGCGACCAGCTCCGCAAAGGCGCGGCCTTGAACGCCGTCCAGATCGCCGAGATCCTCTGCGGCATCAAGCGGTGACCTCACGGACCGCGTCCGGTGGAGATGTTCGGACGCGGTCCGGTCAACGATTTTGGATCTGTGCCCTATCAGCTATTATCCTCCTGTCTTTCAGCCGTCCCGTCTTTTCGGAAGAAGTCACCCTCTCGCCTGACCGTGTCTTAGTCGATGGTCGTCCGTTCTTCATCAAGGCGGTGGCCTACAGCATCAGCTATCCCGGCAAAAAAACGTTCGAGGAAATTCCATTTAAGGTTTTTGAAGACGATTTTCGGACTATCAAAGAGGCCGGTTTCAACACGATCCGGACCTACGAACCCCTACCCGAGAGTCTTTTAGACCTGGCAGAGAAAGAAGGTCTGCGTGTCATCGAGGGCGTTGTGCGGTTAGACGGCTCTACGGACTTCGGATCTCCAGAGGAATTGGAAAGGTTATGCCAGGAAGCCGTTCGTATCATCCGACGCGACAAAGGTCGGTCCTGTATCCTCATGTGGTCGATCTGGAACGACGCGCCGTTCCACTGGGAGGCGGGAGGAAACGTGATTCCGAGGTGGGGATTTAAGAGGGTCAATGATTTCCTTCGCACGGTCTATAATGCGGCAAAGAATGAAGACCCGGATCATCCGATCACGGCGTCAAATGTGATCAACGCTCCCGGATTTCAGGTGGGGTTCGATTTTCTCGATGTGATAGGGGTCAACATTTACCTTGGGATAACGGATTGGAGCACGGGCATGTTCAGCGATAAGCATGCCCTTGAAGGAGTTCGGCTTTTAGAGCGGTTATCCGCAGACTATAAAAAGCCGGTTTATGTATCCGAGATGGGACTCAGTACGGCTACGGGATTGTCGGATCAAAGCGATGCCATCACGGCACAGATCAAGCTCGTTGGTCGAAAACTTTCGGGTTTCACGATCTTCGAGTGGCGGGATGAGTGGCACAAGGCAGGTCTGCCCGACCGAGATGAGGGGGATATAGAAGAGCATTGGGGGCTCGTCGACGCCCAGGGTAATCCAAAGCAAGCGCTAGGTCAGATCACCGGCCTTCTTTCTCAGATCGGTGATTTTTCAGGGGGCTATGGGGGGACCTATCACCCGGCAGCGGTAAGCGATACGTTCGTTGTAGCTGATCGCAATGATGATCCTAAAACGATCGTCGAAAATTTCACGTATCGGGAGACCAAGGAGCTATTGCACGAATATTCGGATCGATGGCAGAGCAGGGCGAGCGTCTCTTTGGACCTCTCTGACAGAAAAGGTGACCCCGTTCTTCATGTGATCTTTTCGCCGACCGATTCGGGGGCGTGGGCGCAGTTTCACCATTATTTCGATTCACCGATCGCCTTCGACGGGCAACACCTATGCTTCTGGCTGAAGGCCGACGGACCCGTGAACTTTTCCATCATGCTCATTGACGTTGATAATGAACGGTATCAGACCCCGCCCCTATTGACAGAGCGGGACGAATGGAGCTTTTATTCGATACCCTATTCAGCCCTGCTTCGGGATCGATACGATTCCAGATACAATCCCGCGGATGACGGGTCTGATGGTAAACTATCTTTAAGTTCGATCAAAGGCATCGCGCTTAAGATCAACGATATCCCTAACTTCGAGCAATTATTTAAGCCAGTTCACGTGTATTTAGATAAGATCGGCTACGAATGATCAATCGAATCCTCCCATATCTTCTTGTTCCCGCCTATCTGCTGATCGCTCCGATCGCTCAGGCGGAATCCGGCGGTCAGGGAGACGGCGAAACGGGCAATCCTGATGGCGGCGAGGAAGTCGATGAGCCCGTTTCGGTCGTGACCGGAGAGGTGGAGAAGACATCGACCGATCTGTATCTGCACGATACCATGCCTGTCCACCTCATCCGTATCTATCGTTCGGCAAACTACTTTGGATCACTCGGGTATAATTGGCGGTTCAATTACGAAAACAAGCTTATCGTCAAACCCAAGAGCAATGAGATCACGGAAGTTACTGAACAAAACACGGTGCGGCAGTACGTGGACAACCTCGACGGGACGTATACGCCTCCGAAGGGCGTTCGTGATGCTTTAACAAAAAACGACGACGGAAGTTTCACGCTCTCCTCGAAGGGGCTCGTCCGTACATTCTCGAAACCGGACGAAAACGACGTTTGCGTGCTTCAGTCCATCGTCGATCGGAACGGGAACGCTCTGCGGTTCAGCCACACGTCGACCGGCTTATTGGAATCCATCACGACTACGACCGGCAAAAGGGTGGATTTCTTTTATGATGAACGCAAACGTGTCGCGCGCGCGGAGGACTCGCTCAAGCGGTTCATTACATACGAATATTCGCCTCAAGGGAATCTTGTTCGGGTCACCAAATGGACTGGTGCCGTCAGCGAGTACTCCTATGGCGAGGGGAGCCAGATCGCTCTGGTGACCTCGGAGAAATTTCCCGATGGCGCTGTCTGGCGCCACGAATACGACGAAAATGGGCGATGCATCGCCGTCATGGACCCGTACGACCGAAAGTCGAAGTTCGTTTATCACAATGGAAGCACAGAAGTCACTGATCGCAGAGGTTTCGCGACGACTTTCTTCTATGACAAGGACAGGAACACGACAAAGAAGGAGCATCCATCGGGGCAGACGGAGAAGTCGTCTTACGATTACGACAAGAACCGTACCCGGTATGAAGACCCCAAAGGAGTCGTATCCACATTTGAGTACGACACCAAAGGCGATCCGACCTTATCGTCCGACCCTGTCTTGGGAAGTTATAGCATCGCGCGGGCAGGGGGCGGGTCGAATTCGACGAAAGTCACCGACGCGGAAGGAAAAACTTCCGAACTCATCTACGATGGACAGGGTCATTTGGTCGGGTTCCGCAAATTCTCCGGGACCACCGAGTATGAATATCACAAGAGCGGCTATCTCAAAGCCATCCGGCACGCGAACGGCCTTTCCACGGAATATGAGCGTTATGACAACGGTCTGTTAAAGTCGATCAAAGACCCCCTCGGCCACGTTCACTATCACGAATATGACCCATTCGGCAACGAGGTCCTGGAGCGCTGGCCGGACGGCGCGCTCTTCACCGCGACCTACGATGCGGGCGGGTACCAGACCTCCATGACATATCCGAGCGGTTCGAGCGTTGGGTTCACCCGAAACTTCTCCGGAAGGATCACCGCGATCCTTGATGAAAGAAATAACACGACTTCGTACGAATACGATCTGCTCGGCAACCCTGCCAAAGTGACCTATCCTGACGGCCTGACCGAAGAATACAAGCATGATGCCAATTCAAATGCTGTTCGTTACAAGAACCGCTCGGATGCGGTGATCGAGTATGAATACGATTCCATGAACCGGCTTGTGCGAAGAACGGCCCCCTCCGGAACGACGGAACTGATCTATGAGAAAGGCCTTTTGACGAAAGCGACGAATCCATCAGGAACCTTCGCTTATGAGTACGATGCCAACGGGACGTTACGATCGAGCGCCTTCGACACGTGGAAAGTCAGCTACGAATACGACACCATGAGACGGATGAAAAGGCTCATCTATCCGGACGGTTATGCGGTGGAGTTTGCCTATGACAGAACGAACTTTCCGGTCGTGATCCGAGCCGGGGATAAGCCGCTCGTGGAGTATGCGTATGACGTCATGAACCGCAAGCTAAGCGCCAAGTTCTCCAACGGGGTCACTTCGAGCTACGAATATGACGCCGTAGGGCAAGTTATTTCACTCAAGTATGTATTTAAGAACGACACGATCCACCATCGCTATGACTACGATGCAGGCGGGAATCTAAGGGCCGCGCAGCATGATGCAAGGGAATTGAGATACGAATACGACAAGAACCGGCAGTTGACTAAAGTGACGGAAGACCAGGACGTCATTTTTGAAACCCGCTACGACCCCTCCGGAAATCGGTCGTTCGGCGAGGAGGACAACGTCGACGGACTTAATCGATACACGAAGTTCAGCGGTCAAGAGGTCCGTTACGACAGGAACGGGAATGTCACTTATTTTAACGGCATTACTTATTCGTATGATGCGGAGAACCAACTTATCGAAGCGACCTCCGATGTCGGTAAAGCCCAATTTTCTTATGATCCGTGGAGACGCCGTGTCGGCAGAACGATCGACCGTGATGGGGCCCCCGAGGAGACGACCTTCATTTATGACGGAAACAAGGACATCGCACATTACAGGAACGGTCACCTGCAGAGGCGTATCATAAATGGGCCTTCGCTCGATGAGATCGTCTGCACTCAAGAAAATGGCACAATATTTTTCTATCACTACGACGGGCAAGGAAATGTGCTCGCCCTTTCCGACGAAAGCGGCGATCTCCTGGAGAATCGACCTTGCCCACCGTTCGGGGAATTTGTAGCCGCGGATACCAAATTACCGGCTTATTCGTTCGCGGGCAGGGAATACGAATCCGCGATCGGGGGCTACTATTTTCGGAACCGTTACTATAGTCCGGCGTTGGGCCGATTCTTGAGCTTAGACCCATCGGGTTTCCAGGATGCCACAAATTTATATCTTTATGGTCTCAATAATCCTCTGCGACACACAGACCCGATGGGGCTCACCATTATGGGCGGCGGCGGGTCTATTGGATGGGGCCCATGGGGAGGGACCGGCGGCCTGCCTGATTCGATTCAAGGCGTGCCCGTGCCGCCAGGCGGCTTTCCGCCGTATCCATCCGATCCTTCAGTTCCGCCCGGGCCTGGTTATGGTTGGAAAGGAAATGGACCTCCCGGGTCAGACAGGGGGGCATGGCATAATCCCAATAATGACACTTCGATACATCCTGATCATAATCACGCACCACCGAAAGGGCCACACGTTGATTATATAGATGAGAATGGTAACCGGTGGGAAATCTATCCGGATGAACGTATTTTGCCAAAAGATCCGCCAAAGGAATGTAAAACATGAAGCAAATTGTGGAAATCCCGCTTGATCGAAGAGCCATCTCGCACTTTCAAAAACGTTTGGAATATGGAGCAATTTCTAAATTGCTTCTTAAAGGTGTAGATCTCGAGAAAGGCAGCATTATCGCGCTTCTACCAAATGGACTTACGGAATCTGAAGTATATGATTTCGAAGGGGGTGGAAAGGTTGGTGAAATTCGGAAGGTAGAATATTATGGTCAGATCATTGCCCCGAAAGAGACGACAGATAAAATTTTATCTTTAAATCTATTCCAGGTCAGTAATTCCTACGGTACCTTTTCACTGCTTTTCGAAGATGTATTGCGTGACGAAAATGGGGCCGCATTCCAGAGTAAGTATAAACCTTATGGACAGTTCCTAAAATACGGGGAGCAGCTCTATCATTATTTTCACTCTCAGTCTATATCCGCTGAGGGTTTGGAAAGGGCTATCAAGGCTGCCAATGCCATATGGCATTTCATGGCGGTTCTATCCGTAACCCCTCTTCAGGGCGCAGATACAATTTTCACCGTCAACAGCACCGAGATGGACATATTCATTGACGGAGTTCAACTGATCTGCGTTGGTGCTTATGATGGCGAAAGTTATCTCATTTGGCGAAAACACGTAGAATAAGCCCCGTCTCATCAACCGTCAACCGGACGACGGCCGAAGAGGAGACGTTAGAATGCGGTACCTGTTCCGTGGGCGCCACGTTCAGGCCCGCTAACCCGGCACTTTTGGATCAGGCATTGATTTGTTTATGATCATATATTCTCTGTTTTTTGCCCTATTCATTGTATTTATTGCACTACGTATTCCAGCGTCATCTTTGCCGTTTGCCGCGATACTGCTACCGCTCGGCTGCTTGGGAATTATTCTCCATGAGCCGATAGGCAGGTTTATTCACAGGCGAAGCTTGATCAAGACTGGCGCTACCCCGGAGCGATTCATTGCTGATGTCCGGATATTCGGGGCTGTTCTGCTGACAGTAGGCGTGCTATTGATTTTGATTAGATTGTTTATTAAATAAATAGTTCAGATGCAGGCGGATTTATGATCCAGATGAGATCACAATACGGTACCTGTTCCGCAGGTGCCACGTTCAGGCCGGCTAACCCGGCACTTTTGGAACGGGTACTTATTTCAAAGGAAGGCTAAGTAGTGCGGACGGTCAGGCTCCTAATAGCGTTCGACGGGACCCGTTACGAGGGTTGGCAGAGCCAGCGCAAAGAGAAGACCGTTCAGGAGGTCTTCGAGAAGGTCCTCGAGCGCATCCTGAAAGAGAAGGTTCACCTCACCTCGAGCTCCCGCACCGACAGCGGGGTGCACGCCGAAGGGCTGGTGGCCCACTTCCGCACCAAGAACCAGCTCCCCGACCCCAAGATCCGCGCCGCCCTCAACTTCTACTTGCCCAAGGATATCGTGGTCCGCGCGGCCAAGACCGTCCCCATGGGTTTCCACGCCCAGTTCGGAGCCCGCTCCAAGCTCTACCGTTATTCCATCCGCACGGGGCTCGTCCGGCCGCTCTTCGACGCCCCGTACGTTTTCTGGTACCCCAATACCCTGAACGTGGCCCGCATGCGCCAGGCCGCCCGCCACCTCGAAGGGAAGCACGATTTCAGCGCGTTCAGAGGCCCCGGCAACGAAGATCGCTCTGCTGTCCGCACAGTTAAGCGACTCACTATTCGGAAAGAAGGCTCGCTGATCCAAATGGAGATAGAGGGAGACGGTTTTCTTCGCCACATGGTCCGCATCATCGCCGGGACCCTGATCGACGTGGGCCGGAAGAAGCTCGACCCGGCCGACCTGCCCAAAATTCTCGCCTCAAAAGACCGCTCCAAGGCCGGCCGTACGGCAAAATCTCACGGCCTCACCCTCGTCCGCGTCAGTTACTAGAATCTTTGCTTATTGATTTAAATCATTCAGGGGGCAATTATAAATGTTGGTTCTGGATCGGCTGTATATGCGACCAACCGGCAATCTTTGATTAATTATATGTATATTAAACAAATTATATTGACAAATAATTAATTTACAGGTATTCTCCCGAAGATCACGTCTCGCATACCGAAAGGCGAGCTGTCTCGTCTCCGGATTTTTTAAAAGATCCGTGGGAATATGCATCTTGCGAATATTGGTGGGATTATATTGTGCGGGGTGTAAGTAAATTTGTGTTCTCCGGCCCGCCTTGACGATGAGGGAAACGTCAGGTAACTTTAAGATTAAGTCATGAGACAACGAGTGGATGTCATGCCGAAAGGCCCGCAGACCCCCGCGGGCCTTTTGAGTTTTGGGAGTAAGACGCCGGTAAAAGTTTTTAGGAAGTTCCTCGCTTTGGCCCTGGCCGCCGCTCACTTATTCGTATCCGTCCCGGCCCATGCCGCCGACCCCCGGAAGATGCTTAAAATGTCGCGCGACTATTTCGGCGCGATCGCCGCCGAGCGCGATGTCCGCCGTCCCGCCGAACAGTTCGCCAACGCCGAAGCCTCCAAACTGGCCCTCATCGAGCAGAAGAATATGGTGGCGGCATTGGCCGATGCCCAGGGCACAAAGGACAAAAGTAATAACGGCAAAGGGAATGGGAACGATCCTGTGCCTATTCCGCCGGACCTGTCTGAGCACGCCGACTACGATTCGGTAAGGAATTACCCGGTGTCCGTTGGGCCGCGTCCGGAGATCCAGGGGGATGCGTTCTCGGCGATCCTTGCCTCGGGTTTCAGCGTACAGAAGCAGGAGCACGCTTTTGTGCTGGCTCTTGAGAACTTTGCCAAGGGTCTCTTCCGGGGAGCGGCGCAACAGCTCTTTGGTTATGTGACTTCCGCGTATTTCACTGGCACGTTCGGGGCGGCCTCGTCTTTCGGGCTGATTGGGGGCGCCGCCAGCAGCTACATTTCGGCAAAGATCGCCCAGTACACATCTATGTACGAATTATCGTCCAAGGCGGAGCAGTACTTCAGGTCGGCGGCCAGTTATCTCAAGCAGAACGAAAGCGGAGGTGATAGTCTGTTCGATAATTTCGGTCCGCGGTCATTGATCGAAGCGATCGCCCAGATCTCCACGGTTCAGACGCTCGTGAGCGCCGGCGCTACGGTCGGCGACTATATCGCGGAAAAGAACGCCGGCGGACCTTATTATCCCTATGACTACGGGACCTATGCCAAGATCCGTGCGCGCAATTATGTAAGCTCACTTCCCTCCATTTATGCGGCTGATGCCGCGTTCCGGGGCGACACAGCTTTTTCCTACGCGCCTTACGTGGGGCTTTTTGATACGTTCCAGGCCCAATCCAATGAGACATATATGCAGAGCGCATCTAGCGGTACGCAATTGGCGGCGAGCGCCGCTCAGACCTTTTCGGCAGGTTTTGAGAGGTATCACCGATCCGAGAGAACATCAGAGGATAAGAGTCTTTATAAGAAGGCCCTATCGACTTACGGAGCGGCTCTCGAGAGCATCGCCGATTTGTTCAGAGCCGCTCGAAATGAAATAGACACTTTTTTTGTGAGCGAAGGATTCCAGACGTCAGCAGGGGATGGGGTGTTTCGTTTCAATATCAATGAAAGCCGCTCCGTCTTCACGGATCCGCAGGGCAATACCTATGCCGATACCATGGCCGGCGAGATCGTCAGTTTTGACCTGGTGGACGGACCGTCCAGCTTATTGCAGGTAATCCTGAAGGATCGTAAGTTCTGGACGGAGAAACAAGGCTCTAAGTTCGTCGCTATTGATAACAACAGGGCCGATTACTCAGCGCTTTCCAAGACGTACCCTTCTTTGGCCGCGGTGAGGGTCGTGGAGACCGGCAAGGACACCCAATGGGAACTGCGTGACGCCGTATCGAACGATCTGGTCATGAAAATAGGTGTTGCCGGGTCCAAGGACCTGGCCGAGAACCAGAACCCCATGAGCCTGGGCAATGCTCAGGTCAGGGAGCGCTACGAGAACGGCAAGCTCATCAGGATGGATGTGATGAGCCTGGACGACTTCTCTTCCTACATCGTCAAGAAGCGCGACGATCTGGACGCGATCCTGTATGATCCCATAACTGGGTGGTTTAGGGACGCTATTATTTCAGACGTATATTTAGATAATGAAGACTATGGTTTTAGGATTTTCATCCATGATGGTTATGTTGAGAACGTGGAGATCGTTAATTTGACTCTTTTGGGAACTATAGACAAGGTTCTGGGTTCTCGCCGGGGTCTGCTAGGTTACCCATACACTTACGGCGATTTATCAAAACTAGAGCATATTCTGGATAAGAAGCAATACCCAAATGTCGATATGACTCAATTTCGAAATGGTATTGATCAATTGAAGATTTTTGCGCCCAAGGCTTTGCAGAAAGGCGAATTAGCTTTCTCGGACAATACGACAACTGTATCGACGGAAGACAATGAATGGAAAGTTCGTTCTCGAGCAGGGTTCTATTTTGAGGATGATCCGCAAGAATATGTGTTTAAGAAGGACGACTATACTTCATCTACTTTACAGGTTGGCCCATTTCGCACACAGAACGGCATCCCTCTTACCGCCATATCCGGTCAGGTGTCACGCGAAGAAACTTTATACCGTGGAGGGGTGATAACCGGCATTCCACAAGAATACGGAATTTATGGAAGCGCATCAGGTGAAGTTCAAGCTCTTCAAGCGAGCGCGGACGTAAAAGCGGGGCTCTTCTCCACAGCAAACCAAGCCTATATGGGCAATAAAGATAGATACGCTAATAAATCATTTGTGGAGATCGACTCAGCGGGAGATATCTGGGTTGGGTCGACGTGGAGATATTTGAATCATCATGGTGAATTCTTAGAGGGAGAATTCAAGAGTCGATTCATTGAATCCGAAGATCGCGCCTCCAGGGTCACGGATGGCTATGTGAACCATCTGTTGGGGAATTTGATTCTAGGCGGTTTGGCGGGTGTTGAAACAAAGGCGTTAAGTGAATTCTATCTGAGTATGATCCAGAATTATTTAGTGAGTCAAGCGATTAAATCATTCAACGCGCTGGTTGGCGTGGCCGATAGTGGTTTTAAATCGATAATCAATGATTTTCAAGATAAAATGCAACCAATGTTGAACAATATTTATCACGAACACTTACATTTGATTTCCGCAGTATCTAAGGAAACCCAATCCGACTCGAGGAATAATTTGGCGCTTCAGACTTTGTTCAATAACGTGACTAGACCCGCGGATAATCTAACCCAGTTCAGCACGACATTTGCGAGTAACTACGTTCAAAAACTACTCTCTCCAATCATATAAAGTCCACATCGCGGTTCTTTTGGCTTTGCTGATGTTGGCATCCATATCTTGTCGGTCGGTAGGAGCCGATTCGGTCAAGAAGGGCAGCGTGGTGTTTTCGTCATTTAGATCTGTACAGGATAAAAATGCGATTTATCTGTGGCAGGATGGCCGGATTCGTAAATTGGCCGATCATTATGTTGGTCCTGTGATCTCATTTGACGGCAGCAAAGTCGCGGCGGTCGCTTCCGACCGCTCTATCGAAGTTCTAGACCTGCAGGGTCAGGTAATCAGCAAAATTGCCACCGAGGAGCCCCCTTCCGGTCTTTTATGGTCTTCTCTGGGGAACCAGATCTACTATTTGATGAAGAATGATACGAAGCGTATTGCTTTGTTCAGGGTGGATGTGTTGACGGCCAAGCATGAACAGGTATTCTCATTGCCTGAATCAGACGTTATGGATTATGACGTCTCGCAGGACGGCCGGCGGATAATCTATAGTTTGGCCACTCCACGGCATCACTCATACGGCGTATTCGTTACAGATGACAAGGGTGCGAACAAAAAGGAGGTAGCGGGGCTCGCCATCAACCCGATGTGGTTCACCGACTCACGGCATATTATGGCGTATTCCAATACTGATGTTTCTGGAAATCAGATAAACAAAGGTTTGGGTGTCATATTCAAACTGGACGTGGACACAGGTCAGAGGCAGATCATTCAGGATGTGCCGTTCATGTCGCTCGAGGCACAGATCAAACTTTCACGCCATAACGACCATTTCTATACTTCAAGAGCTTGCGGAAACCAAGGGTTCAACATCGTCGCATGGCCAGTTGGGCGCTTTCAAGAGATTATGAATCTTACCGAATGCACAGAGATCGGGGGAGGCGTTTCGTCTCGAGACAGTTTTCCGGATTGGTATCAGGGGAGCTGAGTGGTCCACCGAGCCTTGTTACCGGACGGTGTTCTGTCTAGAGGAGGTTTCAATGAGTGAATTGGAGAATATGGCGAAAAGTAAGTGTTGCGCGACGTCCCCCCTAAAACCGTACAGTTAAGCGACTCACTATGCGGAAAGAAGGTTCGTTGATCCAGATCGAGGTGGAGGGGGACGGCTTTCTCCGCCACATGGTCCGGATCATCGTCGGGACCCTCATGGACGTGGGCCGGAAAAAGCTCGCTCCGGCCGATCTGCCCAAGATCCTGGCCTCCAAAGACCGCTCCAAGGCCGGCCGTACGGCAAAATCTCAAGGCCTCACCCTCGTCCGCGTTAGCTACTGACCGCCCCGATTTTCCCGGTTTATACCACTAATCGTGGTCTTAAAGTTAACAAACACCATACTTTGTTTTTATATGAACTTTAATAAGTTCTAGAAAAGTTGATAAGTAATGTTAAAAATACATTGACAAATCATAAGCTGAACTATAAACTTACACTACCTTTCTTACCGCAAAGAACCATGGAAGGGGCGAGAGGGTGATCGAAACGAGGTTGTTGGGCGAAGGAAAGGGTGTCTGTGAAGACCCAAGACGGCGTCTTTACGGTCCAGGAACTCGCCAGTTACCTGCGGATGAAGCCGCTGACCATCTACAAGCACGCGGCGACGGGCAGACTGCCGGGTTTCAAGGTCGGATCGCACTGGCGCTTCAAGAAACGAACGATAGACCTCTGGATCCAGGCTCAAGAAACCTCTAACCTTAACCAAAAAACTTTAATAAATGGATAACCCAAGCCTAAGCGCTTGGGTTTTTTATTTTCTGGAGTTACGACGATGAGTAAGGTTGAAGTTTTTTCTAAAATTCAAAAAATATTAGCCGAACAGCTCCACGCCACCCCGGAAAAGATCACAGAGAGTTCGGACATTAAAACTGATTTAGGAGCGGACTCTCTGGACATCGCTGAGATTGCTTTGGTGATTAAAGAAGAGTTTGACTATGATTTGAATGACCAGGAAATGCTTAAAATAAAGACGGTTGGAGACATCGTGAACATCTTAGTCTTACACGTTGTTGGAAACTAATGGCTAATAAAATATTTACTTTTAGGCATTCGGTTTATTTTAACGAGACCAATGCCATGGGCGGTGTTGTCTATTTTGCTAACTATGTTAAATGGCAGGGTATGGTCCGCGAAGATTTCTTTCAGAAGGCCGTTCCTAATTGGGATTTACTGATGCAGGAGGTTGTCGCAGGCCGGGTCAACATGGCCACAGTTGAGGAGCACTCCCAATTTCTTCAGCACTGCTTCTTTGGCGATCAGATTACGATCCAGATTCATGCAACCGAGATTCGTAAACTAAGTTTCAAGATACTTTTTAGTATGACTAAGAATGGACGGGCAGATTTAATCTATACGGGATGGCAGAAATTGGCTTTTGATGATTTTAAAGGTCATTTTATCCCTATCCCAGAGATTCTTCTCCAGGCCGTTTTGGATTACACGCCTACTTCTGAAATCGAGAAGTACAAAGCGGCCTATTCTAAAGAAGAAGCGAATATAAATAGAGAATCGTAATGTACTTCCTCCCGGCCCTGATAACCGCGCTGCTCTTTCTATGGATAGGTCTTTTTGTTTTCTTTAACAATAAAAAAGCCCCTGCAAATGTTTCTTTCTTCCTCCTTTGTCTAACAACATTTGGCTGGCAATTTACTTGGTTCTTACTGTTTGCTTTTGCCGATAAATTATCCATCTCATTGATGATTCATCTGGGGTATTCTTTTATTATTTTTATTCCTATTACGTACTTTCACTTCCTGGTTTCGTTCTTAGAGCGCCGCAGTAAGAGCGTCTATGTTGCCGCTTCATACGTTCTGGGAGTTATCTTCTTGGCGCTTTTGTGGAATACAAATTATTTGATTCAGAACTTCTATAGATTTTCATGGGGGTACTATCCCAAAGCAGGAGCAGCACATCCCCTCTATCTAGGGTTTCTCACGCTGTTGACTTTGGCGGGAATCTGGATGCTCTTGCGCGATCTTTCTAAGCCCAACAAGCAAGAGCAGCACAATCAAATTAAATATGTATTTATTGCCCTTCTGTTTTATATCCCCGCCGCAACAGATTTTTTTGTGAACTATGGGGCTAGTTTCTATCCATTTGGTTTTCTCTTCATAGCATTGTCCTTGAGCACAATTGCTTATGCAATAGTCCGCCATAACTTAATGAATATTGAAGTCATTATTCGTAGGACTGCCGTGTTTGCTGGATTATTTACGTTCGTCTACGGCGTGTTTACAGTTATTTCTGTTTTGGGCCAGGATTTTTTCCGCGATGTACTGGGTCTTGGGCGATGGGCTTCTCTTATTCCTACGGTCCTTATCATTACTTTCTCGCTGCGTCCTCTCGAGAACTTCTTAACCGAAATTACCGAGAAGTATCTTTTTCAAAAAAAATACGATTATCGTCAGCTATTGAAGACGTTCACAAATGAAGTTTTGACGGTGTTAGACATTCAGCAACTACCCGCTCAAACAGTCGCTGGCTTGATTCGAATTTTAAAGTTGGAATCCGTTGCAATCCTCTTGCACGATAAGGAGCGTAAGCTTTACTCTTTAGCAGCGGAGATAGGCTCCAAAGACTCCAATCTCATTCTGCCCGAAGACCACACTCTAATCTCTTACCTGAAAGCTACCAATCAACATATTCTTAAGGATAAGGTTGCCGACAAGATCGAGGGGGACGGGGAGATGAAGAGCGCATTCAAAGCTTTAAATGCTCAAGTTTGTTTCCCCATCTCCATGCACGATGACCTTATTGGCATCCTGGCCTTGGGTATGAAGAAATCCGGCGAAGATTATACGCAGGAGGATATTGATATCCTTCAGACGTTAGCCCGCACGGAAGCTATCGCCATCGCCAACGCGCAACTTTTCGACGAGCTCTCCAAGACCCAGGCCGAAGCGGCCCAGCGGGAAAAGATGGCGGTTATCGGGACCCTCGCCGCCGGGATCAACCACGAGATCTGCAATCCGCTCGGTATCGTTCGGGGCCAGTGCGAGATGTTCCTCCTGAACAACCGGGACGGATTCTACAAGAACAAGACGCAGGAGGAAGTCCTCAGGCTATCGGCCGATATCATGAACAAGGTCATCAAGGAGACCGACCGCGCGACGGCTATCACCAAAAAGCTCTCCGGGTTCGCCAAGCCATCCAAGCGTTCCGACCTCGAGGAGGTTGCCATCGGCAAGGAGGTGGACGAAGTCCTTGGCCTTATCGGCCACGACTTGAAGTTGAGCAACATCGACGTTCAGCAGGATTTTCCGTCAAACTTCCCGATCATTCTGGCCGACCGCAAGCAGATCCAGGAAGTCCTATTCAATATCATCCGCAATGCCGCCCAGGCGATCGACAAGAAGCAGGGCAAGATCGTCGTCTCCGGTTTCAAGGACAACGGCACGGCCGTGGTGCGGATCGCCGATAATGGCAGCGGCATCCCGGGCGACAAGATCAATCAGATCTTCAACCCTTTTTATACGACCAAAGCTCCCGGCAAGGGCACGGGTTTGGGTCTTTTTATCGTCAAGCAGGTCGTGGAGCGCAACAAGGGCGTGATCATGGTCGAAAGCGAAGTGGGGGTGGGGACGACGTTCACCCTGCGTTTCCCGACCGCCGGCGCTTTGAGCGCCGCCGCATAGGACATGACCAAGCTCCTGACGATAGACGACGAGGTAGAGTTCACGGCGCTGATCGAGAGCTATTTTGGAGTGCGAGGCTATCAAGTTTTTACCGCCAATCAGGGTGATGCGGGTCTCATCATCGCCAAAAGAGAACGGCCGGACGTCTGCTTGATCGATCTCAAGATGCCCGGCTTGCACGGCGACGAGGTCCTGAAGGAGATCTTGCGCTTCGAACCGAAGACCAAGTGCATCATGATCACCGCCTCGGAGGGCGGGGGCAAGACCCGGGCGTACTTGCAGGAAATCGGCGCTTACACCTGTTTCGATAAACCGCTAACTTCTCTTAGGGACTTGGAGAAAAAGATAAACGAGGCACTGGAACATGGCCAAGATCGCTAAGCTCATGGTCGTCGACAACGAGATCGATATCTGCAACTTCGTCAAGTCGTTCTTCGAGACGCGTGGTTTCGCCGTGGCGACCGCTCTGAACGGAGACGAGGCGATGGCCAAGCTTCTGGCGGAAAAGCCGGACGTGGTGATCTTGGACGTCATGATGCGCCGGGCGGGGGAAGGTCTCGAGTATCTTCCGAAGATCAAGGCCCTGTTGCCCAAGACCAAGGTCCTCATGGTGACCGGCGTGAATGATGAGGACGTCATCGAACAGGCCAAGAAGCTGGGCGCGGACGATTACATCACCAAACCCCTGGTTCTCGAGTATCTCGAGAGCACCGTCCTGGCCAAGATCAAATCGCTGAACGAGGCTGTTGCCTGACATGTACACCCGCCTTGACCTCCAGGAAGCCCTTTTAAACGCCTCCAAGGGCATGATCCGGGTCAAGGACCCGATCACCCTCCTTAAGATCATCACCCGCTTCATCGACCGCAAGATGGGGGTCACCCACGTCGCGGTGGTCCTGTATGACAAGAAGCACGACGCCTACGTCCTCATCGACAGCAAGGGCGAGGGCGGGTCCAAGATCCCGGTGGGGTACGTGCGCATGCCCCGTTACAACGCGCTGATCAATTTTTTCCTCAATTCCTATAACGGTGCCTTCGCCCGCAAAGAGGCTCTGGTCTTCAGCGAGATCGAGCACGTGAAGAACTTCGAGATCCTCGTGAATAAGAAAGAAAAGCGCGCCATCCAGTACGACGAGATCCTGAAGCAGATGGAGTATCTCCAGGCGGCGGTCTGTGTGCCGAGCTTCTACAAGAAGGAGCTGATCGGGCTCCTGATCCTGGGCGATAAGCTCTCGGCGGAGCCGTATAAAGAGGAAGAGATCAGCTTGTTCGTGACCCTGGCCAACGACGTGGCGATGGCCGTCAAGAACGCGGAGCTGATCCAGGACCTCAAGACGGCCTACGACAAGGAACATCAGCTCTTCATCGATACCTCGGTCGCTCTGGCGACCGCCATCGACGCCCGGGACCGCTACACCCACGGTCATTCGGAGCGGGTCTCGCACTACAGCCTCGTGATCGCCAAGGAGCTCATCGACTTGGGGATGATCGAGTACGAGCGGGACTTCATGGAGACGGTCCAGCTCTCCGCGCTCCTGCACGACGTTGGAAAGATCGGCACTCCCGATCATATCCTGAACAAGCCGGACAAGCTGACGGCGGAAGAGTTCGAGATCATGAAGAAGCACGTGACGACCGGCGCAACGATAGTCAAACCGGTCAAGGGCCTCGCTCATCTGACCGACGGCATTCTTTACCACCATGAGAGGTGGGACGGCAAAGGTTACCCGCACGGTCTGAAAGGTAAGGATATTCCCATTATAGGACGTATCGTGAACATCGCCGATTCGTTCGATACCATCGTGACCGCACGCGCCTACAAGTCGAGCACGCCGGTGGATGTGGCGATGGCTGAGATCAGGCGCTGCGCGGGCTCACAGTTCGACGCGCAGTTCGTGGAGGCATTCGATTCGGCTTATAAGAACGGAAGACTGACCAAGAGGGAATACACGAGCTTCGATTTTACAAGATTGCATTGATCCCCGAGCTCAAAGCTTATTCAATACCACCGTTAATTGGAACGGTGGTGTTTTTCTTTTTAGGCGCCCTCTCGCTAGTGAACAAACCCAAATCGACGGAGAGGACCCTTTTTTCAGTTCTTTGTTTTGAAACATTCTCCTGGCAGGTCATTTGGTTCGCTTCGTTCTATTCCTCGCAGGAAATGATCTCCTATCTGTCGCGACTGGCTTACGTTGAGATCATGTTCATCCCGTTTACCTTCTACCACTTCATTGTAGCGTACGCAGGCAAAAAGGAAGACAAACGATATGTGATTTCCGGATATTGCTTGGCTCTAATTTTGACTTTATTTCTTTTCACATCCGACCTCTTCGTGTCCGGAGGTCAAAAATTTTATTGGGGATATTTCCCAAGACCGGGGCCCCTGCTCATTGTTTTTATGTTTTCGACGTTCCTCACCATGGTTCGAGGCCTTATAATCCTAAACAACGAAGTTGTCCACGGAGACGAGACTCGTCGGAACCAAGCCAAATATCTTTTTTTTGCTTTTATACTTTATTTTCTTTGCACTGCCGATTTTCTTCAAATATACGGTGTCCCCTTTTACCCCATTGGAACATTTTTTTTCATTGGCTCATTTTTCTTGATCGCCTACGCGATATTTCGACACAGGCTGTTGGATATCCGTCTCGTTATACGCAGGACCCTGTTCTATGCGCTCTTGGCGTTTCTGGTGTCGTTGGCGTACACGCTCACTATTTTTGCGGTGCACCTGTCTTTTATAGGTCAGAACGTGTCGAAGAATTACCTCATGACCAGTTTGGTGTCGGTACTTGTGATCGCTATTCTCTTGAGGCCAATCGAAGCACTTGTTCAGCGTATTATTGATAGAAAATTTTTTAGAGGAACTCTTCAAGAGATATCCGAGCAGAAAGAGCGGTTACAAACGGAACTTGAAAGGGGAGAGAGGTTAAAGACCGTAGGTCTTCTTGCGGCGGGAATGGCCCATGAGATCAAGAATCCTCTGACAACGATTCAAACTTTTTCAGAGTATCTTCCGGTAAGGTATTCCGACCCTGTGTTCCTCGAAAAGTACCTTAAGATCGTCCCCCAGGAAATTGCGCGGATACAGGGCGTTGTCTCAGAGTTGTTAGAATTTTCGAAACCGACCGAGCCTAACAAGCAGGTGTTCGATATAGAGACATTGCTAAACGGTGTAGCTAACTTAATATCCGCATCCGCTATGAAAGCGAATGTCAGGGTTGAGATGAAACTGGATAGTGCGTCTGCCTATGCGGATCCAAATCAGATCAAGCAGGCGCTCCTGAATATCATGATGAATGCAATTGAGTCGATGAGGCAAAAAGGAGGCATGCTTTTCATTGGGTCGGAAAAGGGCGAGAGGGAAACTCGAATCGTGGTTCGAGACTCCGGATGCGGTATATCCAAGGCAGATCTACCGCATATATTTGACCCATTTTTTACAGGCAAAGCTGATGGGACAGGCTTAGGTCTTGCGATCACCTATTCGATTATTGAGAAAAACTCAGGGAATATCGTCGTCAATAGCGAGGTTGGCGTTGGCAGCGAATTTGTGGTATCGCTTCCGAAGAGGGGGAGCTAACGAGATATTTTCAGAAATAGGGTAAATGTGGTGCCTTGGCCCAACTCACTCCGTGCCTCGATCCTGCCCTGATGTTCTTTAATGATCCCGTGAACAATGGCTAAACCCAAGCCGGTTCCCTGATCTTTGGTCGTAAAGAACGGATCAAATATTCTAGAAAGATCCTCTTTCGGGATTCCCGAACCGGTGTCGGATACGCTAAGCTGAAAATATCCACCGTCTAGCGTAGTTTTGATGGTAAGAACCCCGCCATTGGGCATGGCCTGGATGGCGTTGAGCAGGATATTCAAGATCGCCTGACGCATTTGGTTCTTGTCAGCCCGCACGGGTACCTCCGCCGCATAATCCTTAACTACACGAATTTTGCCTTCGACGAGATTCTTGTTCAGTAAGCTCAAGGTATCTTCCGCCAGATCGGAAAGCGAGCAGTCTCTAAGATTGGGAGGCTGCGGTTTGGAGAATTCAAGCAATTGCTGAACTATATTGTTGACTCGATCAACCTCGTCCGTCACTACTTTCATGAATCGGTTCCTGAATTCTGGGTCGTTGTACTTTATGGGTAGATATTCGGCGAAAGTCCGTATGGAAGTAAGGGGATTTTTGATCTCGTGGGCCATCCCGGCAGCTAAAGTAGCCACAGCCTTCATTTGGTCCTGCCTTTTAAGCTCATTTTTCATAATGAGGTTTTCGGCAGATAATTCAGCGATATTTTTACCAAAGAATCGGAGATCGACAAATTTAATTAATGCATGGCGCAAAGGATTAAAAAGAAGTGCGATGGCAAGCGCTGCGGAAATTGCAAGTAAGATGGAGTTATATTTAAAATAGGATTGAAACAGGCGCTCGGAAATTACAATAAATACAATGTAAATCAACATAATAAATAGAGTCAAAGCACCGTATACAAAAGTTTTTCTAAAAGCAAGATTCAGTTCCAGTAGGTTATGCTTAAAGATAAGCAAGGCTACAGCAAATACAAAAAATGTGACCAAGGGATTTCCGATGGCCGACGTGGGAGTAAAATCGAAATAAAAAAACCAATTTGTAAGAGCGCCCGACCAACCTATTACGCCGATTAATATAAAGTATTTAAGCCGTAGGCGAGCGGCGGCATCCTCCTCTTTTCTGATAGAGCTTAATAATATTGACCAACCAAATAGAAGATATAGGACCTCGGCTACGATTAGAAGAATTAATGCCATCGAGGCTTGGGGACAAAAGAGATAAGGATTGCGGTTACGTAAAATTGTTAGATCGAAGAGGCCATACCCTGAGTTAATGAGCGTAAATATTCCACTCTGAAGATATCCAAGAATTAATGCTCGATTATATTCGCGCACTCGATTTGTAAAAATTAGAATAAAGTGAAAATACGCTACATGAGTAAAGCAAACCGGAAATTTCAATAATCGTAACCACCAAAGCGATGCTTCTTTTTCGGTCTGCAGCCCCCACATAAGATATGCAAAGGCCCATACAGATAACAGTAGTGAGAATAACGCGAAAGAAAGTTGGATCGGCTTTCTGGCCTTACGATTAAAAAATATGAAGAGCGTGATGCCTAAGGCACATAGTGAATTAATGCCATTGATGACATTATAGAAGTTCACTAGGAGGAAATTTGCTTTATCCTGGCTAGAACTTGTTTTGAATCAAACGGTTTGGGGAGGTAGTCGGCGGCGCCGAGGCGGGTGGCCTCCTGGGCCATTTCCACGCTCTGGTAGCCGGTCACGATGATGACCGGGAGGGAGGGTTTGAGCATCTTGACCTGCTTCAGGATCTCCATGCCGTGCATCTTGGGCATCTTGATATCCAGGAGCATCACAGCAGGGCTAAGGGTTTTTAGCATTTCCAGGGCCTGGAGACCATCTTTTGCGAACTCCAGCACATAATCGTCCTCCAGGATCAGCCTGAAAGATTCACGTATCCCTTCCTCATCGTCGCAGATCAGAACCGTCGGTTTGGATCCTTTGGCCATGGCGGTGCGGGCTCCTTTTTTAAAGGGAAGTGGGGGTCATGACAGACAGACAGACGGACCCGCTCTTAGCCGGGTTCTGAAAGAAATGGGGCTGTGAGGCGCTGAAGTAGAGCCACTCGCCGGTTTTGAGGGTTTGCGTCTCTTTGCCGACGTGGATCTCGACGGAGCCTTTAAGCTGGTAGACGAAGCGCTCGGTGCCCGCCGGGTATTCTTCGCTCTCGGTGCGGCCGTTACCCTTTAGGCGCAAAAGCACCGGCATCATCTTTTTCTGGAGGACCCCGGTGGTGAGAAGTTCGGCTACGGCGCCGCTTGAGTGGGAGAAGGTCTCGAGCTTTCGGCGGGTCTCCTTTTCCTGCGCCTCGGAGATCTTGTTCAGGACGTCCTGGTAGAGCTCGGGGAGGGAGATCCCGAAGACCCCGGCGATCTTCATGTGGGATTCGAGAGTGCCGGTCATCTTACCGTTCTCGATGCGGCTTAAGGTAGCCTGGTCGATGCCGGTCTTTTTGGCCACCTCGACGAGAGTGAGGCCTTTCGACTTCCGGATGGTGTTGATCCGTTCTCCCAAACCCTTCATAAGCCCTCCCGAGGTTCGATTTTAGTTTACCTTTTATTTGATATAAATGCAAGTCAATTTTGAACTAATGGCATTTGATATGCAAATAAATCAAATTAAACTTGACAATGCCTCATATGCCGGGTAACTTTCCCTTAAGCACCACAGGGGGAACCGATGGCACACCGTTCGATCCGAACCGTTTCGCTTGTCCTTGTTTGGACCTTCTCCATCCAGCAGGCCGCTCCGGCCGCCGACGTCCGCCAGCTCCTTCTGAACGCTAAAACCTCCTTTGAGGAAGATGACGCTCGCCGTGCCGGAGGCGAGATCAGTCCCGAGGCTCTGGCCGCCGCCGAAGCGCAGGCTCAAAGCGGCATCGACCAGCAGGAGATGCTGCAGGACCTCGAGGCGATGAACTTCAGCCTCAAGACCCAGAGCGGGGACGTTCTTAAGTATGTGGGGGACCGCTTGAGCCGAGTCGAGAGGCCGGACGGCACGATCCTTAAGAACATCACCCAGGATACGAACGGCGACATCCTGACCGCCGACATGCGCTTGGCGGACGGCTCCATACAGATCTACCAAAACGGGCAGGTCATCGGCTACCAGATCCCCGACGGCCGGCAAGCCCTCTATGAGAACGGGCAGGTCACGAAGGTCATCGATCAGGACGGTACCGAAACCCTCTATACCTACCAGAAGGACGGAGCGGGGGATGTCGTCGAGATCGTACTTGATTCGCCCTCGACCCTGTCGAAATACGACCCTTCCGGCATCTTGAAGGAAGTGACCCGCAAGTCCGACAACCGCAAAACCCTTTACTCGAACGGCATGATCGAGAAGATCGTCTCGACGGGGGGAGAGGAGACGCTCTTTACCTTCACGCAGGCAGGAGACCAGACCATCGTCTCGCCGGTAGCGTCGAACGTGTTCACGGACGGAGCGGGGAACCGCTTTTATTTCTCCGGAACGGATGTGACGAAGGTCGTTCTGGCCGATGGGGCGATCGTTGAGCCCGTCGCCTGGGACGCCGACGGAAAGGTGCAGGACGCCACTTTAAAAGAGGCTGACGGGGCCAGATTCATTTACGAGGACGGCCGGCTCACACGCTCTTACGACGCCGCCGGGGTCCTGACCTCATACGCTTATCCCGAGGGGAAGGTCACCGCCAGCACGGGCGGAGCCGTTCATGAATATCTTGAGGACGGGACCGCGCTCAAGCACACAGCACTCGACGGCACGGTCTCGACCTTCTACACCGCCGGTCCTTATAAAGGGCTGAAAGAGACCGAGCTTCTGTCGTCGGGTCTGAGCTATGTCTATGACTATCAGACCACCCAAGCGGGGGACATCGCCGTCCAGAAACGGCAGGTCCGTGACAGCTTTTATAACATCACCACGTTCGACGGCCAGAGCGTGCTGGCCAACGGCACCAACCCCGCGCTTAAGTTCGACGTCCTGTTCGAGAACAACAACGCCCCCGATCCGTCCGTCCAGGCAACGGCGACCTATTCGACCACCAAGAATCTAAAAGTCAATCTCGTACCCGGCAGCGGCTCCAGTTACACGTATAACGGAGTCACTAAGTCACTGGGAGTTGTGCTCAACAGAGGCACGACCTACAAGACCGAGGTTCGCTGGGAGACGGGGAGGATCGGGATCTATGTGTACGGGGCAAGCCTATCGCGTCCTTCGACGCCGCTGGCATCGATCACAGACCGCAACTGGGACCCCCGCTTCAAGGTCGTTTCGACGAATGCCCCCCTGACCCGGGACGCGACATCGAGCGGGTATTACAACCGGAACATGACGATCCGTGAGAAGAGCAACGCCTATCTCCCGGGTAGTCCGGTCCTGAAGTTCGATCTCAAGGCCCTCTCGGCCAGTTATAAGGATATTAACCTCCGCGCTTACCAGGCCGCGTCGGGTTACGTTACGCGTACGATCACGTTCACCTACTACAATAGCAAATGGACCTCGAAGGTCTCGGACTACAACTCCCAGACCGGCGTGACCACGAGCACCACCGCGGATATCGCGCAAGCGTTCGCTCTAGATACGAGCTATATCGGAGAGGTCCGGGTCGAGAACCAGAAGGCGAATCTGTACGTCTACGCCAAAGGCTCGGACCGGCCCGCCACCCCCTGGGCCTCGCTCGACGCTTTCAACGTCTCGACCCGGCTCGAAGGGGTCTGGCTCAACGGCGAAGCCTGGGGCGGCGCAACTTACAACCTCGCGACGCCGGCCGTCTTGGGGCTCTATGCGCAACCCCTTACGACGCGCAGGGACGCTTTCAAGGACCTGGCGAAACCCGCGGTCGGATCGAGTTCATTCGAGTTCGCCTCCATTACTTACGGACAGGATCACGTCATCCGTGAAGCCGTCGGGTCCGACGGGAGTATCTATCGGTTCGAGAACGGTCTGCCGAAGGAAGTCGTGGACCCGTCCGGCCAGCTCGCTTCTTTGAGTTTTGAGGAGAGTGTTTTGTCCAATTTGCTCGGTTCGCGGATCGTGCAGGGCGCTCTCGAGTCGAGCTACGACGCAGAAGGGCGCCTGTCGTCCATCAAGGTGGCCGGGATGACGGTGCGTTACAAGCGCGCCTCGGATGAGGTGGACTTTATCGAAAGCGCGGACGGCACGGAAGTGCACGACCTGGTGTTCGACTCGAACGGCGATCTTGTGGGCGCGCGGGTGATCGCGCCCGACGGGGAGGAGCGGGTGTACGAAAATGGCCGGCTTGTTTCCGCGGAGCGCCCCGACCACACGAAACTCTTCTATTTCGATGACAAGCCGCTCACGCTCGTGACGGCCGACGCGCTGACTTACAATTTCACCTACACGCCCGACACGATCGAAGCGGTCCTGGACGCTTCCATCGTGCCGGCCGCGGACGCGATCGTTCGCATGCAATACGACACCGACTATTCCCTCGAGAAGATCGTCCGACAGAACGCCGAAGTGTTCAATTATCTTGACGATGAACTCGTCAGCATCGAGGCTCCCGAAGGGGCGGCGCGTCAGTTCCTTTATACGAAGGATGAGGCCGGAGCCGTCCTTTCGTATCGTGTGGTCCAGGGCAACGCCGAGACCTTCTATGACGCCAACGACCAAGCGACCCGCTCGCTGATCCATGCCACCGCTGAAAATCCCCACGAGTATGAGGTGCTGTACCGGTACGGCCGGATCCGGAGCATCTCCAAGGACGGCGTAGAGGCTTTCAGTTATTCGTATACCTTTGACGGAGAAGGCAACGAGTTCGCGGTCGTCGAGGACTTCGCGGAGAGCGCGCAAAAGACCTATCGCGATGGAAAGCTCCTCACATCCTTGAGCCACCAGACCGCGCTTCTGTCGAGCTACTCTTACGCGGGCGAGAAGGTCTCGCGGGTGGAGGTGTCCCGCTTCGGGAGAAACCTGCGCGCGTTCGACTACTCGTATGACGGAGATCTGACGGTGGTACGCGATGAAGAGGATGCTTCCCGCTGGTACGCTCCGGACGGCCGCCTCGCTTTTATCGAAAAAAGCGGAGAGAAATTCGCCTATTCGTACGACACGGTCGAGGTCCGCTCGTCTACGCCGGTGATCGAGGAGCGGAGCATCGCCAAGACGACGCTAGAGACCTCGTTCCGGAGCAAGCGCTCGGACGGCTCCAACGCCTGGGTCGAGTCGTCGGGGGCATTGTATTCGAATTACGCCGGCCAGTACGTTGAGTATGAGATGGTTTTGAGCGAGGCGGGAGACCTGAAGCTCAATTTCGAGGCCGTGAACAACGGCGCCGGCATCCCGGCGAGCTACGCTTTTTATAATCTGGACGTCTCGGTCGACGGACAGTTCAAAGGGACCTTCAAGGTCCCGGCCCATTCCACCGTTTGGCAGGCAGGCGAGATCTTCCTGGCGGCCATGGATGGGGGCGCGCATACCATTCGCATCAAGTGGACCAACGATTACTACCAGAACGGCTACGACGCGAACTTCAAGTTCCGCAACTTAAGCGTGAAACATCTGGTCCCGGTCTATCCGACGACCACCGAGGAGATCGTTTCGGAAAAGCTGGTCGAAAAGAAGCTTTCGGACGGGGCCATCGGGCATTACACCGACGGCCGGCTCGACTTCATCCGCTACGCGGACGGAGCGGAGCTGCGAAACGTCCAGTGGAACGCCGACGGGACCATCGCGATGGCCGATGTGACGGCCTCGGACGGAACGCTCTATAAGGTCTCCGACAGCGCCCTTCTGGAAACGGTCGCTCCCGACGGGACGCGCTTCGATTACGAGGAGGGGAGGCTCGCGCGGATCACGGAGGCGGGCGGCCGAGAACTTCTGTATCGCTATGACCGGGACGCCGCGGGGGACGTCGGGGGCGTGATCGTCTCGAGCGAGGGGCTGGACCTTCGGTATGCTCCGACCGGCGAGCTTGAAGGGGTCGGCCTTCAGGGCATTCCCAACGATGTTGACGGGACCGTCGATCTCAAGGACTCGTCCTCCGCGCCGCACAACATCAACGCTGTCGGCGATACGAAGCTTTCTTCGACCACGTCTAGACTTGGACGCGCCGCCGGCTCTTTTGACGGGACCGGCGATTATCTTAAGATCACTGATAATCCCGACGATTTCAATTTTGCGGGTAACGATTGGACCATAGATACCTGGGTCTACCCGACGGACACCTCGGGCCACAACTATATCTTCTCAAGAGCTCTTTGGTATTACCACTGGGGGGTCTCGATCTACAACGGGTACATCGGCTCGGCCGGTTACGAAGGGGCGAACCAAGTGTGGAGTATCTACGGAGGTGCGGTCTCGACGAACGCCTGGCATCATGTCGCGCTCGTCCGCGCCGGTTCCTCGGTCAAATTGTTCCTGGATGGGGTCCAAACAGGAGAGACTTCCGTGTGGTCGGGCTCCTACTCCGATGTCGGCGCCGCGATGCACGTCGGGATGGACGCATACGCGAACGCTGATTTCGGTTTCAACGGGAGCATTGATGAATTCCGGGTCTCCAAGGGTCTGGCGCGGTGGACGTCTAATTTTACGTCCCCGACCGAGGCGGCGCAGGCCGATGCCTACACCAAGCTCCTGCTCCACTTCGACGGCAAGGACAAGAGCGCTTACGCTTTCAGCGAAATAAAGGACGCTTCGGGCGGCGTTACCGGCTACCGGCTCACAGGTGACGGAGGGGTGTTCGAGTTCGACCCGCAGGGCGCGCCGGTCAGTGGAGACCGCTTCGGTGAGACCAACGCGGCCATTCTATCGAAGCAGGACGCCATGGTCGCTTCGATGCCGGCGGTCCTGTCGAGCGCCCTCTCGACGCCATACGCGGAGGACCTGAACCTGCCGGGCGCTTTGCCCGCGTCCTTCGCGGAGAAAGTGGAGGCGGCAAAAGCCGGCACGCTTTCGCCGGACGTCCTGATCGCCCAGGAGTACTCGGCGGCGGGCGAACTCGAGACCCAGACCAAAGCCGACGGCACGGTGACACTGTTCGAAAGCAATCGCCCGACGAGGGTCTTGGGTGCCGACGGAGAGATCCTCATCGAGTACGCCTATGACGCGGACGGGCACCCTTCCCGGGTCTATCTCAAGAACGCCCGTGACAAGCTTCCGGACGAGCTCTTGAAAGCCCAGGAGAGCATCGAGACCCTCCGGGCCGAGTCCCTGAAAGCCCTTGCCGCCCAGAAGAACCTCGCCTACCAGTCTATCCAAAGCCAGTCCGACTCCCAGCGTGCCTTGCTCCAGGGACAGCTTGGGGCGCTCCAAGGCCAGTATGACCAGGTGGCCAACACCGACGCCAAAGGCAAAAAGGCCAAGAACCAACGCGGGGACGTGCTCAACCAGATCGGCAACGCGATCGCGGACGTGAAGATCGCGATGATCCACCTGGGACAACAGGAAGCGCAGGCTTACGCGGCGCTTGATTCGCAGGTGCAGGCCCAGTACGACTCCGTTCAGGCCGATGCCGACGCCGCTTATACGGAACTGGCCGCCCAAGAAGCCGCTCTGAAGGCGGAGATCCTCCGGCAGGAGGTTTCGCCGATCGTTTATGACCGTTACCGACGCGTGCTCGGCCGGGACCCCGGCTCCGCCGAATACGACGAGTGGGTCGCGCGGATCGACTACGCTTCGGGCGGAAGCCTCGCCGAGACCAAGGCCACCGACGGCCAGAACCTGACCGTGGCGTTGGCGAGTTATCTGGCGGCCCTGCCGGAGCTCGGCGAGCGCCAGGCGTATGCAAACGACGTGAAAAACCGGATCCGGACCCGGGTGAACGCGTACCTGGCGATGTCCGATGCCCAGCGCCAAGCTTTCGCGACGTCGCTCGGTCTGGGCGCGGGGGAGGTCGTTCCCTTGAGCGCCGCGGACGCGGCGAAGATCCTCGAGTGGCTCGACTCGCGGTCCCTGCACTTCGGGCAATCCGCTTTCCTGTCGCTCGAAGCGATTCTCGACCAGAAGGGCATCTCCTACGCGCGGGAAGACATCGCCGAGAAGGTCATTCTCGTGGACATCCTGTCCGGGGTGATCACGCCGCTCGACGACGGGGATCTCGTGCTCTCGATCTTTGCCCTGAACAAGGTTGCGGCGCTGTATGGATTAAATTTATCGGGTGCGAATTTAAGTTGGGAAGATCTGCAAAACCTTTACAGCGACGCATCCGCCGTGCTTTTTGGCGGACGCCCACGAATCATCGCGCACATCAACGGCAACCACTTCGTTATCATCACGGCCATCACGGCCGATTCCGTCACTTACATCGACCCCGGGATCGGGAAGGATAAGGAGAACGAATCCGTCACTCTGGCTAAGGCCGATCTCCTGAAAGTCTGGGAGAACGCGGTCATCATCGAGAGTGTCAAAATGAACGGCGTGGCCAGCGCTCCCTCCAAGATCCTTTCGGCGAGCGAGACGCAAAAGATACGCGGAGCTTTTCTGCCGTTCCTTTTCGCGGCGATCTGGGGCGCGATCCATTCCATCGGCGCCGCCGTCGCGGTCGTCCTGTCGGCGGTCGGAGGGTTCATCCAGGGGGTGGGAGTGATCGTGGGGAACGCTCTGGCCGGCATCGGGCAGGCGATCGGCGGGGCGCTCTCGCAGATCGGCTATCTCGGCAAGTCCCTCTTTTTGGGGATCAAATCGGCCCTTGGCTCGGTCGCGGGGTGGGCGAAGGGTCTCTTCGCCACACAGACCAATCAGGCCATTTTCGGGAGCCTGGCCAAGGCCTCTTTCGGCGAGGTCCTGCTTCAGAGCGCCACCGCAATCGGTATCAATTTCGGGGTCACGAGGGGACTCGACGCCCTCGGCGTGAACCCGCTCATCAGCGGCATTGCCGGAGCCTTCGCCGGCGGCGGGATCGTCTCGAGCTTCGGCGCTAACGCCTTCTCGCTCGGCGCCTTCTTCGGCGGCGGTGTGAAGGGCGCCCTGACGGCCGGGACACAGACCCTGCTGAACCACGTGGGTGTGGACCCGAACCTGTCGTCGGTCCTGTCCCTGGTCGCCAGCCCGCTGGTGGACGGGATCCGGATCGGGGACGTGGCGGGGGAGATTGTAAAAGTAATGCCAGAGATGGCAAAGGCATTAGGTGTCTACGGTGCAACCAAACTTGGAGAAGTAGCCGGTTTATCGTCGAATCTCGCATATCTGGTCGGTGCACCGATAAGTTCTGGCCTGATCGCCGGATTTCAAGCGGGGCAGCAGTTTGGCAATCAGGTCATTCAAAGCGTAAGAGATGCTGCGACATCCGCAATACTGGGTTATGGAGTGATGTTGGCTGTCGATCAGACCGCACCTGGTGGCTCGTTGGCTTCTGCACTTCTTGCGCGTACCGTGACGGGCATGATCGACGGTGCCCTCAACCCCGAGATGTCCATGTTTCAGGGGGCGTTCCGAGCTTTGGGCGATTCACTCGGGCATCTGGCAGAGTCCTCCGTGACGATGAATTTCTCAGATATGGTCAGTTCTAAAGGACTCATACAGGCGCTTGAAGATAGAGCGGCTGTGGTTTTTACGCGCGATGCTCTCGAAGAGATCGTCAAGGCAGGAGGGTTGGCTCAGATCCTGGACGGTAATGCTAGGTACACCGAGATCAGCTTCGGAGGAGGATCTCCGATAACGGTTAAGGAAGTCACTATAGGCTCTACGACACTCTACTATTCAGCTCTGAATGATCAAAATCTCTATGGACGCCGCATCGGTAATCGGTTTGAGAGGGGGTACTTTGCAGAAGACGCCGAAGGTAATTTTGGTCTTCGGACAGGTGAGGTGGAGGTCGACTTCGGTGACGGCTTTGTTATCGAGATCGGTGTTGAAGATTACAGCGCGGTAGGCTATGAGATCAAGTTGAGCGGCAAGACGGTGTTGGCTAGTTCTGCATTTGATGGAGAGTATGATTTGGGCCCAAATCTAGTTATCAACCAAGGTGTTCTGGAAAATGCAGAAGCCGGTATGAAGGCCATATTTAGAGAGGATCGCTCCATCGAGATCTTTATTCAAGGCCCCGAAGGGGATGTGTCGCCGGTAAATGGGTATACTCCCGAACTATCAAAGGAGGGGGTTGAGAATTTTGTTCGATTTTTTGCCCTTAGTAACGGTATTAACAATACCCTGCCTGAAGGCCAATTGCCGCAGTATATGCAAGGTCTCAAGAGCGCTATCGAATCGTCGGGGTCAAGCAATCAGGTAATTATCCCTCTTGCGGTCTATGAGAACTCCAAGGGTGGACTTATCGGTGGGGTTGAGGATAGCGTTACTTGGATGAGAGACGTGTTGGGTTCGAACGAGATCACTAACGAGATCATCGACTCAATGAACCAGGCCTTTGCGGCCAACCCGGACTTACAGGTGAACGGTGGAACAATGGTTTTTTACAGCGGCGCAGGAACTCCGGGACTTAAAGCTATCGACAAAACAGGGTATAATGTGAAATCGGTAGTGCTGATCGGTACGCCGATGGCAAAATTTACTATTGAGAACCCGCATACGGATACTATTGTGCAAATTGTAGGAGAAAGGGATATTCTTAGCCCGGTGACCGGAGCCCATTTTTATGCGGGGCACTACGCGATCAATCCAATAGCGAATGAGTTCAAGATTCGAATCAAAGGAGTGGAACACACCACTTATATGGCGGATATAACAGACCTGAATGTGGATCCTAAGAGAGTAGCGTTAACGAATGAAATAGCCCGGGTCATTTCCATTGCGGATAATGCAACAAGATTAACTGATTATCTGTTAGGAAAACCGACGCTTTATGCTTGGGATTCAGACGCTAAAGTTTATATCATGGATCCTGATAAGTTGCCTGAGAGCAGCCAATGAGACGGCTAAACTTGGTTTTGTTAGTTTTGCCCCTAATTATCATACTTGGCGTAGGATGTTCGCCGACTAAGTCGAATCCCTCTGACGGATCCGCGACGAGTAAAGAAAAAAACCATGTAATAGCTGTAGTGGGTGTTCCAGGCGAGCAGGCGAAGAGTTTGGCCGTAGCTATAAGCCAAGCTGATCAGGATTTTGCTTCTTTGCGGGTTGCCGAAAAATATGAAGCGCAAGGTCTGCATAATCAAGCAATCATCGAATACGAACATGCAATAGAAGATCCCAAATCATCGTTCATGGCTAGAATGGCCCTAGCACGTTTATACGAACGAGTTGGTAGTTATGCTAAGGCCGCAGAGTACCTTGAAGGCGCTTTGTCTGAAATGGCTGAGTGGGGTAAGCCCGAGTACGAAAAGAAACTTTCCGAATTAAAGGCAAAAGCTGCTCGCCAGCCTTGAAAACAATCACCGTGAGTTCCAGGGACACATAACTTAATTTAGCCAACAGCCATGGCCAGTATACCGAACCAGGTTCCGGTCGAAAACACCCCGCCCCATCCGGCGTTAAGTTAAGAACAGTCTGATCTCGTTTTCCGGGTAGTTTGACAGAATGTATTAAATATGATACATTCTGTTTATGCGACCCATCGGACAGACGATCTATCTCTGGAGGCTCCACGGGCGGCTGACGCAGGTCAGGCTGGCTCAAATCTCGGGTGTGTCCAGGCCGAACCTCTCGGCGATCGAGCAGGGCGCCCGGGACCTGACGGTGCAGACCTTAAGGCGTCTGGCGGAGGCGTTGGGGATTGACGCGGGGACCCTTGTGAACGGCGTGGGACCGAAGCCGACGTATGCTCCGATCAATACGGACAGGCATTCGTTGGACCGTGTCGCGCGCCTGGCGGCGGGTCAGCGGCTGCGCGCCTCCACGAAGGAGCGTAAGGTCGCTTTAGCGCTGGCTTTTGTCATGAAATCCAAGACCGGGTGGGCGGGGATCAAACGGACCGGACGGCGGACGGCCCGGTCCGAGAATGAGACGCTCACGCGTCTTAAGGCCGAGCTCGGAGCGGAGCTCCTGGCCCATCTGGTGCGGCGTATCGAGAAGCATCTGGGCGGTCCTGGGATGCCCCATGAATAAACGTCAGATCGACCGCTACTTTTCGGTCCTGTCTAAACTTTATCCCAAAAAATGCCGCCTGATCCTCACAGGCGCCGCGGCGGGGGTGCTTTATGGCCGGCTCCGCTCGACGGTGGACGTTGATTTCGCGGCGCGGACAGCGGACTGGGCGGGCTTCTCAAAGAGCGTGAGCGAGACCGGTCTGCGGACGGGGATCGCGGCACAATTCGCCGAGGACATCGACCGCTGGTCCTCCATCACGCTCCTGGATTATGAGCGGCATACGTTCCTTTATAAGCGCTTCGGCAAGATCGAAGTGCGTCTGATGGAGCCCGCCTATTGGGCGATCGGGAAGCTCTCGCGACACTTCGACTCCGATGTGCAGGATATGGTGAAGGTATTTCGTAAGACGGCGACTCGCTGGGAAGACGTGGCGTCGGTCGCCGGAGCGGCGCTCAAAGCAAGTCCCAAGTCCACGGCCTGTTTCCAATTCAGGAAGCAGGTCGAGCGCTTCTTCGAACATTTCGGAAGAAAGACCTGGGGGAGGGCGTTCGATAAGGACGCCGCGATCTCCCGCTTCCGTCAAAGCGCGGGGATCCGCTTGTAAGGATCCGCATCGCCCTGCTCTGACATTTTCGCCGGACACCATAATTTCGACGCTAGCCAGAGCTAGATCATTAAGCCACTATTAAACCGACCCGGTCCGGTATATAATCGTTTGATGCGATCGCCGGACAGCACGGATAAATGCCACACGCTTTGGGATTCGACGGTCACCGCGGCTTGCGGGTTCGCAAACGCGGTGCGCCACGAAAAAAAAGTCCGCCACGTCTTCTTAGCCATGCTCGTTCTGACGGCCATTGCCGTGTTCGCCGATGTCGGGTATTTTCAAATATCGATGATCATTTTCGCCTGGATGGTCGCTTTGGTCTGCGAGTTGTTCAATACCGCTTTGGAGAAGGTCCTTGATTACGCCAGCGGCAAGGATATCCATCCGCTGATCCGTCAGGGGAAAGACTATGGTTCCGCCTGCACGTTCGTTTCGATCTTATTCGCCGCCGGTCTGACAATTGCTTTTATAGCGGCCCGGTACCGCGGGTTTTCGGACGTTTTCTAAAGATCTGCTGTCGGACTCAGCCCCCGCCGCCTGACCGCGGCGGGGTTTTCTTTTTACCATCCCCCGCCCCCTCCGCCGCCCCCTCCGCCTCCCGAGGATCCGCCCCCTCCGCCTCCCGAGCTTGAGCCCGGGGGTGAGGACGCCGAAGAGATCGTGGACGCCAGCGACGAGCCGAACGAGGAGCCGAAATTCGAGCTCATCGGTCCCGTGTACCAGGGATGGTAGGATCCGTCCGACGTTTCATGCGCGGTGAGGATGGAGGAGAAGCGCCGGCTCCATTTGTCCTCGACGTCGAGCGCCATCGCGTAGGGCAGGAAACGCTCATAGAGCTCGAACGTATCCTCCGGTGGGTCCCAGGACTTGAGCCTGTCGCGCTCGGTCGTTGAGAGGAACATCCGGAAGCCCTCGATCCGGTCGAGGATCTTTCGCCCGGCCAGCGTGGGTGCCTTGAGCCATTCGTAGAAGCCCAGGTTGATCAGGGCCATGCCGGCCATGAAGACCAGCGGGGGCCAGCCCGAGATGCCGTGAAATTCGCGGATCGCGAAGATCCAGGCCGCCAGGAACGGCAGGGCGAAGGCCGTGAAGAAAACGGCCCGCGCGATCTCGGGCCCTCTGCGGGCGCTCCGCCAGCACTGGAGAGCTCCCACGCACATCGCGAGGGTGAACGCGCCCCAGAAACTGATCCAAAAACCAAAAAACAGCGACACCGAGGACGCGGCCCCCGGCCAGAAAGCGATCGCCACACCCAGCAGGATCGACAGCAGGATGCCATAACCGAACCAGTGCAGGTTCATCACGAAATAGACCTTCTCGTAGCTTTTCGACAGATGGATCTTCAGTTTCTCGGCCGTCCGGATCAGGAAGGAGGCTCGCGTCGAGTCAAGCTTACAGGCCTCTTTCTCGCCCAGGACTTCCAGAGCGATCTTTTCGTCATCGGAGAGATCGGTCGAAGGCTTTTCCTCGGCTTTTTGAAGAGAAAAGACCCCTTTTTTCTCGATGATCTTCACGTGTTGTTTCACCGCGGCGGAGGTGAGCGCCACGGCGAAGATCTTCGGATCGTATCCCTTGCGGACGATGTAGCGCGTGGAGGCGGCGGAGAGGCCCTTCGGAGGGTGGAAGAGAGGGATGATCGTGCTCTTTTGGGGGTCACGTCCGACACGGTACCAGACGAAGAGGTAATACGCCAGGAGGACGGCCAACACCGCGCCGCCGCGGAGCATGCTTCCGTAGTCCCTCAAAAAATACCGCTTCCGATCGGCCGGTGTCGGTTCCTTCACGTATCCCTTGGGCCAGGAGACGACGACGGTGAGGCCCTCTGCAGGCGCCAGGGTCCGGGTCGTCCGGAACACCACGCTACCGTCCGTTCGGCGCTCCGTTTCGAAGTCCTTGCCTTTGGCGCCTTGCGGTCCCGTGTAGGCGTCGGTCTCGAGCAGGTTCTCGGCCGCGCCGTCCGGCAGGATGACTTGGCAGGAGGCTTTTTCAATGATGAACTCCCAGCCGTTGCCGGTGACGTTCCAGTAGAGTTCGTGATGGTCTTTGAAAAAGCCGAGCTGGCGGTCGGTCACATACGAGATCGTGTATTCATAGAGGCCCGGCTCGAGAAAAACGTCCTTGCGGCCGATATAGAGACGGGTGCCGTTCTTGATGGTTTGGGCGTGGTGGGCCTCGGGGCGCCCGTCCCGCAGGACCTGTTGGAGCGCGAAGTCGACCCGGTGACGGCGTCCTTTGGAGTCGGAATAGAGGGTCGGGAAATCGCGGTAGATCCCGCGCTTGATGAACCGGCCCCGTGCTTCGACCCGGATCGTTTCCGTCACCAGGAGCCGTGCGTCGCGCCGGACTTCGATACGGCTGTCAAAGGAGAGGATCCTTTCCGCGCCCGCGCGGGCCTGCAAGGGAAAGGCAAGCGTCAGAACGGCGAGGGCGCAGAGAGCCCGGAGGGGCGACAGAAAACTTCCGCGACGCGCCGGAAAAAGCCTCATATCTTTGTTTCGGGGCTCTCCCGCTCGGTCGCGGTCGTGATCTCGAAGTAGGGCTCCGGCGCGTATCCGAAGGCGCCGCCGATCAGATTTGAGGGGAAGGTCTGCAGCGCGACGTTGAGATCGCGGACCGTGCCGTTGTAGTAACGGCGGGAGAGCTGGAGATCGTCTTCGACGGCGCTGACCGATCTCTGGAGCTCCAGGAACGTCGTGCTGGCTTTCAGGTCCGGGTAGGCCTCGGCGACCGCCAAAAGTCCCCGCAGCCGCGCGGAAAGGGCGTTCTCGGCGGCCGCTTTTTCGATGATGCCGCCGGCGTTCACGGCGGTCTGCCGTATCTTTGTGAGGTCCGTGAGCAGGGACTTCTCATGGGCGGAATACCCCCGGACGGTTTCGACGAGATTGGGGATGAGGTCGTGGCGGCGTTTCAATTGCACGTCGATCCCGCTCCACGCCTCCCGCACGAGATTGCGGAGCCGGACGAGGCGGTTATAGATCAGCACGAAGGAGAACGCGGTGAGGATCAAGACAGCGGCCACGACAAAAAGAAGGGACATAGGGAAACCTCCTTTGGCGACAAGCATACTATACCCGATAAGGCCGGATCGGCGTTCGCGAAATTTTTCCCCGACCGGTTTTGGGCCGGCCGCTCCCCGTCGGCCGCTCCTAAGTCCGGCGAGACGGGCGTGCCGGTCAGTCGCGAAGATGCGTCCTACGATCCGTCGTCCGGCGGCGGTGAGCCCGCGCCGGAAACCTCTTCGACGGGCGAGCCCGGATCGGGGCTTTTCCAGGCTTACTACAAGGAAGGGGAAAGCGCGTTCAAGCGGGGACGGTTCAGGGATGCCGTTGCCTATTTCAAGGAAGCGCTCTCGCAGGACCCCGATTCCGCGGCGGCCAACAAGTATCTCGGTCTGGCCCTGATGGAAGCGGGCGACCTGAAAGGCGCTCAAACCTACCTGTCCAAAGCGCTCGAGCTCGATCCGCGCGCCGCCGTCGCGCGTGAGAAGCTGGAATTCATCCAAGCCCGCCTCAAATAAAACGCGCTCGCTGTCCCATCAGCCGCTCGATCCTGACGAGCAGTTCCTCGGCGGGAAAGGGTTTGACCAGGTACGCCTCCAGAGGGCTGTTGTCGCTCGGGCGGACGGTGGCGTCGGCCGTGACGAAGATGACCGGCACTTGTTCCAGCCCGGGTTTGGTCCGGATGCGGCGGCTGACAAGCCGGCCGTCGATGTCGGGAAGTTTCAGGTCCATCAGGATGATGTCCGGCCGGTGCGCGACGGCCATCTGGATAGCCTCGCGTCCGTCCCGGGCGCCGATCACATCGTAGCCCATCGCGCGCAAACGGAACGACAGAGAGGCGCGGACGTCCTCTTCGTCGTCGACGAAGAGGATCTTCTTCAAGCGTCCGTCCGCGCCGCGGGCCGGAGCGGAAGCCGGACCTCGAAAACGCTTCCTTCTCCCAGCCTGGAACGCGCCTCGATCCGCCCGCCGTATTGCTCCACGATCTTCTTGGTGATGGTCAGCCCGAGACCGGTGTTGGTGGACCGGTCGATGGAGGCACGTAGCTGCACGAACGCGTTGAAGACCTTGTCCATGTCCTCGGTGCGGATCCCGATGCCGGTGTCGGTGACCGTGATCCGGATGTCGCTGCCGGCCGTCCCGGAGGTTACGGTCACGGAGCCGGAGTCGGTGAACTTGATCGCGTTGCTCAGGAGATTCAGCAGGACCTGCGTGATCCGGTCGCGGTCGTAGACGAGCCTGGAAGATCCGGCAGCCAGTTTCGATTCCAGGCGCAGGTTCTTTTTCCGCGCCAGCGGCTCCATGGTCTTGACGGCCTCGGCGATGACCTCGTCTGCGGGATAGGGCTCCGGCGCGAACGGCAGGTCGTGGACGTCGAGGCGCTGGATGTCCAGCACGCCGTTGATGAGCCGCGCGAACCGGTCCACGTTGCGCCGGGCGATCGAGAGAGATTCGTGCTGCTCGGCGCCGATCTTCCCGAGCACCCCGTCGAGCACGACCGAGATGCCCTCGCGGATGGATTGCAGGGGCGTGCGCAGTTCGTGCGAGACCACGGACAGGAAGCGCGCGCGGGCCTCGGTCGCTTCCGTTTGAAGAAGGGCCTCGGCCGCCCGCTTCTGGTCGGTCACGTCGAAGATGACGCCGTCGAGCCAGAGAACCTCTCCGCGGTCGCCGTAGATCGCCTGCCCCCGCTCGTAGACCCACCGGACCGCCCCGTCGCGCCGCAGAACCCGATACTCCAGCGTGTACGGCCGCCTCCCGGCGATGGCGCGCTGGACCTCGGCGTCCACCGCGGCGGTGTCCTGCGGATGGATGATGCTCGCGAATGAGCGCACACGATTGCCGACGAAGTCGGATGGCGGATATTGCGCGATCTCCTCGACCGCGGCGCTTAAATATTCCATCGTCCAGTTCTTGTCATTGGCGCAGCGGTAGACCGCTCCGGGCACGTTGGCGACCAGCGATTGGAAACGTCTCCCGCTCTCGTGCAGCGCCTCCTCGGCGCGTTTGCGCGCGGTGATATCCTCCGAGATGCCCAAAAGATAGAGAGGTTGGCCGTTTTCGTCGAGGACAGGGACTTTCCGGGTGTGCAGGAGACGGTCGCCGTGCCCGTGTGTGTGTATGGGTTCCTCCGGGATGTCGACCGGGCGCTTGCCCGAGAGCACTTCGCGATCCTTCGCCGTGAAGAAATCCGCCTCGGAGCGGGGGAAGAAGTCGTAGTCGTTCTTGCCGTACATTTGCGCGCGCGAGATACCCAACAGCTCCTCGCCCGCGCGGTTGAAACGCACGAAGCGCAGTTCCTTGGGCTCTTTGACGAAGATCATATTCGGGATGTTCTCGATGATGGAGTCGAGGAACGCACGGCTGTCGCTTAGTTCACGCTCGGCCCTGACTTTGTCCGTGTTGTCGCGGATGACCCCGACGATGAACTCCTGTCCGTCCGGGGTGCGGTAGAGCGTTTTCTTGGTGGAGATCGTGTGGACGGCGCCCGCCGTGTCGGTGAACTGTTCCTCGTTCTCGTTCTCGGTGCCGGTGCGGAAGACCTCCTCGTCCTTCTTCCAGAAGACGTCAGCCTGTTCCTTGGGGAAAACGTTGTAATCCGATCTGCCGATCAGGTCCTTGCGGGAGCGGCCGATGAACCGGCAGCAGGCGTCGTTCAGGATCACCCAGACATGGCGGCGGTCCTTGACGAAGATCGGGTCGGCGATGGCGTTCAGGATGTTCTCCGGCGGGAAAGAGCTTTCCGGCCAGGGTCCGGCAGTCATGAGAGAGGGTGTCGCGCGGCCGGCGTGCTAACGCGCGTAGCGGCGGACGTGCTCCATGAGCTGGTCGGCGTCGAACGGCTTTTGCATGTAGACGTTGGCGCCGATCACGATCCCGATGATGCGGTCCACCTCGGAACGTTTGGCGGTCAGCATGATGATCGGCGTACCGGCCACGACCTTGTCATGGTGTTCGCGGACGGTCTTGCAGACCTCCTCGCCGGGCAGGTCGGGCAGCCACAGGTCGAGGATGATCAGATCGGGCAGGTGGGCCAGCGCCTGTCGGAGGCCGTCCTTGCCGTTCTCGGCCAGGATGACGGAATAACCGCTGTTGGTCAGCCGCATCTCGAGGAGACGACGGACGTCCGGGTCGTCCTCGATCACGAGGATCTGGGCTTTTTCCACTCTCATCCCGAGAGGCCTCGATGGAGAGGAGACCGTTTCATAGACGCTGAACATGCTCATAATCGATTAGTTACTTCTATGCATTCGGTATAAATCCAACATATTACTATACAACAGGCCCGGGGCTGCCTGAAAGAGAAATTTTTGTGCTTTCGGGGGTGGGGGCTGGAGGCTTCCTTTTTCTTTGCTATACTTTTCAGCCCCTCCGGTTGTATAACATTAAGTCAAAAGGGGGGTTAGGTGAAACACCGGCCCTCCTGCCGCTTAACCTGACGGGAGGTGTGATGAAAAGGATCCTTTGGATGGCCCTGGCGTTCGTCGTCCTCGCCGGGGGATCGGCGGCCGCCTCCGAGGACTACCGGTGCGAAGTGATCGCCCTCGAAGGCCAGGTGCGCATGACCGCGTCCGGCTCGTCGATCCGCTCGCTGCGGGCGGGCGATCTCGTGAACGTGAACGATTCCATCGAGGTCGGTCCGTCCGGCTACGTGGACCTGGCGCTCGACGGTGACGCCGAGAACGTCGTGCGCGTGGAATCCTCGTCCAAAGCGCTGATCCGCTCGCTTTTCCCGACCGAGATCAGGCTCGACAACGGCGCGATCTACGCGAAGCTCAAGAATCTTCCCAAGGAATCCGCGTTCCAGGTCGAGACGCCTACCGCGATCGCGTCGGTGCGCGGCAGCGAATACCGGACCGCCATCGACGCGGGCGGGCAGACGGAAGTGTTCAATCTTTCGGAGTCCTCGGTCTATGTCGCTCCGCTGGACGAGTCGGGGGAGGCGATGGGAGAGCCCCTGGTCCTGGCCAAGGAACAGATGACCGGCGTGGAACGCCGCGGTGAGCGGCCCGCCCAGGCCCGGGCGATCCCGCCCGCGCGGATGGACGCGTGCCGTCAGGCGCAGGAGGGCCTGGAACGCCGGGTGGGCGAGTTCCGCGCTTCGGGCAGGCAGCCGAAGATCCAGCGCATGGAACAAGTGAAGCGCGAGCAGGGCCAGAGAATGCGGGAACACGCCGAAAAGAAACTCGACGGCCGTTCCGCCGGCGGGGCCGCGAACGACAAGCGGGCCGATGACCGCCCCGGGCGGCGGGAGGCCGGGACGCAGGACGCCGGCGGATCGTTCGCGCAGGAAGGTGTCGGGCGCGGCGGCCGCGAGGGTTCGGGCGACGGCCTCGGCAAAGGCGAGGATCGCCTGGCGGAGATCCGCAAAAAACTCGAAGCCGGAGTGCCGTTGACCGATCAGGAAAAGAGCCGCCTGACCCAGGAGGGCCGGCCCGGGGAGCGCTCACGCCCGGATCAGTCCGTTCCGCGCCAGGACTTCCAGGAGCGGGAGCCTTCCGGCGACCGTGGTCCGGCGGGGCAAAAGCCGGGGGAGAAGAAGGAAGGCGGCGGGAACAAGCCCGGAGGACGGCGCGAAGGAGCGCCTCCGCCTCCGCCCCGCGGCCCATAAGGTCATTTGCGTCCCCGTTCTCTGCAGGACCTGAAGGATGACGCGCTGAAGACCGGCGGCCGGTGGCGGATCGCCCGTTCGGGCGAGCTTGTCTACCAACGGCGGGGGACTTCCGAACGGGCGGCCCTGCGCGCCTCGATCCTCGAAGCCCGGCCGGAGACGCTCGTCGTGGCCGTCGACCAGACCCAGGAAGGCGGCAAAGTGCTCGCGCGCACCGCGCGCCTGGAGGGCCGATGGTCGGTGGATCCGCGCAACCGCCTGACCTTCGAGGCGGCGCGCGGGCGCGGCCCCGCGGACCTCCTGACCTTCGCGGGCGGCTGGGAACTCGACCGGTCCCACCGGCTGGTCTTCCGGTGCGCGTTGAACGGCCGGGGCCGCGCGGCGGCCACCGCGACGGACTTCACGTTCGACGGCGCGTGGGACCTCCCCGGCCCGCGCGTGCTGGCGTACCGCCTCGAGAGCGGCCGGACTTTCAGCTTCCGCGGTTCGCTCCAAACCCCTTCGATCCTCGCCAAGGCCGGGGAGGTCCGCTGGCAGCTCGGCGCGGGCGCGACGCGCGGCCGCCGCGCGCGCGCGCTTGTTTTCTTCGGCAAATGGAAGCTCGGGCGCGACCTGTCGCTCGATTTCGAGCTGGAACGCGGTCGGGGCCGCCGCCGCGCGCTGCGTTTCGGCGCGGCCTACGGGATCGGGCGCGGCGGCGAGCTCTCGCTCGGACTGACGGCGCGAACGGGCGCGCCGCTGGGCGCGGAGCTTGTTCTGACGCGGGATTTTCTCCGGGGCGACGGGCGGGCGTTCCTGCGCTTCCGCCGGGACGCCGAAGAAGCGCTGGTCGAGGCGGGGACCGCGCTGCGATGGTAGAGGCGATCCAGCTTTTCTTCTCGCGCCTGCACGATCTGGACGGGCTCGTCGCCTGGGCCGGTTACACCGGGCTGACCATCATCGTGTTCTGCGAGACCGGTCTTCTGGCGGGGTTCTTCCTGCCCGGGGACTCGCTGCTGGTGACCGCGGGCCTGGTGGCTTCGCAGGGTGCGCTCGACATCCGTCTCCTGAACCTCCTCCTGGTCGCCGCGGCGGTCCTGGGCGACAGCACGGGTTATCTGATCGGACACTACGCCGGGCCGCGGATCTTCCGCAAGAAGGACTCGCTTTTTTTTCGCCGCGAATATCTCGAGAAGACGCGTCACTTTTTCGAAAAGTACGGCGGCAAGACGATCATCCTGGCGCGCTTCGTGCCGATCGTGCGCACGTTCGCTCCGACCGTCGCGGGAGTGGGCAGGATGTCCTACCGGAAATTCCTCGCTTACAACGTGATCGGCGGCGTGCTCTGGGTCTTGAGCATGACCTCGGTCGGATATTTTCTCGGCCGCACGGTGCCGAACATTGACAAACATCTTCATATCGTGGTGGCGGTCGTCATCGTCGTTTCGTTCCTTCCCATCCTCTTCGAATGGCTCAGGGCCCGCAAGGGCCGCTGACGCCTCCCCCGTTTTTTCGGGTTGACAGCCCGCCCCGATTTAGCTATCGTGTCTAATAGTTAGACGGTCAAACTATTATGAAGTTTAAATGAAGACCCCTATGAGCTTTTCCGAGCTCGAGCTGTTCAGCAGTGAGGTCGTCGCGATCATGCCGCTCATGGTCCGCGAGTTCGCCAAGCTCGAGGACAACGACCTGACCCGCGGCAAGATCAGCTGTCCGCAGATGGTCGCGCTGGACCTGGTGTCCTCGCGCGGCCGCGCGAAGCTGAGCGACGTCTCCTCGACGCTGAACGTGCAGACCAGTTCCGCCTCCGTCCTCGTCAGCCGTCTCGAGCGGCAGGGGATGCTCCGCCGCCGCCACGACGCCGACGACCGGCGCGTGGTCTGGATCACCGCCACTCCCAAGGGCCGCAAGGTGGTCTCCCAGATCATGGCCCAGAAACGCCGCTCGATCCGCGCCATCTTCGGCACGCTCACCGCGCGCGAGCGCGGCCAGTACCTTTCCGTTCTCCTGAAGGTGAAACAGAACCTCCTGAAAGGCCACGTCCTGGTCAAGCGCACGGCCGTGATGTTCCTGGCCGCGGCGGTCCTTGCGCAGGCCGCACCCGCGCACGCTTTCTTCTGGAAGAAGAAACCCGCTGCTTCGAAAGCCGTGACCGCCGTCGCGCAGGCCGCGCCGCTGACACTGGACGAGGCCTACCGCCTGGCCCTCGCCCGCAGTGAATCGCTCGCCTCACAGAAGGAGGAGATCGCGCTGGCCCAGGCGCGTTTTCTGCGTTCGCTGGGGTATTTCCTGCCCACGGCATTGTTCCGCATGACCCGCTTCGAGCGTGACGTGGACGACGATTTCGCCCCCTCGTCCTCGGGGGAGGGTGTATCGGGCGACAGCCGCCGCCGCGTCACCCCGGAGAACAAATTCGTTTTCAGCCAGCCGATCTTCAGCGGGTTCAAGGAGATCGCCGCGCTCCGCGCCACCGGCGCCGACAAGAACCAGCAGCGTCTTAAGTACCGGCGCGCCGAAGAGCTCCTCTTCGTGGACGTCATGGAGGCTTTCTACGCGGTGCGCCAGGCCGAGGAGGACGTGCGCACGCTCGAGACCATCTCCAAGCTCCTCGTCGACCGGATGGGGGAGCTGGACGAACGCGTGAACCTCGGCCGTTCGCGCGGGAGCGAAAAACAGACCTCGCTCGCCGACCAAAAGCTCGCCGAAGCGGACTTGGTGATCGTCCGCGCGGCCGCCGAGACCGCGCGCAACCTGCTCGAATTCTACATCGGGCGCGATCTGGACGGGGCGACGCTCGCCGACGAGGCGCCGGCGGAAGGCCTGGCAGGACTCGATTTCTATATCGACAAGAGCGCGTCCCGCGCCGACGTGCGCGCGGCCGAGGAGGGCTTACGGGTCAAACGGCAGGGGGTCGTAAGCGCCCAGGCCGGATTTTTCCCCACCGTCACGCTCGACGGCAACTACTACACGCGCCGCGTCGGTTTCCAGGAAGGCAACGACTGGGACATTCTCTTCACCGTGGACGTCCCGCTCTTCGACGCGGGCGAGACGATGGCGGACGTGAAGGAGGCTGCGGTCGCGCGCGAGCGCGCCGAGCTCGATTCGAGCCTGGCCCGCCGCACGGCCGAGCTCGAGGTCCGCAACGCCTACGAGGACCTGCGCTCCGCGCGTCTGGCCGAGACCGCGTTCGACGAGGCGGGACGAGCCGCGGAAGAGAACTACAAGATCCACTCCGAGGAGTATCGCCTGAACCTCGTGAGCAATCTCGACGTCCTGGACGCGCTCCGCCGTTACCAGGACATCGTGCGTCGCGCGAACGAAGCGCGCTACGACGCCCGCCGCGCGCACTGGAAGTTCCGCGTGGCGCTCGGTGATGTGGAGGTCCCCGGGATCCGATGAGCCTTTCCGACGTCTCGATCAAGAACCCCGTTTTCGCCTGGATGCTCATGGCGTCCCTGATCATTTTCGGCGGCATCAGCTACAAGGACCTGGGCGTCAGCCAGATGCCCGAGATCGACTTCCCGGTCATCAGCGTCTCGGTCACCTGGGAAGGCGCCGCCCCCGAGGTCATGGAGAGCGACGTCACCGATGTCCTCGAGGACGTGCTCATGAGCACCGAGGGCCTGCGCGAGATCAGCTCGACCACGCGCCAGGGCGATACGAGCGTCAAGCTCGAGTTCGCGCTCGAGCGCGACATCGACGTGGCGCTGCAGGAGGTCCAGTCCAAGGTCTCGCAGGGCCAGCGCCGCCTCCCCGAGGACATCGACCCGCCCATCGTTTCCAAGCAGAATCCCTCGGAACAGCCGATCATGTGGCTGGGTCTTTCCTCGGAGAACCGCCCGCTTCGCGACATGATCACGTACGTCCAGGACCATCTGAAGGACCGCTTCCAGACGATCCCGGGCGTCGGCGAGATCATCTTGAGCGGTTTCGTGGACCGGAACCTCCGCGTGTGGGTTTCACAGGCCGCGCTCGACAAGTACCAGCTCACCGTCGGCGACGTCATCGCCGCGATCGAGGCCAACCATGTCGAGATGCCCGCCGGCCGCATCGAGACCGCGGATAAGGAGATGAACGTCCGCGCGATGGGCGAGGCGGTCTCGGTCGAGGAGTTCGGCGACATCCTCATTTCGCGGCGCGGCGGCCAGCCGGTGTACAAGCCCATCCTCCTCAAGGAGGTCGCGCGCATCGAGGACGCGCTCGCCGACCAGCGGCGCATCTCGCGCGTGCTCGGTAAACCGGCCATCGGCCTGGGTTTTCGCAAACAGACCGGCGCCAACGCCGTCGACGTGGCCCACAAAGTGAAAGAAAAGATGAAGGAGGTCCAGAAGGACCTGCCGAAGGACATGACGCTGGGCATCAACTTCGATTCGACGACCTTCGTCGAGGAAGCGATCCACGAGCTCTTGTTCGCGCTCGTTATGTCGGCGGTGCTCACGGCGGCGGTCTGCTGGCTCTTCCTCGGGTCGTGGAGCTCGACGCTGAACATCCTCCTGGCGATCCCGACCTCGGTGATCGGCTGCTTCCTCATCTTCCGTTTCATGAACTTCACGCTGAACACCTTCACGGTGCTGGGCCTGTCGCTGGCGATCGGCATCGTCGTCGACGACGCGATCATGGTGCTCGAGAACATCGTGCGTTACCACGAAAAGGGCATGTCCCGTATCGAGGCCGCCCGGGTCGGCGCCCGCCAGATCACGTTCGCGGCGATCGCGGCCACGCTTTCGCTCGTCGCGATCTTCCTGCCGGTCGCGTTCATGCAGGGCGTCATCGGGCGCTTTTTCTTCCAGTTCGGCGTGACGATCTCGGCGGCGGTGCTCCTGTCGCTTTTGGAGGCGCTCACGCTTACCCCGATGCGCGCCTCGCAGTTCCTGTCCGTAGGCGAGCGGACGAGCCGGTTCGGCAAGGCGGTGGACGCCGGTTTCGACCGGCTCGCGCACGGATACCCCGGCCTCCCCCCGGTCGTCCCGAAAAAGCCCCGGGGCGGGGGCCTCGTGTCCCTGGGGTTCTTTC
>Ga0080064_1001141_pt1 | contig 58097 bp, 56 predicted proteins | sample Subgrocontami54m_FD_69260 | JGI IMG/M metagenome (GOLD analysis project Ga0080064, IMG submission 69260) | Subsurface groundwater microbial communities from S. Glens Falls, New York, USA - GMW46 contaminated, 5.4 m (SPADES assembly) (version 2) ... | reverse complement strand
GGCGCGCGGCGGCACCCTCACCCCGGCCTGCGGCCGACCCTCTCCGCCAGGCGGAGAGGGTACCGGAGCGATCGGCGTTACGGTGTGCTGTTGCTCGCCCTCCCCCGGAGAGGACGGCTGTCATTACGCGCGGCGTAGACCTCACCCCGGCCTGCGGCCGACCCTCTCCGCCAGGCGGAGAGGGTACCGGAGCGATCGGCGTTACGGTGTGCCGTTGCTCGCCTCGCCGGAGAGAACGGCTGTCATTGCGGGATGCGTAGACCTCACCCGGCCTGCGGCCGACCGTCTCCGCCTCGCGGAGAGGGTACCGGAGCGATCGGCGTTGCGGTGTGCCGTTGCTCGCCTTGCCGGAGAGAACGGCTGTCATTGCGGGATGCGTAGACCTCTCCCCGGCCTGCGGCCGACCGTCTCCGCCTCGCCGGAGAGGGTACCGGAGCGATCGGCGTTACGGTGTGCTGTTGCTCGCACCCCCGGACAGTCCGACGTTGGCGCTGTGCCAACGGTTGTACTCGCCGCGGGATGAGCCCCTCTCCACGCTGTGCCTACGGCCCGTAGGGGAGAGGGGTGGCCGGAGAGGCCGGCCTGCTCGCCGTGGCGAGGGTGAGGCCGCCTACTCGTACCGCAGCGCTTCCGCGATCGGGATGCTCGACGCCTGGCGCGCCGGGATGATCGTCATCAGCAGCGATGCGATGAACGCGAAGCCGCCGATCGCGCCGATCTGTAGCCACGGGATGTAGAAGCCGCTGATGCCTTGCCGCCCCAGCTCGTCGCTACTGAGCAACTGGTACGCCAGCAACAGCCCGAGGCCGATGCCGCTGAGGATGCCCAGCGCGGCGACGAACGACGACTCCATCATGAAGCTGATCGCCACGGCGTTGCGCGTGTAACCGATGGCGCGCAGCATGCCAATCTGCTGCCGGCGCTCGACGACGGTGCGGAAGGCGACGACGCCGACGGCCGCGATGCCGACAAACAGCCCGATGCCCATAAAGCCCTGGATCAGGTACAGAAAGCCGCGGCTCTGCGCCTGGAAGTCGCCGACGATCTTGCGCAGCGAATCGGCCTGCATGCCCCGGCTCGAAAGCGCCTTCTCAATCCCCTTCGCCGTGTTGACGGCGTTCGTGCCGGGCGCAAGCTTCATCAGGTACAGGCTCGACTCGGGCCGCGCGAAGACGGCATCGAACGTTGCCGGCGAGAGGTACAGGCCGCTGTACAGCCCGCTCGCCTTCGGGCCGATGACGCCGATGATCTGGATGTCCCGCACCTTGTCGGGAGCGGTCGCGTCGCGGATCTGCACGTGGAGCGGCGCGAACGTCTTGTCGCCCTTCTTCGCGCCTTTCAGCACGAACGCCGAACCGCCGAAGCCGCCGCCACCGCCGCTCAGCGCGTTCGTGTCGATGATCGCCGCGTTCGGGTCGGATTCCAGCCGCCGCCAGACCTCGGCGTCACTGCCGAGGCCGGCCGCGCGCCCATCGAGCTTGACGCCGTTGTGCTCGATGAACCCCGTGCTGGGGCCGACGATCTGGTAGTTCTGGAACTTCAGGTCGTCCGGGGTGGGGTCTGGGCCGGGCGTGTTGCGCACCTGCGCCGCGCGGCCATTGGCGATGCGAACCTGATCCTCTTCGAGGATCGCCGCCGCGGCGACGGCGGCATCGCCGCCCTGCGCGACCAGCGCCTGCTTGACGTTGCCAATGTGGTTGTTCGGGTTCTCGGTCGCCACCACGTCGTAGCCACCCAGCGGCTCATCGCCCAGGAAGATGCGGCTGAAGTTCGAGTTCATCGTCGACATCATCACGAGCGCGAACATCACCAGCGAGATCATCGCGATCGTCATGCCGGTGCGGAACTTGTTGGCGAGCGGGTACGCGACCGCGGTGCGGATCGATGGCACCAGGCTCGAAAAGAGGCCGCCGGCGCGGGTGAGCACGCCCAGCATGATGTCGGCGTTGTACACCAGCACGAACGTCGCCGACAGGATCATCGTCACGCCGCTCAGGAAGAACATCTCGATGCCGCCCTGAAGATTTGGCAGCAACTGTCCGCCGGCAAGCAACAACCACAGCACCAGCAGCACGATGCCGCCGGTGGTGGCGGCGAGCCTCGCCGGGAGACCCACCTGGATCACCGTCATGGCGGCGCCGGCGATGAAGAACGACATGCCCGCGCCCGCGGGAAACGCTTGCCCGGCCAGCAGGCCCGTCGCCATCAGCGGGATGCCCAGCAGCAGCAAGAGGCCGCCCGTCTGGAAGATCCGGAAGAAGCCCGTGAACGCGATCACGAGCGCACTCAGCGAGACGAGCGCCCCGGCGATGAACAGCAGCACCGAACCGACGCTGGCCGCCGAGGACGTGTCGTAGATCGCGATCGCGGCGATGTAGAAGACGCTGGAAGCCGCGAGCAGCATCACGCCGCCAATGCACACCAGCATCGACGTCCACCACGTGCGCCACGATGTCGGCTTGAACAGCAGCCATATCGCGTAGCGCACGCCATCGCCAAACCCGCGCACGGAAGGCCGCTGCTGCCTGGCCGGCGACTCGGCCATGTCGCGCACCGCGGCAACGATGTTGAGGTTGCTGATGCGCCACGACGAGAACAGCACGGTCAGGAACGTCAGCACGACGCCAAGCGAGTACGACACGACGAGGCTGCGCGCCGACACGTTGAAGACGATGCTAAGTCCGAACCCCGCGAAGATCGTCGCCATGACGCGCACCATGCCCAGCGACACGGCGACGCCGAGGCCGCAGCCGACGGCCGCCGCCATCACGTTGTAGGCCATGCCTTCGGAGAGAAACATCTCGGTGAGGTGCAGGCGCTTCGTGCCGACGGCGCGCATCATCCCCATCTCGACGCGCCGCTCGGCCGCGAGCATCACGAAGATCAGGAAGATCAGCATCATCCCCGACGCGATCGCGAACAGACCCAGCACGATGAAGAACGTCGTGAGGAAGCTCGCGGCGTGGCTGGCATCAGTGACGTCGGTCTGCTTCACGGCATCGGCCTGAAGGCCCGCGGTGCCGATCACGTTGTTCAGCGCCGCGGTGATCTGCTTGGAGCCGTTGATGCCGTCCCGCACGCCGCCGTTGTTGGATACCGCGATCATGTCCACTTCGTCCGGGCGGCCGAGGAGTTGCTGGGCGCTCTTCAGCTCCATCACGAAGCCGCGTGTGATGCTGCGGACCGTGCCGGTCAGGACGCGATCCTTCACGATGCCTTTCACCGTGAAGTCGTGCGGCTGTCCCTTCGTGAACACCTGGATCTTGTCGCCCGTGACGATGTCCAGCTTGTCCGCCGCCGACTTGTTCACATAGATCTCGTTCGCAGCGAGATCGCCGATCGAGAGCAGTTTGCCGGCGACCGACTCGATGTCGCTCTCGAACCCCTTCATCGATGCCGCGTCGACGCCGACGAGCACGTTCACGGGCTCCGTGATCCCGGAGCGCGGGTTGCTCATCGGCACCGTGCTCCGCAGCACAGGCAGCGCCCCATCGACGCCGGCCACCGACCGGAACTGCTGCGCCAGCGTGGCCGCCTGCGCCCCCGGGATCGGCGCCGGGGCGACAACGTCGCCCGTCGTGCGGGGCCCATCCATCGTCGCGTCGCCCGCCTTCACCTGCACCAGTTCGTCGATGCTGTGCAGGCGCTCGTACGCCTGGTTCGTGATGCTGTAGTTGACGGTATCGCCGATGCTGAACGCCGTGGAGATGATCAGCGTGCTCAGCATCAGGCCGATGACGATGAGCGTCGTCTGCGCACGGCGGCGCGGGATATTGCGCACGCCGATAAAGAACAACACGCGGTTGCGCAGCGCCACCCAGGCCACGGTCGAAAGCGCGACCGCCAGCACGATCAGCAGCCCGATCATGATGTACGTCATCGAGAGGCCGAAGAGGTCGTTCATGACGCCCGCGCCTGCGTCTGCTCTTCCCGGACGATCTCGCCATCCTTCATGAAGATGATGCGGTGACACTTCGCCGCCACTTCGGGCGCGTGCGTCACGATCACGAAGGTCTGCTGGTGCTGCCGATTCAGGTCGGTGATCAACGCCATGATCTCGTCGGCGTTCGCGGTATCGAGGTCGCCCGTCGGCTCGTCGCCCCACACGATCGCCGGCCTGTTCACGAGCGCCCGCGCGATCGTGACGCGTTGGCGCTGGCCGCCGGAGAGTTGCGACGGCTTGTGCTTCGCCCACTCCCCGAGGTGCACGAGGTCGAGCGATGCTTCGGCCTTCGCGCGCGCTTCCTTCGTCTTGGTGCCGGAGACCAGCAGCGGCAGTTCGACGTTCTCGATCGCGCTCAGCACCGGCAGCAGGTTGTAGAACTGGAATACGAAGCCCATCTGCGTCGCCCGGAACGCCGTCCGCTTGTTGTCCGAGAGCTTGTTGATGTCCTCGCCGTTGATCATGATCACGCCATCATTGATCGTGTCGAGGCCACTGAGGCAGTTGAGCAGCGTCGTCTTGCCGCAGCCGGATGGCCCCATGATCGCAACCATCTCGCCGCGCGGCACCTGGAGCGAGACCCCGCGCAACGCCTTCACCTCGACATCGTCGGTGCGGTACGTCTTGGCCACGTTCTGCGCGTCGATGATCAGATCGCGGCCGTTGCGCGACGGCGCGAGAGGCTTCACTTCTTCAAACGCCACGGTACCTCCAGGGGGTGTACGGACCGACCGTACCATCTAGCGCGCAGCACCCGCATCGAAGGGGTCCGCCCGAGTCCTTGGAGCGTAGGCGTCGCCGGCCAGCCGGGTCAACCGAAGTCCAATTGCGGAAATAGCAATCATGTGTTGGCGAGGGCGCGGCGGACGGAGACCTCACTTCGGCCTGTAGCCACCCCTCTCCGCCTGACCGAGAACCTAACCCCCGGCCCTTGCCATTGCGAGTCTTCGACCTTTCCGGTGCGGAAAGGGAACCCGAGACCAAGAGCGATGAGATGGACGCGCCAGATGTCGAGCCAGGGCCCATCAGCGAGTCACCAGTCACCAATCACCAGCGACCAGCGACCAGATCAGTAGCTCGCGACCAGCGTCTCTTCCTCGGTCGGCAGGCTGCGCTTGATCACGTCGAGGTACTCCAGCGCCACGCCCGCGCCGATGGCGACGCAGTCGAGCGGGTTCTCGGCGATGTGCACGGGGATCCCGGTCTCCTGCGCGATCAGCACGTCGAGGTGGCGCAGCAACGCGCCCCCGCCGGTGAGCACGATGCCGCGATCGATGACGTCGGACGCCAGCTCAGGCGGCGTGCGCTCCAGCACGCTGCGCACGACGGAGACGATCGTCGCCAGCGAGTCCTGGATCGCCGCTGTCACATCGCTCGATGTGACGGTGAGCGTCTTCGGCATCCCGCTGATCTGGTCGCGGCCGCGCACTTCCATCTTCAGCTCGTCGTCGCCCATCGGCACCGCCGCGCCTATCTGCGTCTTCATCTCTTCCGCGGTGCGGTCGCCAATCACCAGGTTGTAGCGGCGTTTCACGTACGCCACGATCGCATCGTCGAGCCGGTCGCCCGCGACGCGCACGCTCTCACTGACAACGATGCCGTACATCGAGATCACCGCCGCCTCGCAACGCCCGCCGCCGATATCGACGATCATGTTGCCGCTGGGCGAGTTCACGGGGATGCGCGCGCCGATCGCCGCTGCCAGCGGTTCGGGCACCAGGTGCACGGGTCGCCGCCCGCCGGCCTGCTCAGCGGCGTCGCGCACCGCCCGCTGCTCGACGCTCGTGACGCCTGCGGGAATGCAGACCATCACCTCGGGCTTGATCAGGTTGAAACGCCCCACCACTTTCGTGATGAAGTAACGCAGCATCGCTTCGGTGATCAGGTAGTCGGCGATGACGCCGTCGCGCATCGGACGGATGACGGAGATGCTGCCGGGCACGCGGCCCATCATCGCCTGCGCCTCGCGGCCCACGGCCATCACCGTGTTGTCGCGGTTCGCCAGCGCCACAACCGATGGCTCGTTGACGACGATGCCACGGCCCTTGAGGTAGACGAGCACGTTAGCCGTGCCGAGGTCGATGCCGATGCGCTTCGGAAACATGAAACGGCCCCTCCTGGGGACGGGAAAACAGCGAACTCGTGGCCCAGAACCTGGAATTGCGAGAGTGAAGCCGGGTGCCTGAGCCGCTCAGGCGCGCTCGATGTCTGCGCCCAGCGCGCGCAGTTTACCATGCAGATCTTCGTGCGCGCGGTCGATGTGGTGGACCTCGTCAATCTCGGTCGTGCCCTCGGCCACGAGCGCAGCCAGCACGCAGGCGCTGCCGGCACGCACGTCAAGCGCCGACACGGGAGCAGCCGTCAACTTCGTCGGGCCGGTGATGATCGCCGTCTGCCCCGTGGCGACGACGTTCGCCCCCATCTTGCGCAGCTCGGCGATATAGAGCAGGCGGTTGTCGTAGACGCGTTCGTGGATGGTGCTGGCGCCGTTCGCCTGCGTGAGAAACGCCGCCAACTGCGGCTGCAGGTCCGTCGCCAGGCCCGGGTACGGCAGCGCCTGCGCGTTCACCGCGCGATAGCCGCCTGCCCCGGACACGCGCATGCCCGCGTCCGTCGTGTCGATGACCGCGCCGGCGTCGCGCATCTTCGAGACCAGCGCGTCCAGGTGCTCGGGCACGGCGCCGTCCAGGTCCACTTCGCCGCAGGTGATCGCCGCCGCCAGCGCGAACGTCCCGGCCTCCAGGCGATCCGGGATGATGCGGTGCTCCGTGCCGTGCAGCTCGCGTACGCCCTCGATGCGGACGATCTGCGTGCCGGCGCCGCTGATGTTCGCGCCCATCGCGTTGAGCATCATCGCGAGGCTGCTGATCTCCGGCTCGCTCGCGGCATTGATGATCGTCGTCGTCCCGTCGGCGATCGTGGCGGCGAGCATGACGTTGAGCGTGCCCATCACGCTCGGGTAGTCGAGCATCACGCGCCCGCCGCGCAGCGTGCCGTCTTCGTGGACGTCGAACATGTCGCCGTTTTGCGTCACCGTCGCGCCGAGCATGCGGAAGCCCGCGAGATGCACATCGAGCGGGCGGATGCCGATCGCGTCGCCGCCGGGCGGCGGGCACGCGGCGCGTCCGAGCCGCGCCAGCAGCGGCCCCATGACGAGAAAGCTCGCGCGCAGGCGCGCCGCCATGCTCGCCGGCACCTCCCACTGTGTCAGGTTCGCGCAGTTGATCCGCAGCGATGAGGGCGACGGGTGCTCGACGGTCGCGCCCAGGTGCTCGAGGATCTCCTCCATCTGCCGCACGTCGCCGATGTCCGGCACGTTGTGCAGGATCACATCGTCGGCCGAGAGCAGCGCGGCGGCGATCGCGTAATCGGCGCCGTTCTTCGAGCCGCTGATCTGCACTCGCCCGTGAAGGCGATTGCCGCCCGTGATCCGGTACTTCTGCTTCGCGGTCGTCATCGCGTCAAGAATACCGGCTCGGGCGGCTTCTGGGCGTCAGGGATTCACCGTGGCGCTGCGGGGCGTAACCGGAGCCGCGGTGGGGATGCGGAGCGAGGCGCCCGGCATGGCGCTGGCGGCCCAGGCCGGCGCCGGTCGCCGGTCTTCGGCGACGCGGATCGTCGTCACGCCCGCGAGGCGCGCGCACGCCTCGCAGGGGCAACTCGCTCGGATCCGGATCGCCTTCATCGTTCGCTCAGCCGCGCCGACGGCCCTCCTCGCCTTCAGGATCGCTCGACCGGGCCGCGGATGTGTCACCGGGACGCAAAGCGCTTGTAAAGCTTGTAGAAAGCCATCGGATCCAACCGGCGGCTGAGAAAGGGGTCCAGCCGCCCGACTCCGACACGGAGGCCACGCCGTTGTCATGCTGAAGCGAAGCATCTTCTCCATACCGAGACGGGTCGCGTTGCTTGGGGTGACGGCTTCGCTAGTGTAGTGTCTCCAAAATGGCCGTGCGGTTGTCTATCCATTCCTGATCGGGACAGCGCCCCCTCCAACCGCCGAATCAAAACTGAAACACTACACTAGCCTCCGATCGTGTACCCGATGCGGAATCGGGGACTGCATGGCGGTTGGCGTCCGGGGAAGGCACTGTTGCCGCCGGACGAGGATTCCCGGATGATCGGGGCGATTGGAGGTGCCGCGTGTCTGATGTGGAATACGCCATCGACGGTACGACGGGTGTGCTGCGATTCAACCGCCCGGAGCGGATGAACGCCATCACCTACGAGATGCTCGAAGAGATCGAGCGGATCGCGCGCGAAGCGAACGCCGACGACCGCGTGCGCGCCGTCGTCGTCACGGGCGCGGGACGAGCCTTCAGCGCCGGCACCGACCTGCAGCAGCTCTCGGCGCAGCCGCCCGCGCGCGGGCGCGCCGAGTCGTACGCGCAGGCCTACGACGACGACCGGCCCGCGCCGTGGACCTTCCCATCGATCCGCAAGCCGGTCATCGCCGCGATCAACGGCGCGGCGGTCGGACTCGGCGCGGAGTTCACGCTGCAGTGCGATCTGCGCATCGCGGCCGAATCGGCGCGCATCGGCTGGGTATTCGTGCACCGCGGGCTCGTGCCCGATACCGCCGCGGGCACCTGGCTGCTCTCGCGCATCGTCGGCCTGCAGGAGGCGGCGCGGCTGTTACTCTCCGGCGAGATCATCGATGCCGCGCGCGCGAAAGCCATCGGCTACGTGCTCGACGTGGTGCCGGATGCCGAGCTGATGGAGCGCGCGATGGCGCTCGCCGCGTCGGTATCGCAGGGCTCGCCGCTCTCGGCGGCCGAGATCAAGCGTCTCCTCTACCGCGGCCTCACCCGCGACCCCATGGACCACCTTGCCGACAGCACCGCCACGATCACCCGCATGTTCGCCAGCGAAGACTTCAAGGAGGGCGTCCGCGCCTTCCTGGAGAAGCGCCCGCCGCAGTGGGTGGGGAGGTAGTGGATAGTGGATGGTGGGTAGTGAGTAGTGGGTAGTGGATAGTGGGTAGTGGACCCTCTCGCTTCCCGCCTCTCGCCTCCCGCTTCCCGCCTCCCGCCTCCCACCACCGTCCCCGGAACAAACCACCCGCACGCAGCGTCCTATGCACATTCCCGCCTTGTTGGGCGGCTATGAGGAGGACGACATGACCCGGTATCTCACATCGCATCGATGGCTGGCAGGAGCGGGGGCGCTCGCCTTTACGGTTGCGCTGCTCGGCACGGCGTGTGGCAGCTCTTCCGTCGCGAAGAACAAGCCGTCGGCGGGCAGCGCGGGCGGCGGCACGACCGTCGACGGGTCCGTTGCCGGAGCACCGGCGAACGACTCGCAGCTGAAGTCGATCTCCGGCGCCGAGGCCGCGCGCCAGGGCGCCGTAGCGCCGGCCGCGGCGCCCGGCGCCAGCGGCACATCCAGCGGCCGCGGCGGCGCGCCGAATCCGCTGCCTTCGACGCTCGACCGCAAGATCATCCAGACGGCGACGCTTACGATCACGACGGACGAGGTCTCGAAGAAGTTCGAAGATGTCCAGAACATCGCGGCCACCGCCGGCGGCTTCGTCGCCAGTTCGTCGTTCGGCACCGCGGGCGACAAGCAGACCGCATCGATCACGATCCGCGTGCCCGGCGACAGCTACCAGCGCGCGCTGAGCGATCTCCGCAAGCTCGGCGACGTCAAGGGCGAGCAGTCCGGTGCGAACGATGTGACGGAGGAGTTCACCGACTTGCAGTCGCGCCTGCGCAACCTGCAGGCGACGGAAGCGCAGTACGTGCAGTTCCTGCTGAAGGCGCAGAACATCAACGAAGTGCTCACCGTGCAGGACCGCCTCAACAGCACCCGGGCCGAGATCGAGCAGGTGCAGGGCCGCCTGAACCTCGTGCAGCACCAGACCGACCTTGCCACGATCACCGTCCACCTCGATCCGCCGGTCATCGCCAAGACGGACAAGCCGAATACGAACGGCAACAGCGGACCGCTCGAGGTCGCCGCGGACTCGTTCCATGCATCGCTCACAGTGCTCATGGGCATCGCGACGGTCGCGCTGGCCGTCGCCGCCTTCTCGTGGTGGCTGGTGCCTCTGGCGATCGGCGGCATCGTGATCGCGCGGCGGCAGTTCAAGCCGGCGCGCGAGCGTCAGGCGATGCCACCGCCACCGGCGCCGGCTGCATAGCAACGACCATCACCGGCAGACGAACGTAGGGGCGCACGGCTGTGCGCCCCTGTCTGCCGCGCCCCCGTCTGTCCCGCCCGCTACAGGTTCAGCGTCGCCCAGCCGGCCTGGCCCGGCGCTTCTTCGACGCCCACGCTGATCGAGCTGATGTTCGTCGCGCCGCGCGATGCCAGCTCCGGCCGCAGCCGCCCGATGAAGTATTCGGCGATGCGCTCAGCGGTCGTGTTGTCGATCGGCAGCGCCAATACGTCGCCCTTCGGGAAGACGAAGCCGCGGTCGCCGAAACGCACCTTGTAATTGCTCGTGCCTTCGTCGATCTCCAGCAGGGTGCTCTCGGCCTGGAGCAGGAACTTGTGGTCGAGGTCGTCGCAGATCGCCTTGCCCAGCGACTTCAGCGTCGAGAAATCGCACACCCAGGCGTCGTCCGTCAGCGTGCCGGCCACCTCGATCGTGACGGCGTAGTTGTGGCCGTGCAGTGGCTCCATCTCGCCGCCGAAGGTCGCCATGTGCGCGGCGGAGAACTTGAGCTTGTTGCGCTCGACGCGGACGCGGTACTCCATGCCGGGCAGTCTAGCAGCGGAGCACGCCAGGGGTGACCTGCGGTCGTGGTGGATAGTGGCTAGTGGATAGTAGGTAGTAGGTAGTAGGTAGTAGGTAGTGATGCCCGCGTAGCGGAACGATGACTGAGCGACTGAGCGACTGAGCGACCGACCGACTAATCGTCGTAGTCGCCGTAGCCGCCCTGCGTCGCGGGCGCCGGGACGGTGGCGCCGCAAATGCAGGGGAAGTCGCCGATGCGGACCCACATGGGGAAGTTGCCTTCGTAGTGGCGGCCGCAAGCCGGACAGTCGCTCTCGTAGAGCTTGACGTGCGGTTCGTTGATCTTCTTCTTGGGGGGCATGCCGCGCGCGCTTAGGGCGGGCTAACGAAGATGTAGTAGCGTTTCGCGCGCTCGGCGATGATCGGCTTCTTGCCGCTGGCGCGCAGCTCGCGGATCTTGCCCGGCAGCGTGGCGCCGTGGCCGAAGATGATCTGGCTGGAGTTGAACGCGTACTCGTCCTTGCCGACGGAGATGCGCGTGGGGATGAACTTCTCATCGTACAGGTCGATGTACGGCACCCACTGGCCGTCCAGCTCCAGCGTCCCGAGATCCTTCGGATCCAGCTCCAACGTCCGCCTCCTCCGATCGATGCCGCGCGGCATCATTGCATCGCACGGGGCCACGTATGTCAACGCGAGGCCGCGTCAACGGCCGCTCCGTCGTCTCCTCCGTCCCCTTCGTGCTCCTTCGTGTCCCTCGTGCTCCTTAGCTCCTTCGTGCCTAATCCTCGCCGGCGTCGTCGTCGCCTGCCGTGTCCTTCGCACCGAACCCGGCCCACTCCGGCCCGGAGAGATGCTCGAGCCCCGCGAAGTCGATGTCTTCCGCCAGCTCGCCGATCATCTTACCGAGCACAGGATGCACGGCCTCGGTTGCCAGCTCGGCCAGCGGCACCAGCACGAAGTTCCGCTCCGCCAGCAGCGGATGCGGGACAGACAGCGCGGGCGTATCGATGACGGCGTTGCCGTACAGCAGGACGTCGATATCGATGACGCGCGGCGCCCAGCGCGCGTCCGGGCGCCGCCCGATCTCGTGCTCGATTCCCTTCACGAAGCGCAGAAGCTCTGCGGGCGACAGCCGCGTCTCGATCTCGCAAGCGGCGTTCAGATAGTCGGGGCCGGCGTCCGCTCCTTCCAGCACGACGGCCGCGGATCGGTACAGCGACGACACCGCGACGATCGTGCACTCGCGCGCGAGCCAGCGCAGCGCCAAGCGCATGTTAGCCTCGCGGTTGCCGATGTTCGCGCCCACGCCGAGGAAGATTCGCGTCACGATGGCTCGCTCTCCACGCCGCTCGGCCCGCGCACGATCGCATCCGCCACCATCGCTACCTGCTTCATCGCCGCGACGTCGTGCACGCGCACGATGTCGGCGCCGTTCGCGATCGCGATCGCCACGGACGCAGCCGTACCGAAGATGCGATCTTCGGGCGCCGCGCCGCCGAGCGCCGTGCCGATCGTCGACTTCCGAGACGTGCCGATGAGGATCGGCAGCCCGAGCGCGCGCAACTCGCCGAGCCGCCGCAGCATCTCCAGGTTCTGTTCCGGACGCCAGCCAAATCCGAAGCCCGGGTCGACGATCAGCATCGATGCATCGAGATCCGCGGCCGCTGCGATGCGGATCGACTCGCGCAGGCCGTCCGTGATGTCGCCAATCACGTCGCGCGCTGCCCGCCCGCGCTGGTTGTGCATGATCACCGCCGGCACGCGCGACTCGGCGGCGATGCGGGCGATGCCATCGTCGCGACGAAAGCCCCAGATGTCGTTGATCGCGTCAGCACCGGCTAGCAGCGCTTCGCGCGCGACCGCCGGCTTGTACGTATCGACGCTGATCGGCGTGAACGGCAGCGCCTGGCGGATCGCCATCATGACCGGCACCACGCGACGGATCTCCTCCGCCGCCGAGATCTCGTCGAAGCCGCCGTCCGTCTTGTTCGCGCCGGGCCGCGTCGATTGCCCGCCGACATCGAGCATGTCCGCGCCCTCATCGACGAACCGTCGCGCCTGCTCGACGGCCGCATCGACGCTCGCGAGCCCATCGCCTGAGAAGGAGTCGGGCGACACGTTGAGCACGCCCATGATGTACGTGCGCGCGCCCCAGACGAATGTCTGCGGCCCGATCCGCATCGATGGCGTGAGGGATCGGAGGGCGTGGGTCATGGCGTCATACTAGCGGGCGCACAAGCAGAACCCTTGGCACGCACCCATAAGCACCCGCGTTTCCGAGAACGGGCCCCACTCAAGCTCCCCTTCCCGGTGCGGGAAGGGGCCGGGGGTTAGGTTCTCCGCCCTGCTCGGCTACGCGCACCGGGTCTCAGAGCGTCAATCTAGTGAGTGCTCCCGGTTCGTCGTTAGTTCCCAACGTAAACCAATCTGCGAAATCTGCGTAATCTGCGGTTCCAACCCGGATCAGATCAAGTACCGCGTACCAACGCTGTTCACCACGAACGCCTCGGGCATCGCCAGCGAGATCGCCCGCACCGCATCGAAGCCCGTGCAGTGCCCCGGCACGATCAGCGATGGCGCGATCGCCTGCAGCGCCGCCACCGTCGCCGGGATGATCGGCGCGAACACGGGGCCGCTGAGGTGGAAGCCGCCGACGACCGCCGCGACGCGCGTCACGCCCGTCAGCCTCTGCGCGTGACGGACGATGTTGATGATGCCCGAGTGCCCGCATCCCGTCAGGATCACGAGCCCCTTGTCGCGCACGTTCGCGATCAGCGCCTGGTCGTCGAGGATCAGCGGATCGGGCGTCCACGCGCCGCCGCGCTGCGCCTGGTGCACCGGGAAGCCCTGCTCGAACTCCGTCGTGCGGTCGACCTCGCCGGTGATCAGCACCGAGCCGTCCATCAGCAGCGACGGCGCGCGCCCCTCGATCAGCTCGAAGCCGGCGCCGGCCATCGCCGAGCGGCTCGCGACGGGCAGCTCGAACGGCTCCTGCCCGGGGATCGCGATGCGCCGCTTCAGCCAGAAGTCCGGGTGCAGCAGCATGGGCAGCCGCGAGACGCCGCCTTCGCGGATCAGGCCGTTGAGGCCGCCCAGGTGGTCGAAGTGGCCGTGGCTCATCACGATCGCCTCGACATCGGCGAGGCTGATCTGCAGCGCGTGCAGGTTGTGCGACAGGCCGCCGACGCTCAGCCCCGCATCGAACATGACGCGGTGCCGGCGGCCGCCCCTCGTTACGCTGACCAGCGCCGAAAACCCGTGCTCGGCGATCAGGTACTCCGGCAGATGCGGATCGACGAACAGCGGCGCTTCGACCGTCGGCCCGCCAGCGGCGGACATCGGCGGGCGCTGCGCGCGCTCCTCGCTGCGCAGCAGCATGTCCCACTGGTTATCGACAAGCGTCCGGATCTCGATGCCATCGATCGGTTCGAGTGTGATCTGCTCGCTCATGGGGGCATCGTAGCAGGTGGCTGTGGGCAATTAGCGTTTTACTTGTTGGCGGCATTCCGGAATGCGCAGCGGCTTGCGCCGGGCACTCGCGAGGTCTACTGAGGAGCGTTCGGAGGGCGATCCTCGCCGGGACAGTCTGCAGCGCACTACGGCGTTGGCGTTGGCGTGCCGAATTGCTTCCCGCACTCCTCGATCAGGATGTCGCCGCCACGCCGAAGCGATGCCTCATCGGTCTGATCAAGAGCGGGCGTCGAGGGGTGGCGAGCAACCTCGATGAGGTCATCGACGGAGGCATGCGTACTCCTGCTGCACACGGTCGCCCAGACCGCCGGAAAGCGCGTGAACCGATCGTGAAGTTCGGCACGAGCTTGCTTCTCGGTTAAAGCAGTTCCTTGGTAGAACAGCGTTGGGGTGCCGCCAGAGCAGCTAATCAACAACGCCGAGCCAATGAGAAGGAGGGCGGCGGTTCTCACGACGCAAGGATACCGCGAGGCGCGTGACGACGCTGTTCGCGGTCGCCCGATCCGGGGAACCGCGCGGCTCAGCGGTCGGCGATCAAGAATCGGCATTCTGTGGAACGGGTAATGCGTCCATCCGATCTCTGAAACCAGCGATGTAGCCGCTGACGCCGTCATCCGCCTCGGCAGGGTACCGCAGCTCCAGCGCCGCCGCCGTTTCCGGCGCCAGCCGGCGGAACAGCGCCATGGTGGCCAGCAGCGCCCGCCAGCTCGACCCGGCGTCGAATGCGCCGAAGCTCGTGCGCATCTCGGCGCGCGTCGCCTCGTCGACCCAGTCCTGCATGTGCGTGCCGATGTGCCAGACGTCGACGGGCTGTTCGCTGCGAGCGATCGCGTGCCACTCGAGCATCTTCAGCAGCAGCTGCTTCATCGTCCAGTCACGGAACTTCACGACCCACAGCTCGCCGCGCAGGATGTAGCGCGGGATGTGCGCGGCCTCGAACCAGAACTCCTCCACGACGGCGGCGAACGCGGCCTGCGCGGGGAGTTCGTTTGGCATAAACGACCCTGTGGCCGCCGGGAGCCTCCCGGTCATGCCGTCCTTATCGAGCAGCACGCGGTACCCGCGCTCGTACAACCGAGTCAGCGCGTGCGATTCAACCATCACGCCGACGCGCTCGCGCCCGCAGATCGAGAAGTCGACCTTCATGCCGCCCTCGTAGAACACGAGCCGCGTCTCGTGCCGCGGTCGGATGATCGTCGGCAGGTGCACGAGGACGCGCCCAAACGCCCGCCACCAGCCATCATCGCGCATCAGCGGCTCAGGGTCGTCCGCGATGATCTCGATATCGAGATCGGAGAACTCGTCGACGCGCCCGTCGCCCCGCGCACGCGACCCCGTCATGATCAGCGCGCGCACGTTCGAGTCGCCCTCGGCCCACGCAACAATGCGGGCAAGCAGGAAGTCGTAGTCAGCGCTCATGGGCGTAGTATAGAACCGTATCGCGACGCGACCAGTGAACTACAAACCACGAACTACAAACTACAAACCCCCTCACACCCACACCGCGAACACCACCGCATCCGCCGGGTTCGTCGCATCGAACATGGCGACCGCGACCTTGCGCCCCGCCGTCATCTCGGCCGCCGCAATCGATCGGCTCACCGGCACGCCGCGCAGCCACTGCGCCAGCGATCCGGCCACCTGCACCGTCGCCAGCCAGTTCACGTTGTCGAACGCCTTCACCACCCCTTGCCGCACCTCAGTCATGAATCGCCCCCAACCTAGAACCTGGAACCTGGAACCTGGAATCTGGAATCTCGCACCAGAACCAGAACCTAGATCGCGCCCAACCCGATCGTCTGCTCGTACACGGCGCCATGACGGTCGTACCGCCAGCGGATCTCCGCGACGCGGCGCTTGACGGCGGCCGCCGCGATCAGCGGGTCGGTGAAGTCGACGACATCGAGCAGCTCCTGGCCGCAGTTCGGCGGCACGACGATCCGGCCGGCCGCCACGTCGAGCGCGCGCTGGCGCAGATGCGCGACGGCGGTCGCGGCCGCGGCAGCGCCCGTCGCGCTGGTCAGGTCGCGCTGCTCCTCTCGCGTGCCGATGCTGAGCGCGGCGTTCACGAAATCGATCGATTCGCCGTACGCGCCCGCGCCGAGCGCCTGTGTTTCGGTCACAAGCGGCGGCTCGTTTAGCAGCGATACTTCGCGCAGTGGGTGCGCGGTCCCGAACGTGTAGTCGCTGGCCGCCGCCGCGAGTGGCTCCGTGATCGTCGCGCCGGCGACCGTGCGCATGCGGATGCGGTCCGCAAGGAGCGCCAGCGCGCGCCGCACCGAGTCGAAGCCTGTCGCGTCGGGCGCGATGGTGAACTTCGGCGCCACGGTCTGGGCGCGCGTCGATACCGATGCGCTCGTCAGCTGCAGGCCCGCGCGCGAGAAGATGCGCAGCAGCACGGTGAGATACGAATCGGCCGTATGGACAACCTGCGCGCGCTGCCTGCTCCGCCGCAGGATCTCCCAGCCGCCCTCGACGTGGAGCCGCAGCACCGATCGCCCGCCGCCGCGCCGGTACTCGTACGACGCGATCCAGAGGTCCGCCATGCGCGACGACAGCAGCCCCGACGCCGTGCGGTAGCCCCACGACACGCCAACGAGGTTGCCGATCGCGATCGGCGCGGGCGGCCCGGCATAGGCGCCGTTCGCGTTGTCGATATCGATGTATCCGCGCGTGCTGTCGGCGCCTTCGTCGACCCGCACCGCGAGCACGGCGCCGGTCAGCGTCGCGATGGCCTGCGACTGCGGCGCGCGGTACACGGCATCGGGCGCCGTCTCGTACACGTAGCCGGCGCCGCCCGCGTCCGCGGCGATCGCGAGCCCCTCGGCCCCACCGTAGCTCACCGGCACCGGCGCGCGCATCGTGAACGGGCCGGCCGCGAACGTCATCGCCGGATGCATCGTCGTGCGATAGACGCGCGTGTTGCCGCCCGTAAACGCGTCCGCTTCGACGAAGTCGACACGATACGTGTCGGCCGACGCGATCGACGGCGCCTTGTACGTCACCGACGCGTCGAACTCCGCCTGCTGCTGCGCGTTGAGCGTGCCCCAGGTGTTCAGCGGCGCGTCGTTGCCGTCGCCGTAGACGATCGTCCAGAGCGAAGGCTTCAGCGTCGTCGTCTCGACGCCGGTCACGGCGATGTCGTAGTCGAAACCGAACGTCATGGCGACGCCGTTGATGCTGCTGAACGCCGTGCCGCTGCCGGACGCCGCGCCGAACGCGCCCGCGGTGCGTTTGATGATGTTCAGCGTGGTCGCCGTCGCCCACGCGATCGCCAGGTCGCCGCCGCTGTTCCTGTACGCGACCGCAAGATCGATGACGCCCGCCGCCGCCGTGACGACGGCGGTCTCCGCGCCGAACGACCCACCGTTGTCCGTGCTCTCGACGATCTTGATGCCGGTGCCAGCAGCGTCGACGTAGATGATGGCGACGCGGGCGCCCTTCGCCGCGCAGGCGATCTGATTGCCTTTGCCGGTCGCGAGCGCCGTCCACGCGGCGGCGTAGCCGGAGCCGCTGCCCGGCGTGGTGTTGCGCTGGCGCAGGATGCCGCCGGCGTTGTCGCTGCGGACGCGCGTCACGCTGCCATCGCCCGCGACGCAGACATCGTGCTTTGCGATGGTGTTCGCCGTCGCGTCGATCTGCGTGAAGTCGAGGCGCCGCATGCCGCCGATGCTGTTCTCGACGATCACGTCGACCTGCGGCTCGGCGCTGGCACTGCGCTGCGCGGCGAGAAGATCGGCGGGGAGGGTGCGCATCGTGTGAGTCTCTCAGTCTTTCTGTCTCTCCGTCTGTCAGTCGATCGGTCCGTCGCCGCGGCCCATCGCTCGGACCAGAACCCGAGCGACCAGCCCGGCGATTGTCTTGCTAAGCGGAGCGAAGATCTGCCCCGAACAAGATCCTTCGCTACGCTCAGGAAGACAGGCGAACAAGATCCTTCGCTACGCTCAGGAAGACAGGCGTCGCAGACCTAATCACTAATCACTAATCACTAGCCACTAGCCACTAGCCACTACCCACTACCCACCAGGCGCCGCACGCGCACGGTGTTGTTGCGGCCGAGACGGGCGAGGTCGGCGCGGAACTGGCGCAAGCGTTCGCCGGCAAAGGCCTTGTAGCGGCCCCACACGTCGTCGCCGGCCGTGTTGAGCCGGTTCGTCGCGAACGATGTCCAGTCGAGCGCCGCGTAGCCTGCCGCGCCCTCGGCGATCAGCTCGTCGAAGCGCGGCGGTATCGTCGATGTCGAGCCGTCCAGCGTGTGCAGCCGCGTCCAGTAGATGTTGATGTTGTCCGCGGCCGACGGCGCGCTCACGACGTCCATCGTCAGCGTCGTCTGCCAGAGCGAGAAGCCGACGAGGCGCGGCGGGAACTCGCCGAGCGGCCATTCGACATTCTCGACGTCGACCAGGTTCGCCAGCGACGCGATGCTGATGTCGCGCGAGTTCGGCGTCGCCGCCAGTGTCGTCTTCTGCTCCAGCGGGTCGGCGATGCTGTACTCGACGACGGCGCGTCCGATGTGGCGGTCCAGCACGGCGTCCGTCCAGCGATAGTTGCTGCTGTCTTCGTCGTGCAGGTCTTTGCGTACGTTGCCCCGGATCACGGTGATGTTGGCCGCCATGCCTGTTCCTCTCCTTCTCTACTTCGCGCGAGCCGGCCGTGCCGGTGCGGCGCCGCGGGCGGCGCTTGCCGGCATCGCCGCGCGCTCACCGCGCAGCGTCGCGCCCCGCGGGCGATCCTCCGCCGCCGGTCGTAGCGACGTGTACGTGACGCGCAATCGCGCGACATCGCTGTCCGACGCCGGCACCGCCTTCAGCGTCACCTGCTGCGACTGCTGCGGCCCGACGGGGTCGAGACGCCAGTGCAGATAGAGCTTGCCGCCGCGATTCGCGAGCGCATCGGCCACGAACGGCGCCAGCGTCGCGCAGATCACGCCATCGCCGGTGAACGACGGGAACGGCACATCGATGCCCGCCGGCGTCGGCGAGAAGTCGCCGCCGGGCGTGGTCCATGCGCTGCCTGCCTTGTACTCCGTCCACGTCGCCGTCTGGTAGTCGTAGTCGGCGCGGGTCAGGCGCTCCGCCAGCATGTTGTACGGCCCGCCGATCACCGCCGTCACGTTGCCGAGCAGTTCGGCGAGGCTGACCTGCGACGTGGCATCGAGCGGCAGGCCGTCATCGGGCGCCAGCAGGTCGAACGTGTGGATGACGTTGCGGTCGGACGCTTTCGACTGCCCGAGGAGCAGCACGCCGTCCCGGAACAGGTCCTTGCCGTTGTACGACGGCGTGATCCGGTCGATGGTGACGGTGTTCATCGCCTTGAACGTCGACTGCGCCATCAAGATGCCCGCTCGCTGCCGTCCGCATCCGTCACGCGCAGGTGGTGCGAGCGCACGGCGTGCAGGTCGCCGGCGAACGCGCCGCCATCGTGCTTCAGACCGCTCATCCGTGCGGCGAAGGCACGCAGGCGTTGCGGCGCCTCTGTTTCGACGCGTGCTACGCCGATCGCCTCGGCGTAGCGCAGCGCTTCGCGGACGAGCAGCACCAGCGCTCGCGCGGTCTGGCGCGGCGCACCGCGCCGGTCCAGCACGCGCATCTCACCGAATACGCCGCATCGCGAGGCCGCGCCGTGAGCGCACAGCACCCGCGCGATGGGCGCGCCGTCGCCCGCCCGCACCGTCACGGCGATCGTGTGGCTGCCGGCGGGCTCGGTGCTGGCCGTGAGCGGCTCGGGCCACATCGTTCGGCGCTCCCCTCTGCGAACATGCTCGGGCGTTGCCGCTCGAGCGGCAGGGGCGTAGGATCGGCCATGCGGCGCGCGACCTCCAAGCGGAAGACGTCACCAGTAGCCGCTACTTGACAACGAGCGACGCGAGGAGGCGTAGCCACCCGTGATACAGGACTACCCCCGCGGCGTTCGATGGAGTGTGATAGCACTCTCCACGCCCAACCACCCGTTGCGCCTCGCCTCGACCCTCGTCGCGAGCATCGCCTTCTTCGCGATCGTCGGCGCCGCCGCGTTTGCCGCGTGGTGGATCGTCGACGACCAGCTCTCGGCGCCGCGGACGAGCCAGGTGCTCGGCGCGTCCTTCGCACCGGACTTGCCGCCGGGCATCATCGCCGTGCAGCGCGTGAGCAGCATCAAGGAGTTCGAGCAGCTTGGCGGCTTCAAGCCGTTCATCCCCATGTACGTCCCCGGCTCGACGCAGACGGACTTCACACTCTCGCTGACGCTGCCCGACGACCAGGGTCGCCGCATCGGACGCGTCGGCTACTCATCGAAGGACATCGCCGATGCCGACGGCATCACCGGCCCCACGGTCGTACTGGTAGAGGCGCCCGGCACACCCGGGCCGAACACGGACCCGCGCCTCCAGCGTGTCACCACCGGCAGCGGCCGCGCGCTGGTCGCGACCATCGGCTGCCAGGGGCTGACGATCGATGTGCAGCTCTATTTCGGCCCTGCGCCGAAGGACGGCGAGCCGTTCGTCACGCCGCACATGGTGGCCGTCGGGCAGGAGTTCCTGGACGGTATCAACGGGCAGTGCGGGCGCTAGGCATCACGCGGGCGCGCCTCGCCGCGCGGTATACTGGCGCATCATGGTCACGAAGCGATCCCCGAAGCCGGCGCCGCGCCGCCCTGCCTCGCCGAAGCGAAAGCCGAAGCGCGAACTGACGATCTTCGAGAAGATCGCGGAGCGTGGCAAGCGCATCCCTCCCGAAGAACTCGCGCAGCATCCTCCCGATTTCGCGATGAACTTCCACCACTACATGCACGGGCATCCGAAACAGGATCCGGACTAGTTGCGCCAGGTATTCGCGGACGCGTTGTACTACATCGCCCTGCTGGTGCCTCGGGATAGGCTGAACCGTGCAGCTGCAACTGCCGGCTCGCGCCTCGCAGATGTTCGCATCATCACATCTGAGCCGGTGCTCGTTGAGGTTCTGGCGTATGTCTCCGGGCTCGGCGCCTTTGCGCGCGCCGAGGCGGTCGGAACGGTAGACGACCTGCGCGCCGACCCCAGCGTCATGATCATCCCGCAGACGCCCGAGCTCTTCGAAGACGGCCTCACGCTCTACCGCAATCGTCTCGACAAGGGCTACTCTCTCACCGACTGCATGTCGATGAGCATCTGCCGCCGCTTCGCCATCACCGACGTCCTCACGCACGACCGCCATTTCGAGCAAGAGGGCTTCGCTATCCTGCTGTAACAGAAGGAGTCTCACATGACGCTCACGCTCGTGCCGGACGAGATCGACGCCTACGCCGCCTCGCACACGACGCCCGTGCCGCCCCTGCTGGAGGAGCTGGGCGCGGCCACGCAGGAGCGCTTCGGCGCGCTCTCCGGCATGCTCTCCGGCCAGGTGCCCGGCGCGCTGCTGCAGATGCTCATCTTCGCGTCCGGCGCCACGCGCGTGCTGGAGATCGGCATGTTCACCGGCTTCAGCGCGCAGATGATGGCCGCCGCCCTGACCGACGGCGGCCGCATCACCACGTGCGATGTCGACCCGAAGGCGATCGCGACGGCGAAGGAGTTCTTCGCGCGCAGCCCGCTCGGCGGCAAGATCGACCTGCGCGAGGGTCCGGCGCTGGAGACGATGAAGTCACTGGAGCCGGGCTTCGGCCTGATCTTCATCGACGCCGACAAGGGTAACTACATCAACTACTACGAGGCGGCGCTGCCACTGCTCGCCCCTCGCGGGCTGATCGTCGTCGACAACGTGCTGTGGAGTGGCCGCGTGCTGCAGCCCGAGCGTCCGGACGACCACGCGATCGTCGCGTTCAACGAACATGTCCGCGACGACCCGCGCGTCGTGCAGGTGATGCTGACCGTCCGCGACGGCATGACGGTGATCCGGCGGGCGTGACCGGCCGGGACGCCAGGTCCGAGTCGCGCGGCAGGCGCCTGCGCTATGCTGTCAGCGAGCGATAGCTCATGGAGTTGGAGTACGTGCCATGAGTCCACGTCCGTACAAGCTGGGGAAACGAGCCGCCGACGTCGAGGATACGCGGGAGCGCGTCATCCAGGCCGCGCGCCAACTGTTCTCGGAAGAGGGATTCCTCGGCACGAGCCTGGATGACGTGGCAAAGCGCGCTTGCGTCGCGCGCGCGACCGTCTACTACCAGTTCGAGTCGAAGTACGGATTGCTGGATGGCCTGATCGTCAACGCGACGCAGGCTGCCAAGGCGGCGCCGCTCGACCGGGCGCGCAAGCACCCCGACGCGCGAAAGGGCCTCGAGTCCTACCTGGTCGAGATCTGCAAGTTCTGGATGGGCGACCTCGCGTTGTTCCGCAACGTCTACGGACTGGCGTCGGTCGATCCCGAGGCGGGCAGGCTGTTCGACGGTTACGACAACCGGCGGCGCGAACTGCTGACGTGGTTGGTGAAGCGCCTCGCCGACCAGGGGCACCTACGACCCGGCGTGACGCAGCAGCGCGCGACGGATGTCCTCTGGCTGCTCTCGAGCTTCCGCTCCTTCGATCAGCTCCACACGCGCGCCAGGCTTTCGGCGAAGCAGGCCGCGTCGCTTCTCAACGAGCTTGCGAGCACCATCCTCGCCGACGCCGGCGCGGCCAGCGAAGCGCAACGCCCCGCCACCTGACGGTGGCCGGCGGCGCTATCATGCAGACGCCATGCGCCGACGTCATCCGATCGTCGAAGAGGCCGTTGTGGCGGCGATCGCGCTCGCCCTGCTGGGCGCGTTCATCGCCACGATCTTCTGGTATGCCACAGGCCGCTCTCCGTGGCCCGGCCTCGTCCTGGCCGAGGCCGTCATGTTCACCTGGGGCGTCATCCTCGTCGTCGTCACGTCGCCAAGTTGGGGCCGGTGACGGTGACTCAGCCAGGTTGTCGGCGGCGCGGCGCGGCGATGCTATACTTGCTGTTGCTATGGTGATTCGGAAGACGACACATACCACGCCGCCGCGACCCAGGCGACAGGCGAAACGGACCCAGACCATCTGGGACAAGATTGAGGCGCTCGGCAAGGAGATTCCTCGTGAGGAGCTTGAGCGTTTCCCAACGGACGGCGCGCGGAACCTCCATCACTACCTTCACGGCGCTCCCAAGCAGGATCCATCGTAGTTGCGGACCGTCTTCGCTGATGCGTTCTACTACATTGCCGTCTTGATTCCGACGGATGACCTCCACGCCTCCGCGATGCGGATCGCCCGGACGCTCGACGACGCGCGGATCCTCACCACCGATCCTGTGCTCACCGAGGTGCTCGCGTACGTTTCAGAGCGCGGGCCGGTAGCCGAGGACGAAGGCAGTCGCGATGATCGATGCCCTGCGAGACGATCCGTCGGTCACCATCGTGCGACAGACTGCGGATCTGTTCGACGCCGGCCTCAATCTCTACCGGCGGCGGATCGACAAGGGGCATAGCCACACAGACTGCATGTCCATGATCGTCTGTCAGCAGTTCGATGTGATCGACGTACTCACGCACGATCGACACTTCGCGCAGGAAGGCTTTACGCTCCTTTTCTAGTCGCTCTTGTTCGCCAAATTCGTCTACTGAGGTCCGAACTCACGCGCCCGCCTCGAGCGCGCGCTCCTCCAGCCAGCGGCGGAACTCCGCCTCCGGATCCTCCACGCCCAGGTTGTCGGCGGCGCGGCGGCGGCTGTGGATGCCCGACGCCACCAGCGCCTGCTCGTCGGCGACGAGACGGCTGCGGTCGAGCGGCAGCACGCTGCCCCAGACGACGCGCGAGCGATACGGCGCGTAGCTCGTGGCCGGCGTCGCGTACTGCTCCAGGATCCGCAGGATCATCTCGTTGCGGCGGCGATACGCGGCGCCGCGGATCAGCCGCTTTCGCGCGACCTTCTTCAGCAGCGGGTCCAGCTCGACGTTGAGCGCGATGCCGGAGAGGCCGGCGCGGTTCTCGCCGAACGCCGTGCGCGGCGACTCGCCGAGATCGTGCAGGGCGCGGTAGATGAGGTCGACGTAGTCGGCGTGCAGCTTGACGCCGCCGCCCTGCAACAGATCGAGCAGGTACGCACGCGCGCGCTCCGGCAGCTCCCACACCGCGCCCGGCATGACGGCGATATCGGTGGACTCCGTCACGTTCTCGAGCACGGCGATCGGGTTGCCGCTCAGCTCCAGGATCATCGAGAGCTGCGTCAGCGCGCGGTTCAGCTCGCGCACCGGCTCCTTGATCACCGGCAGGTCGCTGGCGCCCCAGAACTTCTTCGGCTCGCGGATGTTGGGGTAGATGACAAACGGGATGAAGCCGTACGGGTTGTCGCGCTGCTCGATGCGCGCGCCGTCGGCCCATAGCTCGAACTGCTCCGCCGTCCAGGCTTCGACGATCTCAACCCCTGGTGACTGCGCGCCGCTGAGACGGCGGGCGTTCTTCGGCTGCACGCTCGAAGAGTCGCCGTGGAGACCGTACATCGTGCGCGCGGACTCCGCGTCGATGCTGTAGCGGCTGGCGACGCGCCAGACGCGCGAGACATCGTCGCCGGCCCACCAGGCGAACAGTCCCTGCACGTCGGGCGCGGTGACGCGGACGCGCCGCTCAACGGCGTCCCACGTCACCTTGTAGGCGCCGTCGCCGAGGATCGCCGCGTCGATCTCGGTGTCGAAGTCGAGCTGGTCGAGCTGGTTCGCATCGTACGCGTGCGCGAGCGCGATTTCCGTCGCACGGGCGCGCGCCGCCGCCTCCGGCGTGTCATCCGCGGCGTCGACGGCGAAGTTCAGCCCGGAGATCAGGTACGACGTCGTCTTGTCGACGATCGCCTTCGCGTAGTTGAAGACGAGCCGCCGGTTCTTCGCGCGCGTCATCGACGCCGGCCACTGGTCGCCGCCGTAAAACGCGAGGTTCTCGGCGTAACGGCGCAGGCGGTCCGCATCGAGCTGGCGGAGCTGCTGCGGGAGGGTCATCGTCGTGTCGGTCATCACGTACATCCTCTCTACGGGTGCGCGCACGCTGTTCGTGTAGGGGCGGGGCTCGCCCCGCCCGCGTTCGAGGCACCGCCGATATCTCAGATATGAGCACGGGCTCAGCCCGCGTCGTGCTCAGTTTCTTGCCTTCGTGCCGGATCGGAGGCGGGCGCAACAGGTTGCGCCCCTACAGCGAGTTGGGCGCGTCACGCTCCTGCGACCCGCCGTTCGCTCCCCGCTTCCATCCTCCACCCTCCATCCTCCATCCTCCCGCTCACGTCCCTCCCCCGCGCTGCTCGCTGAGGATGCGGAAGATGCTGCGCCGCGTGAGGCCGTAGGTGGCCGCGAGCGCGTTGATCGGCGCGCGATGCCGGCGGCGGATCAGCGCGATTTCGCGGTCACGCGCTTCCGTCAGCAGGCGGCGCAGACCGCCGGGCGGCGCGTCGTAGCGGCAGCGCGCGAGCGGGCACTGCAGGCAGCTCGCGAAGAGATCGCAGCCGGTGTCGGGATAGGCGGCGTTCTCCGGCAGCATGTCGCGCCGCACGAGCGGCAGCGGCGCCACCGCAATCGCGCGTAGCCGCACGGGCGCCGGCGACCGTCCCGGGCGACTCACAGCCGGGGACGGCTGTGCCACTCTCGTCCGCCCGGTCGCCATTTCTTCGTCTCGTCGCAGCGCAACCATCCTCATCCTCCATGCACGCCATCACGTTCCCGCGCTCCGTCCCGCCCGATCGTCTCCTGATCGCCTGCCCTGCCTTCGCCCGTCTACGCCGCCGCGCCCTCACTCGCTCCAAAGAAACCTCCGCGCCCTCCGCGGCTCCGCGGTGAGCACCGTCGCCGTCCCCTCACACGCGCATACGCCCGCGGGCCGCACGCGGCACGATGTCCTTCGCTGCCCGCACCAGCAGCGCGGCGCTCACGATGTAGTCGTCGTGTCCGTCGTTCGGATCGACGAAGAAGTTCATCGTCTGGTTCGCGCGATACGTGACGCGCGCCAGGTCCGCCTGCCGCGCGAACTCGCGATACTCCGCCGAGCCGTCGCCGCGATAGATCTTCAGCCGCCCGCCGTTGACCGACGACAGCAGATCGAACCCCATCTCCGACTTGCTCGCCGCGGTGAACTTCACCTGGTCGACGCGCGCGCTCCCGAGCGCAACCGAGATCAGCCGCGACGCCGTCTCGCCCAGCCCCGTCGCATCCACGGACACGCGCCGCACGCGCCACACGTCACGCAGCAGGTCGATGAGCCCGGGCAGCAGCGTCTCGTGCGGCGCTCCCGTCCAGGCGTACTGCTCGACAATCTCGATGCGCGGCACCTGTACGATCGCCCCGCGCTCGGGGTGCACGAGGCGGCCGATCGTCAGCACGGTAGAGTCGCGGCGCGATATGGCGGATGCGCCCGCCGCATCACTCCCGGCGCTACCACCCCGTCCGATCCCCTCTCCGCCGGGCGGAGAAGGGTGGCCGATCGGAGAGTCGCCCTGGAGACAGGCCGGGGTGAGGTCACCGTCACGCGCGTCGCTCCCCGCGAGATCCAGCCCCGCCACGTACTCCTCGCCCGCCGCCGGCGCGGACAGGCGCGCGTGGGTGCCACCTAACAGCGCACGTTGTGCGTGCGTGAAGAGGCGGCCGCCTCCGCTGACGGGCTTCAGGCAGTACTGCGTGAGGTAGACCGGGTGGGTATCGCCGAGGCGCCGGCGCTCGCCTTCGACGTAGGCGCCGTACGCGGGCACGTACCGCGCGATGGTCTGCCAGTCGTACTCGAAGTGGCGGCGAACCCCGTCGCGGCGCTCGGCCTCGAGGTTGGCCTGCTTGGCGCGTTCGAGCAGCGTCGTATCGTCCCACGCGGTCCCGTAGTACACCGTCGTCGTGTTCGCCGTCGCCGCCATCGGGCGGAAATCGCGGTCGAACTTCTGCGCGTCGACGTCCTGCGCTTCGTCCACTTCGAGCAGCAGGTTCGCCGTGTGGCCGACGACATTCGCACCGGGCTCGGCCGAGAGAAACGCCAGGCGCGCGCGGCCGAGCTGGATTGTGTTCGCCTCCTTGCGCGCCGCGGCCGCGAGGCCGCCCTGTTCGATGCAGGCCCAGAGGCGGCGCATGCTGATGCGGAGCTGCGGCATGAAGGTCGGCGCGCACTTGATGGCGTCGCGCGCGCGGCCCGCGAAGCGGCCGAGCAGCAACAGCTCCAACTGCGCCGACAGTTCGTTCTTGCCGCCCTGCCGCGCGATCTCGATCGTGATCGCGTGTCCGAGGCCGTTGTAGACCGAAGCGAGCACGGCGCGTCCCGCCTCGCGCTGATACGGGCGCATTTCGTGCAGGCCGATCTCTTTCAACGTGCGACGCGTGACCTGCGCGACCATCTCTTCCGCCATCGCTAAGCCGCCAGCCGCAGGACGAGTTGCGTGATGACGGCGCCGGCCACAACGAAGAGGAGTCCGTTGATGCGCGCGCGCACCTCGGCCACGTCGCGCTCGACCGCCCGCAGCCGCTCGGCGACGAGCACGCGAAACGCGGACGGCGTCATCGCCTCGATCTCCGCGATAGCGGGCTCCGCCGCACGCGCCGACCGCCGCCAGCGCACGATGAGCCGCCGCACGGCGCCCTCCAGCTCGCCCGCCGCCGGTTGTTCCTCTCTCATGTCTCACCTCCGAACTGTCCCGACACCGCGTCGACGACCGATGCCAGCGCGCTCGCCAGGTCGTTCGTGCGCTTCTCGCTGATGCGGTAGCGCGCGGACACCGCCCGGACGAGCGACTCCATGCTCTTCAGCAGCAGCACCTGGTCCTCCGGGTGCTCGTGGATGTGATTCCGCAGCTTGACGCGCAACACAGCGACCTCCAGATCGAGCCCCTGGATCTCCAGCGCTTCGCGCAGCTCCGCCTCATCGACGACACGGCCGTAGAACAGGCGCAGAGGCTGGCCGCCGGCCGGAATTGCGGGCGCCGTCGCGGCACGATCATCGCGCTCCGTCATCGGCACCCTCCGGCTGCGACAGCAACGCGAGCACGTCGTCGATGTCGCCGCGCGGCATCGTGCGCGCGGTGGTCGCCAGCGCGTCGAGCAGGAGCAACGCCACCAACTCCCACTGGTTGCGGCTGATCGCGATAGCGAGCGCGGTATCGCGGCTCGGCCGGTGCCTGCGGCGCGCAGGTTGTTCTCTCATCGAGCCGCCCTCCGCAGGATCAACATCGAGAGCAGCAGCGTGCCGGCGAGCAACGCAATCCGCGACGCGAGCCACGGCGCGGCCGCGAAGAACGGCTCCACCGGCCCGCCGAGACGGTGCGACGAATAGAGCGCCTGCGCGAACCCGGCTTCGACGGCAATGCCGGCGTTGAGCGTCGCGAGCGTGATCGCCGCGAGCCGGCGGCCGCGCTGGGCGCCCCACACCCAGTGCTGCAGCAGCCAGGCGGCGTTGAACGCACTTGCAACGGTTGTCGTGCCGTCCGCGACGAAGATCAGACCCGCTGTCGTATCCATGTGCCGTCTTTCGATCAGCGCCTGCGCCGCCAATTGCGGCGCAGGCGTCCCTCGTGAGGTGCGGAGTGCTGGCGGCATCGGCGCTCGCGCGGCGGGCTCAGCTCCCGTGCGCAGCGGATACGAGCAGACTAGAACATCCGTTCTATTCTGGCAAGCGCACGGCGTCACCCCGGCGCGCTCCGCGGTCGATACTCCTCCATGACGATCGAAGCGTGGGACGACGCTACGCCTGCGGAACCGCGCCGGCTTCGGCTTGCAGGGGGTCTGCGCCGCCGCATGGCGATCGCGCGATTCGCGCCCGGCGAAACGATCGTGCGGCAGGGCGAGCCGACGCGTCGGCTCTACCTCATCGCGTCGGGCACCGTGCAGGTGCTGCTGGGCCGCCGCGAACAAGCGCAGCAGGTCGCACGACTCGAACGCGGCGCCTGGATCGGCGAGACGGCGTTGCTCACCGGCAGCGCGTCGTCAACGACGGTGATCGCCGAGACCGACGTGCGCGTGCTGACGATCGCGCACGCGGACTTCCTCGAGGCGGCGAAGACCGATCCCTCGGTGTTCCGCGAGATCGCCACCGAGTTGGCCGGCCGGCTGCGTTCGAGCAACGAACTGATCGAGGGCGCGCGGGCGCATCGCACCGTGGCGTTGCTGCACGGCGATGCGCACACCGAGCATGCGTCGGCAGTCATGCGCGCGTGCCAGCGCTGGTCACGCGAGGCGTTCGTTTCGATCGGTGCGGGACGCGCCACGCAGACCGTCCGCGACTACGTGGACGATCCGCTGCGGCTCGGCGGCCTGCGGCGGCGCATCGAGGCCGGCGTGCCCGTCAGCATCGCGCCCGACGGCGCGACCGGCGACGAGATGGCGGCCCTGCTCCGCGCGCTGGCGGAGTTCGCGCCGCTGGTGGTCGTTGCCGCATCCGCGATCCCGCTGGCAGCCATGGCGCACGTCACGGAGGCGCTCTCGCTCGTCGCCGACGATACGCGCGCCTTCGCCCTGCCAGGGACAACGGCGCCGCACCAGGCGTATCGCGTCGGCCGCCGCTTCGACGCGCATGCCGTCGCGCGCCAGATCTGCCGCCAGCGGATCGGCCTGGCGCTGGGCGGCGGCGCCGCGCGCGGCTTCGCCCACCTGGGCGTGCTGCAGGCGCTCGAAGAGGCCACTATGCCGGTCGACGTGCTGGCCGGCGCCAGCATCGGCGCCGCCGTGGCGGCCGGCGTCGCGATGGGGCAGCCGCTGGACACGCTGGGCACGACGATCGAGTCGCTGGGTCGTTGGGCGGTCGTGCCGCACATCCTGCCGGGACACAGCCTGTTCACGGGCACGTTCCTGGAGATGCAACTCAAGCGCCGCTTCCCGCGCCACCGCATCGAGCACCTGGACCGCACGCTGGGCATCGCGGCGGTCGACTTCGACACGGCCGAGGAGGTGATCTTCACCTCCGGCGAGCTGTTGCCGGCGCTGATGGCCAGCATGGCGATCCCCGGCATCTACTCGCCGGTGCGCCACCGTGGCCGCCTTCTCGTCGATGGCGCGCTCATATCGCCGGTGCCGGTGCGCGCGTGCCGCGACCTCGGCGCGGATATCGTGATCTCATCGCGCATCCGCGTGGAGGCCGACGCGCAGGCGCCGCAGCGCGCCGAGCGCAAGCGGCTGCCGTGGTTGCCCGAGACCATCTCGCAGGCGCTGGATATCATGCGCGACCACATCGCGTCGGAGAGCGTCGGCGGCGTCGACATCTCGATCGAGACGGCGATCCCGCGGCCGTGGGCGCGGCTCTTCGACTTCAGCCACCGCGCCGAGGTGCAGCGCGCCGGCTACGTCGCCGCGAAGCAGGCGCTGGCCACCGCCCACGAGGCGGTGCCCGGCCTGCGCCGCGCGGCCTGACCAACTCCCTCCCCAAACCATTCTGTTTCAATCTGTGAAATCTGTGGTTCCCGTCCCCGCCCCCGCCCATCTGCGTAATCTCCGCAATCTGCGGTTCCCCGGTCCGTACCCTTCCGTGAAATCCGTGTAATCCGTGGTTCCCGTCCCCCCGCGCTACCATGCCCGCATCGACCGCAAGATCCGGATAGATGCCTCACCGCCGGTCGCCGTATCGTGCGGCCGGAGGTGACATGATGGTCGCACTGATGACGCAGACGCCCGCAACAGCCCTGGACGACGAGCGCCGCTGGCAGGCCGTGCTCGCCACCGATCGCGCGCTCGACGGCGTGTTCGTGACGGCGGTGCGGACGACGCGCATCTACTGCCGGCCATCGTGCCCGGCGCGCAAGCCAAAGCGCGAGAACGTCGAGTTCCTGGCGACGCCCGACGAGGCCGAGCGCGCGGGGTACCGGGCGTGCAAGCGCTGCCACCCACGCGACGCGGCGGCCGACCCCCAGCGCGCGCTGATCGAGCGCGTCTGCCAGCGCCTCGTCGACGGCGACGCGGCGCCGACGCTCGCCGCACTGGGCGCCGAATTCCGCATCAGCCCGTTCCACCTGCAGCGCACGTTCAAGCGCATCACGGGCGTCACGCCGCGCCAGTACGCCGCGGCGCATCGCGTCGGACGGCTGAAGGAAGCGCTGCGCGCCGATCGCGGCGTCACGGGCGCCGTGTACCGCGCCGGCTACGGGTCGAGCAGCCGCGTGTACGAAGACGCGTCGCGCACGCTGGGCATGACGCCGGCGGCGTACGGGCGCGGCGGCCTCGGCATGCGCATCGCCTACACCGTGCAACCGTGTGCGTTGGGGCGCGTGCTGGTCGCCGCGACCGGCCGCGGCATCGCCTTCATCAGCATGGGCGATGATGACGCGCCGCTCGAGTCAGCGCTGCACGACGAATATCCCGCCGCCGAGATCGCGCGCGACGATCGCGCCGCGAAGCAGTACGCCGCCCCGGTGCTGCGCGCCATCCGCGAAGGCCGCCCCGACCACGCGTTGCCCGTCGATGTGCTGGCGACGGCGTTCCAAGCGCGCGTCTGGCAGGCGCTGCGCGAGATCCCGCGCGGCGAGACGCGCTCCTACACCGAGGTCGCCCGCGCCATCGGACGGCCGAAGGCGGCGCGCGCCGTGGCGATGGCGTGCGCCGCGAACCCGACGCCGCTCGTCGTGCCGTGCCACCGCGTCGTCCACGCCGACGGCACTCTCTCCGGCTACCGCTGGGGCATCGCGCGCAAGAAGCAGTTGCTGGAGCGCGAGAAGCGGTAGCGGGGGCGCCTTATTCGCTACAATACATGCACTATGGTGATTCGAAAGCCAACCGAGCCTGAAAAGCGCGTACGTCGCACGTCGGCCAGCAAGCGGAGCCTGTGGGACGAGATCGCTGAGCTCGGACGGACGCTGCCCAACGATGTGATCGAACGCATGCCGCGAGATGGCGCGAAGAACTCCGACCACTACCTGCACGGCTCGCCAAAGCAGGCGTAAGTGCGCGAAGTCTTCGTCGACTCGGCGCACTACATTGCGATACTCAACTATCGCGACCAGCTACACGAACGAGCCCTGAGTACGGCGCTCGCTCTCGAAAACGAGCGTGGACTACGGTTCGTTACCACCGACGCCATCCTGGTTGAGGTTCTAACTCACCAATCAGGATTCGGTCCGGAAGCACGCGCGATCGCGGCGAACCTCGTCGATCGAGTCAGCAGCAGTCGATCCATCGACAGTCATCCCGCAAACACCAAAGCTCTTCGCCGCAGGCGTTGCCTTGTACCGCCGGCGCCTCGACAAGTCGTACAGCATGGTCGACTGCATGTCGATGGTTCTTTGCCGGGAGCGCGGAATTCAGGACGTGCTCACGGCGGATCGCGATTTCGAACAAGAGGGCTTCACCATCCTGCTGTAGACCATGCTGGGTCGGCTTCAGCACATCTGGCCGGCCACGTTCGCGCTGCCATCGACGTACGCCGTCGTCTGCGGCGCGTTCGTGTTGGCATCCACCGTGTACGTGCCGTTGTTCGCCACCCCGCCGTCCGGCGCACCGAACGTGAACAGGTGCAGCGCCGAGCAGCCCGACGCCGCCGGCGTCAGCACGATCGTCGCCAGCAGCCCGGTTGCCGTCGTCGAGCCCGCGGTGGCCGCGCACGCGTACGTCGCGCCGCCGCCATCACTGTCGATGATGGGGTTCGGGCAGAGCGGCGACGGGATCACCGTGCCGCCGCTGTTCGCCGACGAGAAGGTGAAGACCGAGCTGATCCACCGCAGATGCACACTAAACCCGGAGTACGGCATGAATCCGGTGCCGGCCGTGCTAACCGGCACCTGCACCTTACCGGCCACCATCGCTGGCGTGCCGACGAATATAGTGGGGGTTGCCGGCTGCGATGCGGTAACGGTGCTCGCGACTGACGTGAGGTCGTTCACGGCTCGCTTGCCACTCAGGTCGACGACGACGAGCGCGGTGCCCTTGGCTATGAAGTAGAGCTTGGACGGCGCACCGAGTCGTTTGACGAATGCCGCCGGCGCCCCGTCGACTTGTATGCGGTCGACCGTCGGTTGATCGGGATGGCCCGCTCGAAGCTCGGCATCAGTCGGAATGGTCCCTTGTTCGGACTGCCCGATATAGAAGTCGTCATCAATGTCTACTTCCCAGCGCTCCGGTTTTCCCGTGATGCGGTTAGGCCACACGAGGACGCGTTTGTACGCGGGCGGCGCGAAGACGGGCACGCCGAGGACGGCGGCCGCTTCAGCCGGCGTCGTGTACACGACCGGACCGCCAGTCGGATCAGGGCGCGTGTCAACGATGATGTTGGCGGTATCGATCTCGGCCAGCGTGAAGAACTTCGTGGCGTTTGCAGCCGCCAGCACAGCGTCGGCGCTGATCTCCTGGGGCGCGAAAATCTGCAACATGCGGCCGCCTTGCGCCCACAGGAGGCGGTGTTCCTGCTTACCAATCGGTCCAACGTGACGTGCAAGAATCAGGACTGCGTCTTTGCCCTGCACCTTGACTAGCGTGCGGCTGGCGATGATCCATAGCGGGTCATCATCCGCCGCCGTGCGATACTGCGCGGCCGCTGCGGGCGCAGGTCCGTCCACGTAGAGCGCGCCGTAACCGTTGAATAAGCCCATGCCATAGTTCGTCAGCGCGCCCGCCGCATCCGTCTCCGATGTCACGCCGCCGTGTAGCGCGATGCCTTCTGGTGCGAAGACGCCGACATTGTAATGATGGGCAAGCTCGACCGGCGACGTGAACGGCAGGCCACCGCCACCGTGGCCGAGCGCCGGCGCAGCCGGGCTGGGCACGGCCGTCACGTGTGCAGTGGACGTCCGGGGTGTGCCGCCGCTCTGCGTCCCACAGGCGGACAAGACACCACCAACGATGATGAGCAGCAGCGCGGCGGCGGCGAATGTGTTGCGTTTCATGGTCAGCCGTTCCAGCGAATCTGATAGCAGAAGGGGTAGCCGACGGACCAGCCAACTCCCGGATACGCGGCACCGAGCCACGGCCAGCAGTTCGGGAACTGATAGCCAGCAATGTCGTGTTCGAGGGTGATACCCGGTCCGAGCGCGCCAACTCCCTGGTGCAGATGCGGACCCGTCCAGCAACTGGGATTCGTGGACGCATTGTCGGCCAACACACCCAACAGGGCGGCATTGCTTATTAACCCCGGAGCAGCGCCTTGCACCATGTGTCGGTATACGGCATTCGCGAGATATCGCGTACCGCCCGGTGCGGTCGAGTCGATTGCATAGAGCGAGACCAAGGCAGCATCACCACCGCCTCCAAGACCGCACGAATGATCTAGCCAGGTCAGGTCTGCGTGCCTAATGTTAGACCCGTACTCGCCGGGGCGCGGGTCGTAGTAGTAGACGTTAATCGCAGAACCGAGTGTGCCGTACGGATACGGGTCGATGTCAACGGCGTGCTCGCCCGCGACATCGTGATGATCCGGCGGATGACAGTCCGGAGAGCGGGGTACGGCAGCCACGTCCTCCGGGTAGCACCAGTTGAAGAATGTGCCCACAAAGCCGGCCGTCGAAACCCACGATCTCAGGATCGGTGCAGGCGTGGGCGTCGGTGCGGGCGGCGGCGTGTTCGTCGGTGTCGGCGGCGGCCCGCCTCCACCGCCCGGTGGACCACCACCACCGCCGCTGCCGCATCGGACGCTGCCATCGGGGCCCGGGAAGCAGATCGGGCAATCTGCCGCAGCGAACACGACAAACAGCAGCAGCGAACTCAGAGCAAAGACGAGTTTGGTGCGGAGGTTCACGGGGTACAGCTCCTACTTGCCCGTATCCTACACCCCCCCCCTCGAACATCGTCAATCCCCCAATCTCGCCGTCCGATGAATATGCGCGCACCCCGCGCGCTACACTCCCGCCATGCGACGCCACTTCACCGTCACCGGCTTCGTGTGCGAGGGCGACCGCACGCTGCTGCACTGGCACCGCAAGCTCCAGCTCTGGCTGCCGCCCGGCGGCCACATCGACGCCGACGAGGATCCCGTGCAGGCCGTCGTGCGCGAGGTGCTGGAGGAGACCGGCATCGCCGCCGAGGTGATCCCGCACGCGCCGCTGCCGGCGTTCGGCAACATCCCTCAGCTCCCGCCGCCGCTCGCGATCATCGTCGCCGATGTCGGCGCCTCGCCGGGCGACCCGGCGCACCAGCACATCGATATGTCGTACGCCCTCCGGCCGCTCGCGGGCACCGCGCGCATCGCGCCCGAGGTGGACCACGGCTTCATCTGGGTGGCCGAGGCGCAGCTCCGCGCCAACGAGCCCCTGCCCGTAGCATCGTGCGGCGTCGACATGCCCATCGCCGAAGATGTCCGCGTCCTGGGCCTCACATCCATCCAACTGGTTCGCGATTCCGCGCGGTAACGGCGACGCCCACTCCCGGCTCCATCGTCCATCCTCAATCCTCCACCTTCGTCCCACCACCACCGCCCCTACAACCTACAACCTAAAACCTATAACCTTCACCCATGCTGAGCCTGCAGTTCATCCGTGAGCGCGCCGATGTCGTGCGCAAGGCGCTGGCCGACCGCCAGGCGCCGGATGGCGGCCCGCTCGACGAGATCCTCCAGCTCGACGAGCGTCGGCGCGCGCTGCTTATAGAGGTAGAAGCGCTGCGCGCCGAGCAGAACGCCGCCGGCAAGAAGATCGGCGCGGCGAAGGATCCCGCCGAACGCCAGCGCATGATCGATGCGATGAAGACCGTATCGAGCCGCATCGACGAGCTCTCGCCGGGCCTGCGCGAGGTCGAGGAGCGGCTCGACACGCTCGTGCTCGAGCTCCCGAACATCCCCGACGCAGCCACGCCGTACGGCGAGAGCGAGGATGAGAATCGGGTCTTGCAGCAGCACGGCGAGGAGTACGCCGACGCCTGGCGCAAACCCAACTACGAGCTGGGCGAATCGCTCGACATCATCGACTTCGAGCGCGGCGTGAAGCTGTCAGGCAGCCGCTTCTACGTGCTGAAGGGCGCCGGCGCGCGGCTGCAACGCGCCCTCATCGCCTTCATGCTGGAGCTGCACATCGACAAACACGGCTATCGCGAGATGTACCTGCCGGCGATGGTGAAGGAAGAGACGATGTGGCACTCCGGCCAGCTGCCGAAGTTCCGCGACAACCTCTACCACGACGCCGAAGAGGACTTCTGGTTCGTGCCGACGGCCGAGGTGCCGCTGACGAACATGCACGGCGGCGAGATCCTCGAGCCGGGCGAGCTGCCCCTCCACTACGTCGCCTACACGCCGTGCTTCCGGCGCGAGAAGATGAGCGCCGGCCGCGACGTCCGCGGGATCAAGCGCGGCCACCAGTTCGACAAGGTCGAGATGTACAAGTTCTGCGAGCCGGAGAGGTCCGGTGAAGAGCTTGCGTCGATGCTCGAAGACGCGCTCAACGTCTGCCGGGCGCTCGGCTTCCGCTATCGCGTGATCGAGATCTGCACGGGCGACCTCGGCTTCAACGCCGCGCGCACGTACGACGTCGAGGTGTGGTCGCCGGGCGTGGGCGAGTGGCTCGAGGTGTCATCGGTCAGCAACTGCACCGACTTCCAGGCGCGCCGCGCGAACATCCGCTTTCGGCGCGAGCCCGGCGGCAAGCCGGAGTTCCCGCACACGCTCAACGGCTCCGGTCTCGCCCTGCCGCGCACGATGATCGCGCTGCTCGAAAACTACCAGCGCGAAGACGGCAGCGTGGACGTACCCGAGGTACTGCTGCCGTTCATGGGCGGCATCGCCCGCATCGAGGCTCCCCGCTCGTAGTCAACGGATGCCGCCCTGCGCGCACGAGCAGGACGCCCTCGCAGCGCGATGCGGCACGAGTGGCACAGCCGTCCCGGCTGTGAGTCCAGTGTGGCGCTCCCGGGGTGTCGTGAGTTTCACTGGATAGTTCACACCCCGCCCCGACCAACAACGGCTTCCGCCGGACCTACCGGGCGAACGTTCACGGCAGCCAGGTCGCGGAGCGCGAGAGAAGCGACAGCCTGCTCCCGTCAATTTCGCGCCGCGCCAATCACAACCGGCACGTTGACCCTCCGCCGCAGGAGCGCCTATCGTACCTCAGACGGGTACCCCGACCGCCCCCGAACAGCCCCGCCATCGCCCGCGTCACCTCGCACGAGGAGGGTTCGCCATGCACGTCTCTTCGATCAACCGCATCGGTTGGCTGCTGGCCGCCGTGCTCGGCGCGTTCGTCGTCGCGTCGCTCGCTGGCGTCGTACGCGGCGGTCCGCTCGATCCGCCGGGCGCGCCATCCCCAACGCTGCCTCAGGTCGAGCCGCGGATCCCCATCCGCCAACCCTCGTCGCCCGCGGGCTTTCCGATCACCATCGCCGCATCGGGGTCGTACTTCCTCACGCAGGACATCACCGCGACGGCAGCGGCGACCGACGGGATCAAGATCACCGTCTCTGGCGTGACGCTCGACCTCAACGGCTTCACGCTGTCGGGCGCGGGACTCGGCTTCGACGGGATCAGCGCGACAGCCGTCGACAACGTGACGATCACCAACGGCACCGTGCGGAACTGGACGAACGCCGGGATCCAGGCGGAGCAGGTCTCGAACGGGCGCTACGAGCGCGTGCGCGTCAACAACAACCCCGGAGGCGGCATCATCGCCGGCAGGAACAGCATCGTGCAGGATTGCACCGCTGCGGACAACGGAGGCAACGGCATCCGCGTGGCAGAGGGAGCGCTCGGCAGCAGCATCGTCGCCCGATGCATCGTAGACGGCAGCGTCCTCGACGGCATCCAGGTAGCGAACAATACGACCGTCACCGGGAACAGCGTGACGAACAACGGCGTCAATGGCATTCACACCACCGGGTCCGGCAACCGCGTTGACGGCAACCACCTGGGAGGGAATATCGACAAGGAGATTCGGGTGGATACGACCGGCAGCGTCATCGTCCGCAACACCTTCAGCGGCGCCGATTCCGACCTCAGCATCCCCGCCGGCAACTCCAAGGGGCCGACAGAAAACGGCGGCACACCGCTCAGCAACCCCTGGGCCAACGTTGCGTACTAGAAGAACGTTGCGTACTAGAAGAACGTTGCGTACTAGAAGACCGGAAATCTTCGACGTTATTGACGCCGGAGACTCGACAACAGCCCGCGGCGTGATACGATAATCGACATCGGCCGTCCACGCGGCACAAGGCAGCACGATGGTTTCTCGACTCCGCAAGCGCATCTTCACAGCCACCGTGCTGGCCGCCATGCTGGCGGCCGTCGTTTCGATCGTCTCGGCCGCCGACACCATCGACCCCGGAGCCACCGGCGCGCGCTATGCCTGGGGCGAAAACGTTGGCTGGATCAATGCAAAGGCGCCAACCACCGGCAACCCTGGCGTCGTCGTATCGGGTCTCAACCTGACCGGCTACATGTGGGGCGAGAACATCGGCTGGATCAACATGAACTGCTCGAACAACGCGCTCTGCACGCCGGCGAACAAGAACTGGGGCGTGACGAACGACGGTATCGGCCACCTCGCCGGCTACGCCTGGGGCGAGAACGTCGGATGGATCAGCTTCTCGTGCAACAACACGCCGTCCACGTGCGCCTCCACCGGAACCTACGGCGTGGCGATCGACCCGGTCACGGGCCTCTTCAGCGGCAAGGCGTGGGGCGAGAACATCGGTTGGATCGTGTTCGACTACACGACCTCCGCGGCGAACCGCGTCAAGACCGCCGATGACGGCGACGGCATCGCCTACCCCATCGACAACTGCCCCTTCGACTACAACCCGACGCAGACCAACACCGACGCGGGCAACACCGCCCTGAACCGCCCGGGTGCCGACGCGCTCGGCGATGCCTGCGACGTCAACATCTCGGGCGATGGCTATACGAACGCGCAGCACGTCGCGCTCGGCAAGAATCCAGCGCTGTACTGCCCGATCATGCGCGCAGATGTCGATGGCGATGGAGTCGTCTCGGTCCTCGACTTCGTCAAGGCGGCACAGAAGTATGGCCAAACGTTCACACCCGATCCAACGAAGGGCCTCGATACAGGCATCCAGCGCCTCAATCAGGATGGCGACAACAAGATCAGCGTCCTCGACTTCGTCAAAATGGCGCAGTGGTACACCAAGTCCGTCACCACCTGTCCATAGGCGTCAGGCGTCCCCGGAGCGCACCCGAACGCCACCGCTCGCTCGTCCGCGTCTCGCATCTGCCCGCCGGCTCTACAACTCCGCTCGTCTTGTCCGAGCCCATCCCGGACGGAATACTGATCCCGTCATGACCTCCATCGCTACCAAGATGCAACGCGGACACCCGCGCCCCGCGTCCGCGCGCGGCCTGACGCCGCTGCTCCTGCTCGGCGCGCCAGGTGTGGCCATCCTCGCCGGCATGTCGGCGCAGTGGCTCGACTTCCGCGCCCTGCGCCTGCCACTCCTGCTGCTCGTCGGATTCGGGGTGCTCGCGACGGCGTACGCCGTCAGCGGCCGTCGCCGCGACTGGCGGGCGGCGCTCACGACCGTGCTCATCGGCGCAGCCACCTGGGCCGCGGCGCAGAGCATCTACGCCGTCCTCCATGTCGCGTCCGGCGAGCGCTTCCACGCCGACCGCTTCGGCGCCCAGTGGTCGCAGGCCATCGCACTCATCGCCGCGCACGGCGCCTTCCTTGGCGCGCCCACGGGCATCGTCGCGGCCGCGATCCTGCGCGTCGCAGCGATGCGCACGCCAGCCACGCGGCGCTGATGCAGTTCGAAGACGGCCCCCAGCTCCCGCTCACCACGCGCCGCAAAGTGCTCGTCGCCATCGGCGTCGCGATGCTGTCCCTGCAGGCGATCGCCGCCATCACCCTCGCTCCCGCGACGATGGGTGCACATGCGGATGCCGCCGCGCTCGGCGCGCTCTGGGCCGCGTCGATCGCCTGGAGCGCGACGACCGTGCTGCTCCTCGTGCGCCAGGCAGATCTGCCCGACATCGCGACGGCGTCGTTCATCGTCACCATCTCCGCGTTCGCCATCTTCGCGACGAGCGGCGCGCTCAACGCGCGCGGCACACCCGCCGAAGTCAACGTAACCGACACGCTGTTCCTTGGCGTCACCACCGGCGCGCTCACGGCGCTGCTCGTCTGGGCGATCGCGATGGGCGTTGCGCGGCTGCTGCGGCTCCCGACGACCGCCGCATTGCGTGACAGCGAGTAGTCGTCGTGCAAGCGTGCACCGTCCAACGACGTGAAGCGCCGGCGCTCTCGTACGAAATGGCGAAGGTTCTCCGGGCATAGGTTCGATCGCCGTCACATCCCGATCGAAGGCGCCCGCGCAGCTTCAAGCATTGACACCCCGCAGCCGGCGATCCTACAGTGCGGGGAGAAGCATCGCCGAATTCGAGCCACCACCCGGCTCGGAACGGGGGATCCAACGCCGCCCCCCTGCGAACGCGTCGGGCGGGCGGCCGGGGTGAATCTCGCGGCAGCGAGACGGGCACTCTGCAGCCCGAACCCGGCAGCTAACCCCGTAGGCGGTCAGAGACGCTTCACCCTCGACCCCGCCAGGTCCCGGGCGAACGCCTTGTACGACATCTTTGGCGCATGTTGACGTCAGCCGCTGGCTCGCCCGCGGCGGTCGCACCCTCGCCGTCGAACGGCGGCGAGGAATCCGGGCAGGAGGACAGCATGTACGGCACGCTCGCTCTCTCACATCGCGCACTCGACGACCTCCGTGACTCCGCCGGCGAAGCGGCGCTCGCCGAACTGCGGCGCCTTGCCCGCCCCATCGAAGGGCTGCGCGTGCTGAACCTCAGTGTCACCGGCTTTGGCACCGGCACGGCCGAGCTGCTGAACTCGTCGGTACCGCTGTTGAACGACCTCGGCCTCGATATGCACTGGCAGGTCGTGCGCGCGTCCGAGGAGGACGCCGCCGTTGGCCGCGCCATGTACCAGGCGCTGGGCGGCGTGCCCGTGCAGTGGACGCACGAGATGTCCGAAACCTGGCTGCGCTACGCCGCGATGAACGCCGAGCTGCTGACCGAGCCCTTCGACGTGATTATCGTCCACGACCCGCAGCCGCTCGCCATCCGCTCGTTCGTCACCACCAATGACGCGGCAAAGTGGCTGATGCACACCCACCTCGATCTCTCGTCCGCGCAGGACGACGTCTGGATGCAGCTGCGCGGCCACGTCGCGAAGTACGATGCCGCGATCTTCGACGCCCCCGCCTTCGCGCGCGCCGACATGCCCGTCCCCACGCACATCGTGCCGCCCGCGATCGACCCGAACAGCACGCGCAACATGCCCCTCTCGGACGAGGTCATCAACACGATCTTGACCCAGTACGGGATCGATCCGCTCCGGCCCCTGCTCTGTCACGTCTCGCCGTGCGATGCCGCCAGCGACCTCTCAGGCGTGGTCGACGTGTGGCAGAAAGCCCGCCTCCGCCATCCGGGCCTGCAGCTCGTCTTCCTGCTGACGACCGCGCCGCAGGACCCGTACGGGCGCAGCTGCTACGACGACCTGGCGCGCCGCTGCCGCGATGAGGCGTCAGCGTTCGTCGTCTCCGCCGGCAGCGAGGTCGGCAATGTGGAACTGAACGTCTTCCAGCGGGCAGCGTCCGTCGTGCTGCAAAAGGGGCTCCGAAAAGGGTTCGGGCTCTGGGTGTCCGACGCCCTGTGGAAGGAGCGGCCTTGCGTCGTCGCCCCCGCGGGCGGCCTCGCGGAGCAGGTGATCGACGGGCGTACCGGGATCATCGCGAATACAACCGACGAGTTCGCGGACGCCGTCTCGCGGCTCCTCGACGACCCGGCCCTGGCGCAACAACTCGGCAAATCCGGGCGCCAGCACGTAGCCGAACGCTTCCTCATCACCCGATACCTACGCGACTACTTGATCATCCTCGACGAGCTGCACAGGAAGAGTTGATGCTGGGATCCGTCCCGACGACACCGAAGTCCATTGAGGCCTATCGCCCGGTTATCGGCGATGTCGCCACCGATGAGATCCTGCGCCTCGCCGCGCGGCTGAAGGGCGCCCGCGTCCTGCATGTCAACGCCACCGCATTCGGCGGCGGCGTTGCCGAGATCCTGGCCACGCTGGTCCCGCTGATGAACGACATCGGACTGCAGGCCGACTGGCAGGTGATCAAGGGCGCCGACGAATTCTTCGATGTCACCAAGGCCATGCACAACAGCCTGCAGGGCATGTACTACGACTGGACGCCCGCGATGCGCCAGACGTGGCTCGACTACAACAAGCTCAACGCGGATCTCTTCGACGAGGACTACGACTACGTCGTCATCCATGACCCGCAGCCCGCGGCGATCCCGTCGTTCCTCGAAGAGCGCACCGGCGCGCGGCCCGGCAAATGGGTCTGGCGCTGCCACATCGACATCACCGACGCGCAGGCGCAGGTGTGGGACCTGCTGCGCCCGCACGTCGAGCGCTACGACGGCGCGATCTTCACGCTGCCCGACTACGTGAAAGACGACCTGCAGCACCCCCAGATCTTCTGCGTACCCCCGGCGATCGACCCGCTCAGCCCGAAGAACGCCGATCTGCCGGAAGACACCGTCAACGCCATCCTCGAGCGCTACGGCGTCGACCCGAAACGCCCGATGGTGACGCAGATCTCCCGCTTCGATCCGTGGAAGGATCCGCTCGGCGTCATCGACGTGTATCGCGCCGCGAAGCGCGAGGTGTCGGACCTGCAGCTCGTGATGATCGCGTCGATGGCCAGCGACGACCCCGAGGGTTGGGCCTGGTACGAGCGCACCGTGCGCCGCGCGGGCGAGGACTTCGATATCCATATCCTCAGCAACCTGAACGGCGTCGGCAATATCGAGGTGAACGCGTTTCAGCGCGCGGCACGCGTCGTCATCCAAAAATCCGTGCGCGAAGGTTTCGGACTCGTAGTCTCGGAGGCCTTATGGAAGGGACGTCCGGTAGTCGCAGGCAACGTGGGTGGGATCCCCCTCCAGATCGTGAACGGCAAGACGGGATTCCTCGTCAATACCAGCGAGGAGTGCGTGGAGAAGCTCCTCTTCCTGCTGCGGAACCGCGAAGAAGCGGACAGGATGGGCGCGATGGGCGTGGAGTACGTACGGGACAACTTCCTCACGACACGCTATCTTCGAGACTACCTGAGCATCTTCTGTCAACTATCCGGGCTGGAGCCCGCAACACCGCGGCCCCAAACGCAGCGGGTTCGCCGCTAGAGCAAGGGTTATCGATGAAGCGAGTCGTGGCGCTGATCCTGGCCGGTGGCCAGGGAGACCGGCTGAGCGTGCTCAGCGAAGAACGCGCGAAGCCGGCCGTCATCTACGGCAGCCGGTACCGCATCATCGACTTCGCGCTGAGCAACTGCGTCAACTCCGGCATCAGCCGCGCCGGCGTGTTGACGCAGTACCGCCCGCGCTCCCTCAACGACCACATCGGCATCGGCCGGCCGTGGGATCTCGATCGACAGGGCGGCGGCGTCACCCTGTTGCAGCCGTACCTGGGCCGCGATAGCTCCGACTGGTATCGAGGCACCGCGGACGCGGTCGCGCAGAACATCTACTTCATCGAAGAGACACGGGCCGAGGTGGTGCTGATCCTGGCCGGCGACCACGTCTACAAGATGAACTACGATGAGCTGATCGCCTACCACCTCGCGAATGGCGCCGATGTCACGGTGCCCCTCTACGAGGTGCCGATGGCCGAGGCGCATCGCTACGGCGTCCTCACGACCGATGACGAAAATCGCGTCGTCGAGTTCGAGGAGAAGCCGGATCATCCCAAGTCCAACCTGATCTCGATGGGCATCTACGTGTTCAACCGCCAGGCGCTCATCGATCAGCTCGTCGCTGACTCGAAGCGCGAGGACTCGACCCATGACTTCGGCGGCGACATCATCCCGGCCATGGTCGCCGACCCGTCACAGAAGGTCTACGGATTCCCGTTTCACGGCTACTGGCGCGACGTCGGCACCATCCAGTCGTACTACGACGGCAACATGGACTTGCTGGAGGACCTGCCCGAACTGAACCTCTACGATCCGGAGACCCGTATCCGCACGCGCGTCACCGGCTACCCGCCGGCGAAGGTCGGCTGGCGCGCGTACATCCAGCGCTCGCTGCTCGGCCTGGGGTGCATCGTCAACGGCCACGTCGAGCACTCCGTCCTGTCGCCCGGCGTCTACGTCGAAGAAGGCGCCGTCGTGCGCGATTCGATCATCTTCGACGACTGCCGCATCGAAGCGGGCGCCATCGTCGAACGCGCGATCGTCGACAAGAGCGTGATCGTGGGAAAGAACGCCTACGTCGGGTACGGCGACGACTTCAGACCGAACCTGGAGCGCCCGGACATCGTCAACACCGGCGTCACGATCATCGGCAAGCGCGCCGAGATACCACCGTACGTGCGCATCGGGCGCAACTGCGTCATCGGTTCGAACGTGATCGTCGAAGCAACCGGCCCCGACGGCTACGTTGCCAGCGGCACCACCATCCGCGCGGCCGAGCGGGAGTTTCCGTACCGGGTGTAAGGGTAGTTCGTAGTTTGTAGTTGGTGGTTTGTAGTTCTCTTCGCGGTCGCGCGGATGGCACGAACAGATCGGCGGCGCCGAATCCACGAGAACGAAGCCACGTCTATGCAGGGACAGGTCTCCAGGCCTGTCCGCGGCAGATTTACAGCCCTTTGCGGTACGGTGTCACTCCTCAAACCGACAGAACTACGAACTACAAACTACAAACCACAAACTATGAACTCCCTCTCCGTCATCCTCGCATTTCACGCGCACGAGCCTTCGTGGGATCTGCCGCATGCCGTGCTCGATTCGATCCGCGACGAGGACGTACGGCGCCAGGCGCTGGACAACGAGCACTGGCTGCAGAAGCGCGCGGCGGACGGACGCGACGTATACGCGAAGCTGATCGAACTGGGACAGCGGCTCGACGCGCCCGTGTGCCTCGAGGCCACGAACGAACTGCTGATGCAGGTGCGGCGCTTCATGCCGGCGACGTTCGCGCGGCTGGGCGAGGCGTATCGCTCCGGCGCCATCTACCCGATCTACGGCAACGCCTTCCACACCCACATCGCGATGATCGGCGACACCGAGCTGGCCGACGACCTGCGCCTCAATCACGAATACCTGCGCGACGTGCTGGGTGCGCCGGAGCCGCGGCATCGCGGCGCCTTTCCGATGGAGGGCTCGATCGACGCGCGAAAGCTCGGCGGATTCCGCCGCGCCGGGATGGAGTACGTGATCTTCCCGCAGCTCAGCGGCGCGACCGCGCGCTACTCCTTCGATGGCGCATCCGTGCCCGACGGCGACGACCCGCGGTACGGCGCGTTCACCATCGGCGACGATAGCGACCGGCTGCTCGCGCTGCCCCGCAACTTCGCCATCTCGCAGGAGATCTGGAGGCCGATCACGAAGTGGGCGCCCGGCCGCCTGGCGCCGCAGGGCTACATCCTCGGCAAGTACCACGTGCTCGACGAGGAGTACCGCGGCGGCACCTCCGTCCCGTTCCCGATCGACCGCGCGCAGGCGGTGGCCGAGTACACGCAGACGCTGCGCGACGCGATCGCCGCCGCTCCCGACGGTGCGATGTTGCTCTACATCCAGGATCTGGAGCTGATGGACTTCGGCGAGGAGGCGCTCGATATTCTCGGCGAAGCCTGGAGCGTCGTCCGCGCGGAAGGCATCGCTGACATCCGCTTCGTCACGCCGGACGGCTACATCGACGAGCTGCGCGCGAAGGCGGCGCCACTGCCGCACCTGCGGTTCCACCAGGCGTCGTGGGCGCCGGAGATCCGGCTGGTGCTGCGCAGCGACGGCCACTACCCGCCGCGCCACGCCGGCCCGTTTCGCGGCGTCGACAACGATCGCGAGGTGTTCCGCCGCTGGCCCTTCATCTTCTGGGAGCCCGGGCGATTCATCAGCGACACCTTCAAGGCGCTCCTCGCCGCGTTCGGCTATGGCCTCGAGATCCCGCTTACGGCGGCGCAGGTCGAAGCCGGCATCGGCGATCTGTCGTCGCTCGATGCGGCCGCACGCGTGGCGCTGCATCTGCGGGCGATGCAGCGCGCCTGCAACGTCGGCTGGCAGCCCGACGAAGCGCGCCACGAGTGGCCGTACCTGCACGCGCTGGCGATCGCCGAGATCCTGCGCGACGACCTCCGCGGAATCAACGCCGCGAGTGGCGACGTTGCGAATGGCGCGAACTCAGAGAGTGCCGTGCACTCCAAACGTGGCGCGGGCTTTCAGCCCGCGACCGCCCCTGACACCGCCGATCCCGTCGCCCGATCCTGGCGGCCGCTCCCCGAGACCGCGCTACGAGGCCTCGATCGCGTGCTGGAGATCTTCGTCGACACGCGCATCGCGTCGATGCGCTACGGCATCGCTGAGCTGGGCGAGCGCGCGGGCGACGAGCGGCAGCGCAAACAGGCAGAGGAGCACCTCGAGAACGCAGAGCACCGCCGCCGCCGCGCATCGGCGCTGGTACGGCAGGTGTACTCCGAGAATACGAAGTTCATCACGAGCTGCGCGATCGACGCCCGCGCCGCGCTGCGCATCCTCGCGCTGATCCAGGAGCACTGCAAAGAGGCGTACCTGGCACTGAACGAGATCCAGCGCGCGTGGATGCAGATCGGCGACACCGCCGCGATGCTCGAAGCGACATACGCCTACCTCTACGACGTCTCCCCGCCGCGCTTTCCGGCGATCCTGCGCGAGCTGCTCAGCGCGGAGGAACTGGTTATGATCGACGACCCGGCTCTGGCGTGAGATCGGAGATTTGTACCCCCATGGGCACGGCGCGCCGTGCCCCTACGATGCTCCGCATCCATCCACCCGAACATCACGACTGCACGTCATCCGAGCCCCTCTCCACGTTGTGGAGAGGGGGTGGCCGAAGGCCGGGGGTGAGGTGCGCGTCCTACACCACCCCCATCATCGATCAATCCGTGAAATCCGCGTAATCCTTGCTTCCCCCGCGCTGGTCACGCCGCCGCGAGGATCTCCCGCAACCGATCGGCGTCACCGCCCGGGCCGACGACCGCCATCGCGAAGCCGCCCGGCTTGAACAGCCGCTGCGCGACGCGCCGCACCTCGTCCGCGGTCACCGCGCCGATCGACGACACGACGTCTTCGATGGGCTCGATCGCGCCGGTCATCAGCAGCATCTCGCCGGCACGCTGCGCGAGCGCCATCGTCGATTCCAGCCCCAGCCGGAAGTTGCCGGTCGAGAAGTCGCGCGCCTTCGTCACTTCCTCTTCGCCCGCGGGTTCTTCGCACATGCGGAAGAGCTGGTCGCGGATCACCTGCGTCGCTTCTTCCAGGTGCTCCAGCGTCACGCCGGCGCTTACGCTCATCGTGCCGATGTCGTTGTAGCGCCCGACGCCGGAACCGACCGAGTACGCCAGCCCGCGCCGCTCGCGCACTTCCTTGAACAGCCGCGAACTCATCCCGCGCCCCAGGATCGTGTTCATCACCATCAGCGGGTAGCGGTCCGGGTCGTTGCGCGCCAGCGCGTGCAGCGCGATGCCCATGTTGCACTGCGCGATCTCGCGCTTCTCGACGACCACCCGCTCCGGCGCGAACTGCGTGGCAGCCGGCGATATCGAAGGCGCTTCGCCCGCGGGAAGATCGCCGAACAGCCGCTCCGCCAGCCCCAGCACCTCGGCGTGCGTCGTGTTGCCCGCGACGCTGATCACGGTGTTCGACGGCACGTAGTACGTGGCGACGTGCTTGACGAAGTCGTCGCGCCGCATCGCCTCGACCGTCTCGATCGTGCCAGCGACCGGCCAGCCGATCGGCTGGTCACCGAACGTCGCGTGCGACAGCAGCTCCGACGCCCATGCGCCGGGCTGATCGAACGCGCGCCGGATCTCCTGCTGCACGACGGTGCGTTCGCGGTCGATCTCCGCCTGCTCGAGCAGCGAGTTGCGATACATGTCGGCGAGCACATCCATGGCCAGCGCCAGCTTGTCGAACGGCACCTGGTTCCAGTAGCACGTCAGCTCTTTCGATGTGTAGGCGTTGAGCACCCCGCCCGCGCCCTCGATCGCTTCGGCGATGACGATCGCGTCGCGGCGACGCTCGGTGCCCTTGAAGAGCATATGCTCCATGTAGTGCGAAAGCCCGTTCGTGCGCCGCTCCTCGCCGCGCGAGCCGATGCCGACGAACACGTTGACGCTCACCGATTGGGCGGTCGGCACCGGCGTCGTGACGACACGCAGGCCGTTGGAGAGCGTGGAGATCTGCCATTCAATAGGCACAGGAGTTCCTTTCAAGAAGCCGTGGTGGATAGCGCAGTATATCGATACGTGCGCGACGCACGGCCAGAAGACCCCGTCGCCAACAGCCGACCGTCTTATCGAGGCCGTAGGACGCAGCGTCAACAGGGTGCTGAAGAACCACGCTTGTTCTCGTGGCGCGGGCTTTCAGCCCGCGTTCGCCGATGCAGATCACCGCCCCGTGCTGAAGAACCACGCTTGTTCTCGTGGCGCGGGCTTTTCAGCCCGCGTTCGCCGATGCAGATCACCGTTCCGTGCTGAAGAACCACGCTTGTTCTCGTGGCGCGGGCTTTCAGCCCGCGTTCGCGGATTCAGATCACCGTTCCGTATGGACGTCCAAACGCCGTCCGGTGACGTTCCAGCACCCGTTGCTCCGTCCCCCTCCGCTACGACCAACCACCCCCGAACGAAAACGGGGCGGACATCTTCGTCCGCCCCGTCGTGCCCTTGTGGATCGCGCCGCTACTTCACCTCGATCAGCCCAACCGCGCCCAGCCCCGTGTACGCGAAGCTGTGCGTGACGAACGGGTACTTGCCTGCTTCCGGGATCGTCAGCTCGAACGTGGCGCCGCCGCCGGGCGGAATCGTGTACGTCTGGATGCCGTGCAACACGTTCGCCGGGTTGCCGTCCGGATACACCTTGTCGAAGATCGCCCCGATCACGTGGAACGCGGAGAACAGGGTCGGCCCGGCATTCATCACGTGCAGGCGGATCAGCTCGCCCGGCGCCGCGGGCAGCGTCTGCTGCTGGTACTGGTTCGCCGCGCCGTTGAAGACGACAAAGTCCGGCTGCACCGCCTGCATCCGCGTCAGGTCACCCTCCCAGTTCCCGCTCGCCGCCTTCGTCAGGTAGAACTCGCTCTGCACCAGCGCGTACTCTTTCGCCGGCGCAAACGCCTCCGTCGGGTCGACGACGACGGCGCCGTACATGCCGTTGCCGATGTGCTGGAGCACCGGCCCGGTGCCGCAGTGGTACATGAAGACGCCGGGATAGCTCGCCTTCCACTTGTACTTCAGCTCATCGCCCGGCGCGATGGTCTTGTAGTTGATGTTCCACGGCGTCTGGGCGGCGTGGAAGTCGATCGAGTGCCCCATCTTGGACGCGTTGCGCAGCGTGAAGTCGATGTTGTCGCCCTGCCGCACGTGCACGACCTTGCCCGGCACGACCCCGTCGAACGACCACGCGTCCATCTTGACGCCGGCAGCGACTTCGATCGTCGCCTCCTTCGCCTCGATCAGCAGCGTCTTGTTTGGATTCGGGTCGACGGGCGCCAGTTTGGCATCGTACACCGTCACCAGCTTGCCGCTCGCCTTCGGGCGATCCGCGCCCGACGCTGGCGGCGTGCTGTGGTCGCTCGATGCCGCGGCGGCCGTCGGCGTCGCTGCGGCCGCCTGCTTCGGCGGTCCGAGGGGCGGGTCGTACGTCCCGCCCTGCCCGCACGCCACTACCGCCCCCGCGGCCGCAAGCCCGCCCGTGAGCCCCAGGAACTTCCGCCGCCCTAATCCCGTTGTTGCCAGATCGATGTTCGCCATAATCTCCTCCCTTTCGAGTGAGATTATAGTCGCTCGGCCGCGCCGCGACGGTGCTGGCAGAAGTCGCGTATCCAGCATCCGAATGTCCCGCCTTGGAAGTGCCATTCGGCCGCTGCAATTCGAATCGAACTCCTCACCTCCCTCCTCCAACCTCCCGCTTCCCAACCCCCGCTTCCATCCTCCATCCTCCATCCTCCATCCTCCATCCTCCATCCTCCATCCTCCATCCTCCACCCGCCACCCGCTACCATGCCTCGATGCCGCAGTTCTACTTCGAAACCGACGCGCCCGAACCGTGCCCGCTCGCGTTCGCCGGCCAGGCCGACGTGCTGGTGTACTTCCTCTCGCTCGCCTTCTCGACGCGGTACGGGTCACTGCACCCGCTCTCGCAGCTCGCGCTGCTCCTGCGCGGCGAGATGCATATCGATCTCGCGCCGCTGACCACGTTCGCCGACCGCGACGTCGAGGTGGAGGCCGACCAGGTCGAGCTCGACCGCGTCTGGCAAGACGCCGCGCCGCTCGCGGCCACCCTTCGCGCCGTCACGGCGGCGCTTGCGGCCGGCGACGAGCGGATCGCCCGCCTGACGGAAGACGCACCCGATCTCGCCGCGCGGCTCGCCGATCTCCAGCTCATGGTCGAATGGGCGGTCGAGCGCGATGCGCGCGTCCGCATGACCTTCGAGCTGTGATGCCGGACGGAGGTGGTCGCCGTTGACCACGGTTCGCGCGTACCTGCACGACCACCCGTGGGCGATCGACGCGGCGCTGATCGCGCTCGTCACGGCGGTCGCCGCCGCGCTGCGCCTGACGCTGCTCGGCGATATCCCGTACGGCATCCATCCGGACGAGGCGCAGCTCGGCACCGACGCGCACAAGATCATGAGCGGCCACCTGGTCGGCATCTACACCCACGCGGCGCTCGGGCAGCCCGCCGGGCATTCGTACCTCACGCTGCCATCGATCTGGCTGCTGGGCGATACGGCGTTCGCGCTGCGATTGCCGCTCGCGCTCGTCGGGCTCGCGGCGATCCCGCTGCTCTACCTGCTCGTGCGCGTCGCCTTTGCGCGCACCGAGGCGTTCTTCGCATCGGCGCTACTCGCGATTTCGTACTGGCACCTGCTGTACAGCCGCGTCGCCCACTGGTCGATCTCGTACGGCACCGTGCTGCTCGCCGCGCTGCTCTGCCTCGTGCTGGGCATGCGCTCCCGGCGCCGCGCCTGGTTCGCGGCATCGGGCGCGATCCTCGGGCTCGGCATGTACACGTACAACATCTATCCGATCGCCGCCGCCGCCTTCGCGCTCGCGGTCACGATCATCACGTTCACCCGGTATCGCGGCGAGCCGTGGCGCTGGTGGCGCGGGTCGATGCTGGTGCTGTTCGGCGTCGCGCTCGTCGTCGCGCTGCCGATGATCGTCTACATCGCACGGCCCTACTCGTACTACTGGTCGCACGTGCGCAACTACTCGGACGTCTCCGTGACGCAGTCGCGCGAGTTCAAGGATGCCGGAGTGGGCGGGAAGGCGCGCCTCATCGGCGAACAGATCGGCGCGTTCGGCAACGCTTACGCCGGCACCGGCGAGCCCGACCTCGTCGATGCCAGCGGCGTCCGCGCGATGTTCGACTGGCCGACCCTCGCGCTTCTGGCAGCGGGTCTGATCATGGCGCTTCGGCGCTGGCGCGACCCGATGATCATCGTGGCGCTCTGCTGCTTCTTCGTCATCCCGTTGCCCGCGCTGTTGCAGCAGGGATCGATCACACGCCAGCCGCTCGGCGCGGCGCCATACGCGATGTTCTTCGCCGCGCTGCCGCTCGCCGCCGTGTGGCGCGCGGCGCTTCAGTCGCGCGAGCCGTGGCGCATTCCCGCCATGGCCGGCATCGCCGCCGTCGTAGCGATGCTGGCCGCGATCACGGTGCGCGACTACTTCTGGACCTGGCGCCGCACCGAACTCGTGCGCTACGTCTATCACGCCGAGATCACGTCGGCGAGCGAGTACATGCGCACACTGCCGAGCGGCGACCAGATCTACTTCTACAGCAACCGCCACCCGTTCCGCCTGGAGACGCGTCAGTTCCTCGCACCCGGTGCCCGCGGCATCGACCGCTCGTCCGAGTTCAGCACGTCCGGCGGATCGATCCGCGTAACGGATCGCACGCGTCCGGTTGTCTTCGTCCTGCTCGGCAACTACCTCACGCTCCTCCCCGAGTTGGAGCGCACCTACCCCGACGGCCACGCCCACATCGGCACGCACGACGGCGTGACGGAGTTCATCGCGTACGAACTCCCCGCACTCCCCGCACTCCCCGCACTCCCCGCACTCCCCGGTGGGTAACAGTCGCGTGCAGGCCGTCGCAACTTTTCGTGAGACCCGCGACCTCCGCAGTGGCGTCGCTGTCATCCTGAGCGAAGCGAAGGATCTACTCCGATCGAGGCTAGATGCTTCGCTACGCTCAGCATGACAACACCCGCATCACCCGAGCCCACCTGATCGCCCGCGACTCCCATCCGCCTCACCAATCTGTGCAATCTGTGAAATCTGTGGTTACCCCCCGTCTCCCCGACGACCGTCGCCCAACGACCACCCCGCTATGCCTCCACCGACATAACGCGTTAAGCAACCGACCGCTGTATAATCCACTCCACTCAAGGACTGCGGGACTGGGTTCAGAGAGGCCCTACCCGATCGGCGCTTGATAAGGAGCACCATCCCCATGACGACAAGCACCATGATGAACGGCGCGATCAACGGAAAGATGCTCAACGTCCGCCTCAACGCGGGCGCGGTCGAGGTTGAGCAGATACCCGAGGAGATGTACCGCAAGTACCTGGGCGGCTACGGCATCGGCGCGCGGCTGATGTTCGACCGCATCCCGGCAGGCGCCGACCCGCTGGGTCCCGACAACGTGCTCGGCCTGTTCCCCGGCCTGCTCACCGGCACGCCGTTTTTCGGCATCCGCTACCAGGCCGTCGGCAAGTCGCCGAAGACGGGCGGCTGGGGCGACGCGAACGCGGGCGGCGACTTCGGCCCGTACCTGAAAAACGCCGGCTGGGACGGCATCATGCTGTACGAGAAGTCCAGCAAGCCCGTCTACATCCACATCGACGACGACAAGGTCGAGATCAAGGACGCCAGCGACATCTGGGGCATGCAGGCCATCGATGTCGAGATGAAGCTCAAGGAGCGGCACGGCAAGAAGGCCAGCGTCGCCTGCATCGGCCCCGCCGGCGAGAAGATGTCGCTGATGGCGGGCATCTGCAACGAGCGCGGCCGCCTCGCGGCCCGCAGCGGCCTCGGCGCGGTCATGGGTTCGAAGAACGTGAAGGCGATCGTCGTCAACGCGTCGAAGAACATCATCGGCTCCAGCCCGGAGATCATGAAGCAGGTGCGGACGTCGCTCGACGAGTTCGCCAAGCCGATCACCAACTTCTTCCGCACCTACGGCACGACCGGCATTACCTTCCCTTCGGCCATGTCGGGCGATGCGCCGGTGAAGAACTGGGGCGGCGTCGGCATGGTCGACTTCCCGCAGGCCAACGTGCTGACGGGCGACCAGTTCAACCTTCGCATGGACAAGAAGTACGCCTGCTGGCACTGCCCCGTCGCCTGCGGCGGCGAGTCGTACGCGTGGGACGAGCAGGAGAATCAGGCGAAGCTCCGCGTCGCAAAGCGTGAAGGCGAGATCGCAACACTGCGCGCGCAGCTGGCCGCCACGGCTGACGACGCGAAGCAGCCGATCGAGGCGAATATCGCCAAGCTGGAGAACGGCAACAAGGCCGACGCGGCGATCAAGAACGACGCGAAGTACCCGTACCCGCACCACACCCACCGCGCCGAGTACGAGACAACGACGGCGTTCGGCACGATGATGCTGAACAACGACCTGAACTCGCTGCAGTACGCGAACCACCTCTGCAACCAGTACGGCCTCGACACCATCGCCGCCGGCGCGACGCTGGCGTTCGCGACGGAGTGCTTCGAGAACGGTCTGATCACCAAGGAAGACACCGACGGCATCGACCTGCGCTGGGGCAACACCGACGCGATCATGGCGGCGCTGCACAAGATCGGCACGAAGGACGGCGCGTTCGGCGAATTGTTCGGCGACGGCGTGAAGGCCGCGGCCGCGAAGATCGGTCCGAAGTCGCTGGAGTTCGCGATGGAGATCGGCGGCGAAGAGCTGCCGATGCATGACCCGAAGCTCCAGCCGGAGTACTTCACGACGTACAAGCTCGACGCGACGCCGGGCCGCCACACGCAGTACGAGGCTGCGCCGCGGCCGCAGTGGAACTTCGAGAAGGCGCCGCAGGACCGCAAGCAGGCGGAAGGGCGCGGCAAGCACCACAAGGACTCGTCCGAGTACATGCACGTCGTCAACGCGACGGGCATGTGCCAGTTCATCATGATGGGCGCGCCCAACAACCGCATCCCGGAATGGATCAACACCGAGACGGGCTGGGACACCACGCACGAGGAGATGCGCGAGGCTGGCGAGCGCATCGCCAACATGCGGATGGCGTTCAACATCCGCGAGGGCGACATCCCGACGAAGCGCCGCATCCCCGGCCGCGTCTGGGGCGCGTCGCCGCTGGAGGCGGGCCCGCACAAGGACGTCCAGATGGACGTCAAGACGCTGGAGCAGGACTTCCTCGCCGCCTGCGACTGGGACGCCGAGACCGCCACGCCGAGCAAGAAGAAACTCGAATCGCTGGGGCTGGGCGATGTCGCGACGGCGATCGGGGCGCGGTAGCACCTAACCCCCGGCCCCTTCCCGGTGCGGGAAGGGGAGCTTGGATCGATGCAGAGAACAGAGGCTTCGGAGACGAGGCCTCTGTTTTTTTCACCACAGAGGCACAGAGGTTTGGGTGGGATGCGTGAGGTACTGGTGGCGAGACGGGCGATCGGGGCGGATCGGGCACGAGTACCTAACCCCCGCCCAGTAGGGACAGGTCTTCAGACCTGTCCGCCTCTCCTGCTGAGCCGCACGACCGGCTCCGCGACAGATGATACCGACGATCAACGACCGTCGTGCTACGATCGCCCAATGATCATCGATGCCGCCACTCGAACCTTCATCGACGCCCAGCGCATCGCACGCCTCGCGACCGTCGACGAAGCATCGCGGCCACACATCGTCCCGATCTGCTTCGCGCTCGACGCGCACACCGACACCCTCTACAGCGCCATCGACGAGAAGCCGAAGCGCGGCGACTACGCCCGCATGCGCCGCCTCCGCAACATCGCCGCCAACCCCAACGTCCAGGTGCTGTTCGACATCTACGACGACGCCGACTGGCAGCGCCTCCGCTACGTCCAGCTCCGCGGCACGGCCCGCATCATCGCCGCCGGCGATGAGCACGCAGGCGTCCTCACGCTGCTGCGCGCCCGTTACCCGCAGTACGCGCGCATGGCGCTGGAATCGCGCCCCGTAATCGCCGTCGATGTGGTGCGCGTGGTGGAGTGGCGCCCTAACGTGGGCGGATAGGCCGAGCGAGCGGACACGTCGGCGTTTACGTCTCTTCTGGCCGCCACTCGACGTGGATGTGATGTTCGCGCGGTGCGTGCACGCGATGAGACGCGACGGCGAACGCCGCGAGGCACGCGAGCGCTGCTGCGGATGATCCAACGGTTACGTACCACCCGACTTCCGCGGCGACGCGCGGTGGCATGAAGAATGCCACGACCAGACCGGTTTGCACCCTGCCGACTTCCGTGCTCCAGAACCAGATCGACGCCGCCAGCGACAGCACAGCGAAAAGGATGCTGGGGAATAGATAGTGCAGGTCGTTCAGCCGGCGCACAGAGTAAAGACGACCCGTTGTTGCCAGCCCGAGAGCGCCTACGAATGCCAGCCAGCCCTGTACGTACGTGAAGCCGGTATCGGACAAGTTGTAGCCCGACGCCCACGTGGCACCGACGCCAAATGCGGCAACGGCACCCAGCGTCAGCGTCGCCGTAGCTAGAATCAACCGAATGGGCAATGCCTCGCGCATGGCACCAGTATAGAGACTCTCCAAACATCCGCGTAATCCGCGTAGTCCCTCCGGGCCGTAGTCCGTGGTTCCCACAACGTCGTGCGGGTGGTCGGCTGGGCTCCGCTGTTGTCGTCGCGGTAATCGCCGTCGATGTGGTGCGCGTGGTTGGATGGCGCGGCTCGAATCCGTGAGCGCCTAACGCGGCATGCGCACTCGCGACACGATGCGAAAGCGAATCCGATCCGGCAAGAGCGATCCGCCGGCGAACTTGCGATTGTCGTGGACGATCCGCAGTCGGGCGAGGCGCGTAGGGGCGTCGACCGCGAACGCAATCAGGCACAACTGCGCTGTCGCGAGCGAAACGAACGTTAGCCGCAAGCCCTCTCCCGACGAGATGCGAAACGTGCCACTGAAGAGGAGCGATGCGGTGATCGGATCGACGCGACCCACCTCGGAGTTCCAGAACCAGATCGACGCGCCGAGCGATAACAAGCACATCGCCGTGCCGAGCACGAGATAGCGGATGTCGCCGATCCGCGCGTCGACTCGGAGCGCGCACACCAGGCAGAAGCCCCAGGCTCCGGCCAACGCCATCAGCCCTTGATAGCTCGAAATACCGTAGGTGGACGAGCGTCCAAACCCATGCGACGTCGATTGCAGACCATGCGCCCACGGCAACAGCACCCCCACCATCGCGCAGATGCTGAGCAACAGCGTTGCCCACACCAACCAAGACCGAACCGGCACAACCTCGCGCATACCGCAGTATACGCCCGTCGTCCCGAGCCGGGCCGAGCCGAGCCGAGCCGAGCCGAGCCGAGCCGAGGAGCATCTGTCATCCTGACAGCATGACAGCATTTGGATGGCTCCCGCGATGAACCACGCGTCTGGGTTCCCTCTTCCCCCTCCGTGAAATCCGCGTAATCCCTACGGGCCGTAGCCGCGGTTCCCGTTACCCCTCAGTGCAATCTGTGCAATCTGTGGTTCCCCGTCCCCTGTCTCTGCGAAATCGGCGCAATCTGCGGTTCCCAACAACCGCCCCCTTCCGCGAAATCCGCGCAATCTGTGGTTCCCCACCCGACGACCGAAGACCGACGACCGGCGACCCCATCCCCCGATGTAACCTTTACCCACCCGCCCGCGTCTAACTCAGTGAAAGGGGAAAGGGCGTGGATGACCGGTTGCCGGACACACCGCTCGCACTGCTCGAGCGCGCTCGCGCGGGCGACAAGGACGCCTTCGGCATGCTCGCCGAGGAGCACCGGCAGGCACTGCAACGCCTGTGCTACAAGATGACCGGTTCGCACGAAGAGGCCGAAGACCTCGTCCAGGAGACGCTGCTCAAGGCCTACACCCACATCGCCAACTTCGAGCTGCGCGCGTCGCTCTCGACGTGGCTCTTCCGCATCGCGACCAACACCTGCCTCGATAGCCAGCGCGGCAAGAAGCCGTGGGACCTCGACAAGCGCTGGCAGTGGTTCCGCGAGAACGGCGAGCTCGTCAAGCAGATGGAGCAGAACCTCTACCTCTCGCCCGAGAAGTCGGCCGAGGTGAAAGAGGTCGCCGCCACCTGCGTCAACTGCATCACCATGTCGCTGCCCGAAAAGCAGCGCGCCGCGATCGTCCTCTGCGACCAGATGGGGCTTTCGCGAGAGGAAGCCGCGAAGTCGATCGGCGCGTCCGTCGCGTCGCTGAAGACCGAGCTGCACCGCGCGCGCAAGAAGATGACCGACGTCTACGAGACGAAGTGCCAGCTCGTCGACGAACAGAACCAGTGCGACGGCTGCATCGTCGCCGCCCGCATCCAGCGCAACGCCGGCCCGAAGAAGACGCGCCCGACGGTAGGGGCAGGCGGTGGCGTGCCCGCATCCGGCACACCCACCCCACCCGCGGCCGGCCCCCGTACGGACCGGGCTTCAGACCCGTCCCCCCCCGGCACACCCGCCGCGCCGGCCCGGCATGTCACGCCAGCTGGCCCGGCGGCCGTCCATCGGTAGGCCGCAACCGCGCCGACGCCTAGGCCTGCAAGGGCCAGCGCAATTGCCGGCAGTTTCAGTTGTTGCATCATCCAGGGTCACCGACCGGGGGCTCGATGGTGCGAGCCATCGCGCCGGCATGCTAACGTGCGGCACCAATTAAGCCATACCTGAGGATCGCTGCGCCATGGCTCAATACAAGCTTCATTGCTTCTGCCAATCCGGCAACTCCTACAAGGCCGCGCTCTACCTCAATTGCGCTGGGCTCGACTGGGAGCCGGTGTTCGTCGATTTCATGAACGGGGCGACGCGCGATCCCAAGTGGCGCGAGAGCGTCAACGAGATGGGTGAGGCGCCTGTGCTGGAAACCGGGGCCAAGAAGCTCACCCAGTCGGGCGCCATCCTGCTGTATCTGGCGGAGATGACGGACAAATTCGCGCCCGAGAACGACGACGAGCGCAACGAGGCTCTGCGCTGGATCCTGTTCGACAACCACAAGTTTACGAGCTA
>Ga0080064_1001140_pt1 | contig 58139 bp, 53 predicted proteins | sample Subgrocontami54m_FD_69260 | JGI IMG/M metagenome (GOLD analysis project Ga0080064, IMG submission 69260) | Subsurface groundwater microbial communities from S. Glens Falls, New York, USA - GMW46 contaminated, 5.4 m (SPADES assembly) (version 2) ... | reverse complement strand
CAGCCCACGAGGCGGCGGTTCCTTTTCCCCCCGTCCTCGGCTTTGCGGCCGCTTGGAGCCAGAACCGCCGAGACCCTGAGGCGTCCGCGCTCCTGCGCCGACGTCGCGCATCAGCGACGACTGCAATGTCTCGGGACTTCGGCAGAGAACGCCGAAGTCCCGAGATCGGATGAAACGCCAGAAGCGGGATGTCCCGTTATCTTCGCAACATCCACCTCAGCAGCCGGTCGAAACGCCCGCCGTACGGCGGGTTGAGCATCCACGTCGTCGCCCAGCGCGACTGCAGGAACACCGGGCGCAGTTTGGAAAATGTCTCGAACCCGGCGCGGCCATGATAGGCGCCCATGCCGCTCGCGCCTACGCCGCCGAACGGAAGTGACTCCTCGGCCACGTGCAGGAACACGTCGTTGACGGTGACGCCGCCCGAAAGCGTCTGGCGCAGGACGCGCCCGACGCGCGCCGCGTCCCGGTCGAACAGGTAAAGCGCGAGCGGCCGCTCGCGCGCGTTGACGAACGCGACCGCCTCCTCGATTCGCTCGTAGCCGATCACCGGCAGCAGCGGGCCGAAAATCTCTTCGCGCATCAACTTTAGTTCCTCGGGCGGATTCACCACTGCGAGCGGCGGGAAGCGCCGCCGCGCCGCATCCGGCTGCGACATCGAACTCGACAGCGCCACGATCTCGGCGCCGCGCGCGCGCGCTTCGTCGAGCATCGCGCCGAGGCGCTGGAAGTGCCTTTCGCTCACGACGTGCGCGTAGTCCTTGTTGAACGGCATGTCCGGATAGAGGCGGTCGGTCGCGGCACGCAGCGCCTCGAGAGCCGCGGCTTCGCTCCCCCGGGGCACGAGCAGGTAATCGGGCGCGACGCAGGTCTGGCCCGCGTTCATGCACTTGCCGAGCATTACGCGCTCGGCCGCATGCTCGAGCGGGTATTGCGGCGCGACGATGACCGGCGATTTGCCGCCCAATTCGAGCGTGACCGGCGTCAGGCTTTCGGCCGCTGCGCGCATCACCTCGCGGCCGATGCGCCCCGCCCCCGTAAACAGGAGATGGCCGAACGGCAGGCTCGAAAAAGCAGCCCCCGCGGCCGCGTCGCCCTGAACGGCCGTCACTTCGTCCTCCGAAAAATATTTCGCGAACAACGCTGCCAGTTCGGCGGAGGTCAGCGGCGTCACCTCCGAGAGTTTCAGCATCGCGCGATTGCCCGCCGCGAGCGCCGCGGCGAGCGGCGAGACGGTCAACAGCAGCGGGTAATTCCACGGCGACACGATGCCGACCACGCCGAGCGGCTGCGGCAGCAGCATCGATCGCCCGGGCAGCAGCCAGCGCGAGGCGAAACGACGGCGCGGCCGCATCCAGCGCCCGACGCGCCGACGGGCGTGCCGGATCGAAGAAAGCGCCGGGAATCCCTCGAGCAGGCGCGTTTCGCGCTCGGGCCGGCGGCCGAAATCGGCGTTGACCGCCTGCGCCACGCGCTCGAGATTGTCGCCCACGAGCGCCTCCAGCGCCGATAGCCGGCGCCGGCGTACCGCGAGGTCCGGGTACGGATCGGCGCGCTGCGCCGCGAGCTGGCGCTCGAAGCGTTCCTGCAGCGAATCGGCGCGCGCATTCATTGCAGATCGCATCATATAGCCGTGCCGGGACCGCCGCAGCCACTTCGATCCTGTTGTCGGCACCGACTTGACAGATCCCGCAGCCCTTACTTAAGGTCGGGGTCGGGGCAATCGAGAATCGGGTCATCGGCCGCATCAAGCGACCGGATCGCAGCCAAGGAGGAAACCAGTCATGAAGTTCACCCCCGGATTTGCAGTCGCGCTCGCCGCGGCAATGCTGGCCGGCACGCCGGTCGCAGCGCAGGAAATCAAGATCTCGCACCAGTGGAAGGCCAACGTGGATGGCAGGGACCGCGCCGCGCGCCTGTTCGTGCAGGAAGTCAACAAGCGCGACCCGAGCCTCAAGTTCCGCATCTTCCCGGCGAGTTCGCTCAACATCAAGCCGGTGGCTCAGCTGGACGCGCTGCAGAACGGTACGCTGGAAATGGCGGTCTTCCCGATGTCCTACGCCGTCGGCAAGGCGAAGGAATTCTCGATCATCATCATGCCCGGCACGGTGCCGACGCTGGCGCACGCGATGAAACTCCGCGGCACGCCGTTCCAGGCGAAGTTCAACGAACTCGCCGAGCAGCACGGGGTGCGCCCCATCACGTGGTGGTGGACCCCCGGCGCGTTCGCGACCAAGGACCGGGAGATCACCGGGCCGAAGAGCGTCGACGGACTCAAGATGCGCGCCGCCGACCCCACCTTCGAGTCGATGCTGAAGGCGGCAGGCGCCTCCGTGGTGAGCATGCCATCGACGGAAATCTATCCGTCGCTGCAGTCGGGCGTCCTGAACGGCACGCTGACCTCGGCCGAGACCTTCGTCAGCATGCGCCTGTACGAGCAGACCAAGTTCGCGACCACTCCGAGCAAATACTCCCTGTGGATGCTGCTGCAGCCGCTCGTGATGTCGAAGCAGCACTACGACAAGCTCACCCCGGCGCAGAAGAAGATCTTCGAGGAGGCGGCGGCCAAGTCGGACGAGTTTTTCCTGGGTCTGCAGAAGGAGGCCGTCGACAAGATGGAGGAGGCCTACAAGAAGGCCGGCGCCAAGGTGCACGAGATGACGCAGGCGGAGTACGACGAGTGGGTCGCGCTCGCCAAGCAGACCTCCTACAAGGAGTTCGCCGCGCTCTCGCCGATGGCGAAGGAGCTGCTCGACCTGCTGCTCGCGGTCAAGTGATCGCGGGGCGGCAGATGGAAACGGGCCGGGATTCCGGCCCGTTTTGTTTGGGAGGCCGGGTTTGATCCGCTTCGTGCGCGCGGTGGACCGCCTGAGCGACGCCTGCGCCGCGCTCGCGTCCGTGATGCTGCTGCTCGCGGCGCTGGTGATCTGCTGGAACGTGATCTACCGCGCCATGGGCGCCTCCACTTACTGGGAGATCGAGTTCTCCGTCTACATGATGGTGGCGGCGCTGTTTCTCGGCTCGCCGTACTGTCTGCGGACCAACGGTCACGTCGCGGTCGACCTGCTCGCGCACTGGATGCCGCAGCGCTTTTCCCGGACGCTCGGCGTGTGCGTGCTGGTCGTGGGCCTCGCAGTCTGCATCTATCTCGCGATCCTCGGCGGCGTGCTGACGGTCGAGTCCTTCGAACGGGGCGAGCGTACCGAGAGCACCTGGGCGCCGTACAAGTGGCCGCTCTTCCTCGCCATGCCGGTGGGACTTGGGCTCACGGCACTGCAGTACGTGGCCGAACTGGCGCGGCCGCGTCCCGACGCGGAGGACGCGTGAACGAGTTCCAGATCGGCTTGCTGATTCTGGGCGTGACGCTGGTGGTGCTGTTCTCCGGGCTGCCGATCGCCTGGGGACTGCTGCTCGTTGCGAGCGGATTCCTGGTGACCTTCAAGGGCGCGGACACGCTCGCCAACGTGCCGATCCTGATGATGGACGAACTGTCGTCCTTCGCCCTGCTGACGATTCCGCTGTTCATCCTGCTCGGCTCCGCCATCGGCAGTTCGGCGGCCGGGCGCGACATTTACGAATCGCTGCATCGCTGGCTCGACCGCGTACCGGGCGGCCTCGTCATTTCGAACATCCTCGCCTGCGGCATTTTTTCCGCAATTTGCGGCTCGAGCCCCGCGACCGCCGCCGCGATCGGCAAGGCGGGGGTGCCGGAGATGCTCAGGCGCGGCGTTTCGCCCGCGCTTGCCACGGGCTCGGTTTGCGCCGGGGGCACGCTCGGCATCCTGATCCCGCCTTCGGTGACCATGATCCTGTACGGGATCTCGACCGAGACTTCGATCGGAAGGCTGTTCCTTGCCGGCGTGGTTCCCGGAGCGCTGCTGGTGCTGTTCTTCGCGCTCTACGCCTGGATCGCGACGCTGCGCTCGATGCGCTCGATTAGCCTCGCCACCGGCGAGGAGGCGATCCGATACACGCTGGTGCAGAAAATGGAAGGCCTCGGGCGCGTCCTGCCCTTCATCGCGATCATCGTCGCGATCACCTACGCGATGTACGGCGGGCTCGCCACGCCGTCGGAAGTGGCGGCGATTTCGGCCATCCTCGCGCTCGGGCTCGTCGTCGTGATCTACCGCGCCTGGCGGCTGAAGGACCAGTGGCACATCTTCCGCGATACGGTTCGCGAATCGACCATGATCCTGATGATCATCGGCGCCGCGGCGGTGTTTTCCTACATGATGTCGCTGCTCTACGTGACGCAGACCGCCGCGCAGTGGATGGTCGACCTGGACCTCAACCGCTGGGTGCTGCTGTTCGCGATCAACGTTTTTCTGCTCGTCGCCGGATGCTTCCTGCCGCCCGTGGCCATCATCCTGATGGTGATGCCGATCCTCTCGCCCGTGCTCGAGGCGAACAATTTCGACCTCATCTGGTTCGCGGTCATTCTGACCATCAACATGGAGGTCGGCCTGATCACCCCGCCGGTGGGACTCAACCTTTACGTGCTGAAGGGCGTCGCGCCGCAGGTTCCGTTGATGACGGTGTTGAAGGGCTCGCTGCCGTTCGTCCTGATCATGTTCGGCACGATGGTGCTGCTCTCGATCTTCCCGGATCTCGCGCTGTGGCTGCCGAACCAGACCATGGGGCAGCGCTAGGCCGCCCCGGGCGGCGGACAACTGCAGAACACGTGCCGGTCGCCGTAGACGTGATCGACGCGTCCGACCGGCGGCCAATACTTGCACTCGCGCACCCACGGCAGCGGATACGCGGCCTGCTCGCGCGAATACGGATGCCTCCAGTCTGCGGCGAGGAGCGTGGCCGCGGTATGCGGCGCGTGCTTCAGCGGGTTGTCGTCGCGCGGCAGCCGCCCTTCCTCGACCGCGCGGATCTCCTCCCGGATCGCGATCATCGCGTCGCAAAACCGGTCGAGTTCCCCCAGCGATTCCGACTCGGTCGGCTCGATCATCAGCGTCCCGGGCACGGGAAAGGACATGGTCGGGGCGTGGAAGCCGAAGTCCATCAGGCGCTTCGCGACGTCGTCGACGAGGATTCCCGAAGTCTCCTTCAGCGGCCGCAGATCGACGATGCATTCGTGCGCCACGAGACCGTGTTTCCCCGCGTACAGCACCGGAAAGTGCGGCGCGAGACGATTCGCGACGTAGTTCGCGTTGAGGATCGCTACGCGCGTCGCCGCCTTCAGGCCCTCGGCGCCCATCATCGCAATGTAGGCCCAGGAGATCGGGAGAATCCCCGCGCTGCCGAACGGCGCGCCCGAAACCGGCCCCACCACCCCGCGCCCGGGAAGGAACGGCGCGAGATGCGCGCGCACCGCGACCGGGCCGACGCCCGGCCCGCCGCCGCCGTGCGGAATGCAAAAGGTCTTGTGCAGGTTCAGGTGCGAGACGTCGGCGCCGAACCGGCCCGGCGCGGCAAGTCCCACCTGCGCATTCAGGTTCGCGCCATCGAGGTACACCTGGCCGCCGTGCCGGTGGACGATTTCGCAGACGTCGCGGATCCCCGGCTCGAACACGCCATGGGTCGAGGGGTAGGTCACCATCAGCGCCGCGAGCGACGGCGCGCATTCGCCGGCCTTGCGTTCGAGGTCGGCCAGGTCCACGTTTCCTTCCGCGTCGCAACCGACCACGACGACGCGCAGTCCGGCGAGGCTTGCCGAGGCCGGATTGGTGCCATGCGCGGAACTCGGGATCAGGCACACGTCGCGACCGCTCTCGCCGCGCGAGGCGTGCCAGGCCCGGATCGCGAGCAGCCCCGCAAACTCGCCCTGCGAACCCGCGTTGGGCTGCACCGATACCGCGTCGTAGCCGGTGATTTCCGCCAGCCAGCCCTCGAGTTCCTCGATCAGCCGCCGATACCCTGCGGTCTGGTCGGCCGGAGCGAACGGATGGATCGAACTGAATCCGGGCCAGGTGATCGGCAGCATCTCGGTCGCCGCGTTCAGCTTCATGGTGCAGGAACCGAGCGGAATCATCGCCCGGTCGAGCGCAATGTCCTTGTCCGCGAGGCTCCTGAGAAAACGCATCATCTGCGTCTCCGAACGGTGGCGATGAAACACCGGATGCTCGAGGTAGGCCGAGCGGCGGGCAAGCGACGGCGGAACGCGATCGGGCGTCGATTCGAGCGCCTCGAACGACGCCGCCACGCCGAACGCCGCCCAGATCGCCTCGACGTCGGCGCGCGTCGCGGTCTCGTCGAGCGAAACGCCGATGCTTTCCGCGTCCACCTCGCGCAGGTTGCACCCGCGTTCGCGGGCCGCGGCGAGAATTGCCTGCGTGCGCGCACCGGTGCTCACGGTGACCGTGTCGAAGAATGCCTGCGTGCGGGCTCCGAGGCCCGCGGCGAGGATCGCGCCCAGGCGGTGGACCCGGCGCGCGATCGCCGCGAGGCCTTCGGGTCCGTGATACACCGCGTACATGGCGGCGATCACTGCAAGCAGAACCTGCGCCGTGCAGATGTTGCTCGTCGCCTTCTCGCGCCGGATATGCTGTTCGCGCGTCTGCAGCGCGAGCCGGTAGGCAGCGCGCCCGCCTGAATCCACGGTGACGCCGACGAGCCGCCCCGGAAGACTGCGCGCCTGCGCTTCGCGGGTGGCGAGAAATCCCGCATGCGGGCCACCGTAGCCGAGCGGCACGCCGAAGCGCTGTGCAGAACCCACCGCGATGTCCGCGCCCAGTTCACCAGGGGATGCGAGCAGGCAGAGCGCAAGGAGATCGCAGGCCATCGCAATCACCACTCCGCGCGACTTCGCCCGCGCAATTGCCTCGCGGAAATCGCGAATCTCGCCGCTCGATCCGGGGTACTGCAGCAGCACGCCGAACACCTCAGCGCCCGCGAGTTCGCGCAACGCCTCCCCCTCGAGGAGTTCGATTCCCGCGGCCGCGGCTCGCGTGCGCACGACTTCGCGCGTCTGCGGATGGCAGTCGGTATCGACGAAGAAACGCCGGCACTTCGATTTCGTGACGCGTGCTGCGAGCGCCATCGCTTCGGCCGCCGCAGTCGGTTCGTCGAGCATCGAGGCATTGGCGATGTCCATTCCCGTCAGATCGCGCACCAGCGTCTGGAACACGAGCAGCGCCTCCAGCCGTCCCTGCGAGATTTCCGGCTGGTACGGCGTGTAGGCCGTGTACCAGGCCGGGTTCTCCAGCACGTTGCGCTGGATCACCGACGGCGTGTGGCAGTCGTAATACCCCAGGCCGATGAACGAACGCATTCTGCGGTTCTGCGAGGCGAGCCGCCGCAGGGCAGCGAGCGCTTCGGCTTCGCTGCGCGCGGGCGGCAGGGCGAGCGGCTGTTCGTGCCGAATCGCCCGCGGCACCGTGCGCTCGATCAACGCATCGAGGTCAGCGAGGCCGAGCGCATCGAGCATGCGGCGCTGCTCCTCGAGATCCGGACCGACGTGCCGTCGTGCAAAAGGAACGGCTGGGTTCATTTGTCCAGCTTCGCCTGGTAGGCCGACTCGTCGAGCAGCACGTCGACCTGTTTCGCGTCGTCGAGCTTGAGCTTGAAGAACCACCCTTCCCCGGTCGGATCCCGGTTCACCCTCCCGGGTTCATCGGCGAGACTGGCGTTGACCTCGATCACGGTCCCCGAAACCGGCGCCTTGCACTCGGCCGCCGCTTTCACCGATTCGATCACCGCGGCGTCCTCACCCTGCGCGAGATGCTTGCCGATTTCCGGCAGTTCCACGAACACGATATCGCCGAGTTGTTCCTGGGCGAAGTGCGTGATCCCCACGGCAGCGGTGTCCGGCGACTCGATCCGGATCCATTCGTGGTCCTCGGTCATGCGCAGCTGGGTCATTACGGCTTTCCTCTGTGGTAACGATGCGGAACGAAAGGCAGTGCGCTCACGCGGCAGCGGCGCGGCTTGCCGCGCACCACCGCGTGGAGCGAAGAATCCGGGGTTGCAAGGGCGCTTTCCACATAGCCCATCCCGATCGGGCCATCCACCGTCGCGCCGAAGCCGCCGCTCGTGAGTCGGCCGGCGAACCGCCCGGTCGCGTCGTGCAGCGCCTCGCCTTCGCGCAACGGCGCGCGGCCCTCGGGAACGAGGCCTACGCGAGTGCGCGCTGCGCCGCGCTCGATCTGCCCGAGGATCACTTCTGCGCCAGGGAATCCGCCGGCGCGCGCCCCTTCGCGGCGGCGAACCCGCTGGATGGCCCACGCAAGCCCGGCTTCGACGGGAGTCGTCGATTCGTCGATGTCGTGGCCGTAGAGGCAGAGCCCCGCCTCGAGCCGCAACGAATCGCGAGCGCCCAGCCCCGCAGGCTTCACCCCGTCCTGCCCGAGAAACATCCTCGCGATGCGCTCGGCCTCGGACGCAGGCAGAGAAATCTCGAAACCATCCTCGCCGGTGTATCCCGATCGCGAAACGAGGCAGTCCGCGCTGCCGATGCGAAAGCGGCCCAACTGCATGAACCGAAGCGCCGCGGACGCGGCCGAGACGCCTGCCATCGCCTGCGCCGCTCGCGGACCCTGCAGCGCGAGCAGGGCGCGATCGGCCAGCGGGCGCGCCTCGCAGTGCTTCGCAAGGAGCGCGAAGTCGTGCGCCTTGCGCGCGGCGTTCACGATCACGAACAGGTGGTCGTCGGCGCGCGCGAGCATCAGATCGTCGAGGATTCCGCCCGCGTCGTTGGTGAGGAAGGCGTAGCGCTGCCGCCACGGCGGCAGATCGAGCACGTCCACGGCAAGGAGCGTCTCGAGCGCGGCCGCGGCGCCCAGGGGCAGGCGCGCCTGCCCCATGTGCGAAACGTCGAACAGGCTCGCAGCCGTTCGAGTATGCCGGTGCTCGGCGAGAATTCCGGAGGGAAACTGCACCGGCATGTCGTACCCGGCGAAGGCCACCATGCGCGCGCCCAGCCCGACGTGGAGCGAATGTAGCGGCGTGCGTTGCAGCGATGCGTCGGTCACGGCGTTCTCTCGGCAGAGCAGGCACGGCGGAACGCCGCAGCGCTCCGTGCCGCTCCCCCTGTCCTGTGACCTGAGAGTTTCCGCGGGCTGCGCCCGCGTTGCCCCTTCGGTGGGCGCCGCTGTCCGGGCGGGCGCCGCTCTCCAGTTCGGCGTGTTCGCGGCTGCGGTGTCAAAGCCTGAGCGATCATGGGAGATTACGCCTTCGGCGGCGGCTCGAAGCCGCGCTCTCCCGCAGCCGATGCAAGTGTAGCGCGTCCGGCAGTTCAGGAAAAGTTGATCAGAATCGCTTTTTCAGATCGCATCGCGCCTCTATCCTTCGCCCACCGCAGATGACCGACAAGTTCACTGCCGCGGTGGTCCAGGCCGCGCCCCTGCCGTTCGAGCGCGAGCGCACGCTCGAGAAACTGCGGGAACTCGCGGCCGATGCCGCGCGAGGCGGTGCGAAACTGGTCGTGTTTCCCGAGGCCTTCGTCTCCGGGTATCCCAAAGGGCTCGACTTCGGCGCCCGGGTCGGCATGCGCACGCCCGAGGGTCGCGAGGATTTCCGGCGCTACTTCGACTCTGCGGTGGACGTGCCGGGACCCGCTGTGGAGGCGCTCGCGCGTGTCGCGCGGGAAAACAAGGTCTATCTGGTCGTCGGTGTCATCGAGCGCGAGATCGGCACGCTGTACTGCACGGTCCTGTTTTTCGGACCTGACGGCGCCTACCTCGGCAAGCACCGCAAGCTCATGCCTACGGCGATGGAGCGCCTGGTCTGGGGTTTCGGCGACGGCTCGACCCTGCCGGTGTTCGACACGCCGCTGGGACGTCTCGGCGCCGTGATCTGCTGGGAAAACTACATGCCGCTCCTGCGCACTGCGATGTACGCGAAGAACATCCAGCTCTGGTGCGCGCCGACCGCCGATGGCCGCAGGACCTGGATACCGACCATGCAGCACGTCGCGCTCGAAGGCCGCTGCTTCGTGTTCTCGTGCAACCAGTTCACGCGGCGGCGGGATTTCCCGGCGGACTATCGAGCGATTCAGGGGGACGCACCGGAGACCGTGATCTCGGAGGGCGGCAGTTGCATCGTGAGCCCGCTGGGCGAAATCCTCGCGGGACCGAATTACTCGGGCGAATGCATCCTCAGCGCCGAAATCGACCCTGGCGAGATCACCCGCGGCAAGTACGACTTCGATGTCGTCGGGCATTACGCCCGGCCGGACGTGTTTCGCCTGGTCGTCAACGAGCGGCCGCAGCCGCCCGTGGTGAGCGAAACGGACTAGACGCCTACCACTTCTCGATCCATGGCCTTAGATCGAGTTCATGGGTCCACGCGCTGCGCGGCTGGCGATGCAGCTGCCAGTAGTTCTCCGCGATCGCTTCCGGATCGAGAATTCCGTCGCGATCTTTCAGCGCGTAGCGCTCGGGGAAGGTCTCGCGGATGAACGGCGTGTCGATCGCGCCGTCGATCACGACGTGCGCGACGTGGATGCCGAGCGGACCCAGCTCCCTCGCCAGGCTCTGCGCGAGCGCGCGCAGCGCGTGCTTGGCGCCGGCGAAGGCCGCGAACCCCGCCCCGGCGCGCAGGCTGGCTGTCGCACCGGTGAAGACCATCGTGCCTCGGCCGCGCGGCACCATGCGCTTCGCCACTTCGCGCCCCATCAGGAAACCGCCGAGGGCACCCATTTCCCAGACCTTGAAGTACACGCGGCTCGACATTTCCCGGATCGGAAAACGCACGTTGCCGCCTACGTTGTAGACCGCGACCTCGATCGGCCCGATGTCCCGCTCGATCGTCTCGACCAGCGCCACGACCTCGTCCTCCCGGCGCGCGTCGGAACCGAAGGCGCGCGCCTTGCCGCCCGCGGCCTCGATGCCGGCCACGAGCGGATTCAGCTTTTCGGCATGGCGCCGCGTCACGCAGGCAACGTAGCCTTCGCGCGCGAACCGCCTTGCGATCGCGCCCCCGGTCGAATCGCCCGCGCCGACGATGAGGGCTGCTCTGGATTCGGTCATAGGGGGATTGTGGCTTGACGGCGATCAAACCCGCAAGCCGCGCAGTTCGCTAGCGTATCGATTGCGGAGGTGTTGCCCATGAGGATTTCGACCACCGATCCGATCACCCTGAACGACATCCGCGACCCCGAAGGCAAGCCCTTCGTCGTCGAAGGCAGCGGCGATTCGGCGCTCAAGATCTACTTCGAGTCCGAGGAGACGAAGCGCGAATACCTCGGCATCGAGGTCGAGCACCCGGGCGAGGATTTCAAGTACAACCTGAACAACCCGGTTTGAACGGCAGACCGGGTCCGGCCTGTCCGGAGCGTCCGGAATGCAAGGGCGCGCCTAGCGGATCTTCGCCGCTTCGCGCTCCATGAGCGAAACCAGTTCGTCCATCTGCTCGATGACCGCCTGAACCGTGGCGCGCTGGGTGAGGTCGACCCCTGCTTTCTGCAACTGGCGCATCGGATGGTCGTCGCCGCCGCTCCGCAGGAGCGCCAGGTAACGCTCGGTGGCGGCCGCCCGCTCGGCCGGCGCGCCTGCGGTCATGTCGCGAAAGAGCTTGGCCGAGGAGGCAAAGCACGTCGCGTACTGGTAGACGTAGTACGGCGAATTGTAGAAATGCGGAATTCGCGCCCAGGTGAACTTGTACAGATCGTCGATGGCGATCGAATCGCCGTAGTAGTCCTTCAGCAGCTTCAGGTAAATGCCGTTCAACACCTCTGCCGTGACCGGCTGGCCACGTTCCGCAAGCCGATGCGCCTGCAGCTCGAAATCGGCGAACAGCACCTGTGTGTAGAACGTGCCGACGATCGCCTCCACCGCGTGCTGCAGCAGCAGGAAGCGCTCCTTCGCGTCGCTCGTGCGCTCGAGCAGGTGGTTGAGGAGAAACCGCTCGTTGATGGTGGAGGCGACTTCGGCCACGAAAATCGTGTACTGGGAGGTCACGAAGGGCTGCGCCTCGTTCGAGAGCACCGAGTGCATCGCGTGCCCCGTCTCGTGCGCGAAAGTGAAGACCGCGTCGAGCGTGTCGTTCCAGTTCATCAGCACGTAGGGCGCCACGCCGTAGACGTTCGCGCTATAGGCGCCCGACCGCTTGCCCTCGTTTTCGTAAACGTCGAGTTTGCCGCCGGACATCCAGCGGCGGTACTTCTCGACGTAATCCGCACCTAGCGGCGCCACCGCGGCGAGCACCAGGTCCTTCGAGGCGTCGAAATCGTAGGCTCGGTCGGTGCGGAACGGCGGGATCGACGTGTCGTAAAGGTGATATTCGGCAACGCCGAGCAGCTTCTGGCGCAGCTTCGCGTAGCGCCGCAGCGGCGCCGTGCCGCTGCGGACCGTTTCCACCAGCGTCGTCACCACCTCGGGCGGAACCGCGTTGCCGTCGAGCGCCGCCTCCAGCGTCGCAGGGAAATTGCGCGCCTGCGCCATGAACCAGCCGCGCTGCAGCACGCCGTTGTAGAGCGCGGCATAGGTATTGGCGGTGGCAGCATAGGTTCCGAGATGCGCCGTAAAGGCCCTGGCGCGATCGGCCTGTTCGTAGCGTGTGCGCAGGACCTGCTGGTAATTCGCCGGCGAGACCGTGATCTCGGAACCGTCTGCCAGTTTGATCTGCGGGAACCTGATGTCGGAGGTGGACAGTTCCCGATACGCCGAACTGGGCGTTTGCGCGAACTGCGCCGAGAACGACAGCAGCCGCTCGCCCATCTCGTCGAGCACGTGCTTCTGCTGGCGGTAACTGTCCAGGATCGTGAAGCCGTAGGGCGCGAGCGCGGGCGTGTCGCGAATCCAGCGCTCCATCGTCGCCTGCGGAATCTGCAGCAACTCGGGCGTAAACCAGGACGTTGCCGTGCCGAATTTCGCGAACAGCGCGGTCACGCGCTGGAATTTTCCCGCGACGTCCTGATTGCGCGTATCGGTGTCGCGCTGCAACTGCGGGTAGCGGAACACCCGGTACTGCTGGACGCCGATAGCGTCGAACGCCCGGTAGGCCTTCAGCACTTCGTTCGGGCCCTTCGCGAGCGAGCCTTTCATCGCGGCGAAAGCATCCATGTTCGCCTCCAGCGTTTTCATTCCCCCTTCCCAGGCCTGCCAATCCGGGTAGATCGGCGAAAAATCCCAGCGGTACTGGGCCGGAATTTCGGCGCGGTTGCGCGTGTTCGGTTTGGCAGCCCCCACCGGCACCGCCAACGTGACTCCAAGGGCGAAAAGAATTGCGGCGGAGGCAATGGAGATACGCATCAGGACAGGACTCCTGCGAATGGTTGGCGTAGGTGCGCTCACGCGGCGCGCGCGCCATTATCGCCGAAGCCTGCCGGAGGCGCGGTTTCAGACCAACTGCTTCGCAATCCTCAGCCGCGTCGCGCCCATGTCGTCGCCGCGCAGCTCGCGCAGCGCATAGCCGACGAAATCCGCCACCACGTGCTTGCGCCAGCGCAGGTCCATGTCGGTGTTGTCCATGGGTTTGGCGCGCGATTCGGCCGTCTCGCCGATCTCCGCAATCGCGTCGTCCGTCAGCTTCTTTCCGAGGAGCGAATCGGTCTTGATGACGAGCGGGTGCGAGGATACCGCGCCGAGCACGAGGCGCGCTTCTTCCACGGTGCCGTCGCCGGCAGTCTTCACCGCGGCGCCGACGCCAAGCAGCGGAAAGTCGAACGATCCGCGCCGGCGAAGTTTCCAGTACGTGCTCTTCCAGCCCGCCGGTTTCGGCAGCAGGATCTCGGTGAGGATTTCGTCCGGCTTGCGCTTGAGGTAATCGATGCCGTCGTTGTTGTATAGATCGTCGAGCGCGACTTCGCGCGCGCCGGCCGCCGAGACGAGCTTCACGCGGGCGCCGAGCGCGATGAGCGCGGGCGCGGTATCGGTCGAAGACACCGCCAGGCAGCGCCTGGAGGCGGTCGCGACCCAGCAGACGTCGCCGTCCTTCTTCATGCAGAAGTTGATCGCCTGGCGCCACTCGTAGTTCTGGTTGTAGTAGGTGCAGCGCGTATCGAGGCACAGATTGCCGCCGAGCGTTCCCATGTTCCGCAGCAGCGGCGTCGCCACCTGCGCCGCAGCCTGCGCCAGCCCGCGGTAACGGTCGCGCAGCCCGCGCACCGCGAGCAACTCGGTGAGGGTGAGTCCCGCACCCAGCCGCAGCCCGTTGCCGTTCGAAACGCGCTTCAGATCCTCGATGTTGCGAAGCCCGACCAGGGTGCCCGGCATCTGGTGGCGCCGCTTCATGTTCGGCAGGAGATCGGTGCCGCCCGCGAGCAGCATCGCGCCGGTGCCCTCCCACGCGAGGATTTTCGCCGCCTCCTCGATCGACTTCGGCGCGCGGTAATCGAACCACGGCAGGCGCATCATGTGCCGGCCGCTCCCGCGATCGCGCGTTGCGGCGTCGATTCGTTGCCGTCGCCGCCTTCCCACGGCGGCAGCACGAACATCGCCTTCGCGTACGGCACGTTCGGAAAACTCCCGGGGCCGATCCGCGGCGGTTTTCCTTCGGCCTTCAACTGGAGCGCCGCGAGCACCTTGTCCGGAGTGATCGGAAGCTCGTCGATGCGCACTCCGACCGCGTCGAAAATCGCGTTCGCGACCGCGGGCATGACCGGCAGGAGCGGCCCCTGCCCGGCTTCCTTCGCGCCGAACGGGCAATTCGGATCCGGTTCCTCGACGAGCGCCACTTCCACCTCCGGCATGTCGAGCGAGGTGAGGCTCTTGTATTCGAGCATCGACGGGATTCTGTGCACGAGCGCCCCGGAAAGCTTCGCCGGCAGGCGCCGGAACACCTGCTCCTCCATCAGCGCCTCGCCCAGCCCCATGTACACGCCGCCGATCACCTGCCCGCGCGCGTGCACCGGATTGATGGCACGTCCGATGTCGTGCGCGACCCAGATTTTCGGGACGGTGATCCAGCCGGTCGCCGGATCGACTTCGGTCTCGACCACGCAGGCCGAGAAACTGTAGGCGGGCGAAGGCCCCACGCCGCTGCCCTTGTACCTGCCGGGTTGCCGCGGCGGCGCGTACGAGCCGACTGCGCCGAGCGTGCCGAACTTCGACTCCGCGAGCGTGACGGCCTCTGCGAAACTCATGGTCTTGCTGGAATCGTCCGCAGAAAACACGCGCCCCTGCGACAGGAGCACGCGCCCGGGCAGAATTTCGAGCGACTCCGCCGCGGCCGCGACGATCTGCTCGCGCACGCGCCCGGCCGCCTGCAGCGCGGCGTTGCCCATCATCACCGTCACGCGGCTGGAGTACGAGCCGAGGTCGATGGGCGTGAGACCGGTGTCCCCGGTGTGCACGCGAACATCCCCGGTGCCGATGCCGAGCGTCTCGGCGACGATCGCAGCCAACACGTCGTCCGAGCCCTGGCCGATTTCGGTGGCTCCGCACAGCACGCTCACCTGCCCGCTGCGATCGAGCAGCAGTTGCACTCCCGAGTGCGGCATCTTGTTCCAGTAGATCGACACACCCGCCCCGCACATGTACGCGGAGCAGGCCAGTCCGACCCCGCGCCCCTCGGGAAGCTTGCGGTGCTTTTCCTTCCAGCCGGACATCTCGACGACTTTGCGGATGCACTCGGCGAGCCCGGTCGAACCGATCTTCAGCCAGTTCGCGGTGAGCGCATCGGCCTTGGTCACCATGCCAAGCCGCATTTCGGCCGGATCGAGCCCGAGCTTCTCGGCGATCTTGTCGAGCTGCACTTCCTGCCCGAAGCGCGGCTGCGGCGTGCCGTGGCCGCGCTTGGGGCCGCAGGGCGGTTTGTTGGTGAAAACGCGGCAGGCCTCGAACTTGAAGCGCGGCAATTCGTAGGTCACCGGCGTCAGCACGCCGGTGTAGAAGGTGCTCGCCGGGCCGTGCGAGCCGTAGCCGCCGCCGTCGAGCAGCGTCTGCAGGTGCATGCCGGTCAGCCGGCCGTCCTTCGTCACGCCGGTGCGAAAGCGCATCAGCACCGGATGCCGGCCGCGGTGTTGATAGAACACTTCCTCCCGCGTCAGGCAGATCTTCACGGGCCGTCCGAGAATCAGCGCCGCCTTGGATACGACCAACTCGTGGTTCGCCGGATCGCACTTGCCGCCGAAGCCGCCGCCGTTGGGCGTCGCGATCACGCGGATCTGCGAAGCCGGCATCTGCAGGACGCGCGCGAGTTGCCGGTGCAGGTAATGCGGATTCTGCGTGCTGCTCGAGAGCGTGAGCTTGCCGTCGCCCTCGACTGCGGCGAGCGAGGCCTGCTGTTCCATCGGCAGGTGCGTATTGCCTTCGTAGAAGAACGTGTCCTCGAACACGTGGTCGCTGCCCGCCAGCGCTTCCTCGACGTCGCCGAATTCGTAGGCCTGGTTGCGATGGATGTTGCCCTGCTCGCCGTAATCGTGGATTCGCGTTTCAGCGTTGGCGAGCGCCTCTTCGGGCGTGGCAATGGTCGGAAGCGGCTGGTACTTCACCTCGATCAGGCCGAGCGCTTCGCCTGCGGTCTGCTCGTCCTTCGCGATCACCGCGGCGACCGGATCGCCCACGAATCGAACGCGCTCGGGCGCGAGCGCATGCTCGTCCTGCGCCACCGGCATGATGCCGAAGGGGATGGGGAAGTCCTTGCCGGTGAGCACCAGGTGCACGCCGGGATGTTTTTCTGCGCGTGAGACGTCGATCGACTCGATTCTCGCGTGCGGGTGCGGCGAGCGAAGCAGCTTGCAGTGCAGCATGCGCGGCAGCGACAGATCGTCGGCGAAGCGCAACTGGCCGAGCACCTTGCCGCGGCTGTCGACGCGGCGGCGCGGTTTGCCTACGACGTCGAGGCGCTTTCCGGTGCTCATTTTCCCGGGGTTCGCAGGTCGGCCGCCGCGACTTCGATCGACTCGACGATCTGGTTGTAGCCGGTGCAGCGGCAGAGGTTTCCGGAAGTGGCTTCGCGGATTCGGTCACGGCTCGGATTCGGCTCCTCCCCGAGCAGCGCTTTCGCGGTCATGATGACCCCCGGCGTGCAATAGCCGCACTGCGAGCCGCCATGATCGGCGAACGCTGCCTGCAGCGGGTGCAGCGCGTTGCCGCGCGCGAGGCCTTCGATGGTCTCCACCGAGCGGCCTTCGCACTCGACCGCGAGTTGCAGGCACGACAGCACCGGCGTGCCGTCGACGAGCACCGTGCAGGCGCCGCATTCGCCGAGCTCGCAGCCATGCTTGGTGCCGGTGAGCCCGAGGTCCTCCCGCAGCACTTCCAGCAGCGTCTTGTACGGCGCAAACGAGACCTCGGCTTCCTCGCCGTTGAGGTTCAGGCGCAGCTGCACGTTGCGGCGGCGTTCGATCTTGCCGTTCCCGGACATTGTTTGGACCCCAAACAATTGGACTGCCCGCACTTTACCCCTCGCGCACGCTCCGCGCAAAGGGGTCGGACTTGATCTGGATCAGAGGTCGGCGCACAGGCGCGGCAGAATCGCGCCGATCGGGCCGCGCAGCAGCGCGTCCGCGAGTTCGTCGAGCGCGGTCGGCTCGGCATTGACGATGACGACGTGCGCGCCGGCCGCCTTCGCTGCAGGCACCGCGCCGGCCACCGGGTAGACCTGCAGCGTCGTGCCTACTGCGAGCAGCACGTCGGCCTCCGACGCCGCACGCATTGCGCGATCGATCACTTCGGGCACCAGCGCCTGGCCGAACGACACGGTGGCGCTCTTCAGGATGCCTCCGCAGCTGCGGCAGGCCGGGTCGTCCTCCCCGGCGCGCACCCGGTCGAGGGTTTCCCGCATCGGCCCGCGCCAGCCGCATTCCATGCACATGACCTGCCGCACCGTGCCGTGCACTTCGATCACGCGCTCGGGCGAATTGCCGGCGAGTTGATGCAGTTCGTCGATGTTCTGCGTGATGAGCGCGTGCAGCCGGCCGCGGCGCTCGAGTTCCACCAGCGCGCCATGGCCCGGGTTCGGCCGCGCGCTCCACGTCGGATGCTCGAGGCGGCTCTGCCAGGCGAGGCGCCTCACCTCGGGGTCCGACATGTAGTAGCGGATGTCGGAGAGCTTTTCCGCCTTCGGATTTCGCGTCCAGACCCCCTGCGGTCCGCGAAAATCCGGAATCCCCGAATCGGTCGATATGCCGGCGCCGGTGAGGGCGACGACGCGCCGCGCGCCGCCGATCCAGGTTCGGGCGTGCGCGATCGCGTCGTCGAACGCGCTCATTTCCCGCCTCGCGTAAGAACCCAGTGCACCAAGGTCTTCGCCTGCTTCGCCTTGACCGCGGCCGCGAGCCGGATCGCGTCGGCCGCCTTCTCGGCCTGATAAAGCGCGCCCGCATCCAGATGCTGCCGCGTGAGGCGCAGGAGTTCGTCGGCGTACGCTTCGTCGGAGAATGCAAGCGCTGCTTCCGGGAGCAGGTACGCCCTGCCCCTCGGTGAAGCTTTCGCATACACCGCGGCGAGATTCTCTTTCAGGAACTGCCACAGGGCCTCGGGGCTGTCGCTGTCGGCGCCGGCATGCTGCAGGTTGTACATCGCCTCGCCCGGCGGCATTTCGCCGCCGAGGAGCAGCGTCCACCAGCGCAGGCGCAGGACCGGATCCGCCACATGGCGCAGTGCGGATTGATATTCCCAGCGGCGCTCGGTCGCGGTCGATTCGCGGAGCATGGCAAGCAGACGATCGAAGGTCGCGGCGTCGGCGTGCCGCCCAACGACATCGAGCACCGCGCCCCGGATGGATGGATTGATCGGATTCGTTGCCTGCGACGCAAAACGCGCCCGCGCCTCGCGCAGCACTGCCGCGTCGCCGGCAAGGCCCAATGCCTTGATCAGCGCGAACCTCAGCCGAGGCCGCTCCGAATCCTCGCCCGCGGTCGCGCGCCAGCCGATTTGCGCCAGCGGCTCGCGCAGCACCCGAACCAGGTAACGGTCGAAGGCCGCCCGATCGCCGGCAGAATCGACCAGCGTGCGAAGGTAGGAAAGCGATTCCAGCGCCTGCGCGAGTACGAACCGATCGCGCTCGCCCGGCATTGCCTCGAGCAACCGGAGGAATTCCTCGACGCCCGATTCTCCCGCCTGCACGAACGCAAAGGTGTCCGCGAGCAGCCGTTGGCGCTCCGGCGCCTCGAGCCGCGGGAAATCACGAACGAGCCAGTGTGCCAGGCCGCCGTCGTAGCGAACGCGGTAATAGCCGTCGGCAGCGACGCGCGCCGCACCGCAGCCGGAGGAACGCCATTGCAAAGATGCGCCATCGAGCAGCAGCTTGCGAGATTCGCCGCCCTCGCGCACGACGGTGACCGGCACCGGCCAAGTGAGTTGACGCGCACCCGGATCGTTCAGCGTGAAACGGCGTTGATCGAGTCGGAGAACGGCGGCTTCGCCTTCGCAGCGTTGCGACAGGCCGACCTGCGGGAATCCCGGTTGCTCGGTCCAGGGCGCGGCGAAGGACTTCACGTCGCGTCCCGAGGCGACCGACAGGTGGTGCCAGAGGTCGGCCGTCGTAGCGTTCGAGAGCCGGTGCGCGCGCAGGTATCGCCGCACCCCCTCCCGGAACGCCGCCTCCCCGAGGTAGGTCTCGAGCATGTGCAGGAACGCCGCGCCCTTGGCGTAGGTGATCGAATCGAACAGGTCGAAGGCGCGCGCGTCGTCGTGCACCGGCGTCTGCACCGGGTGCGTGGTCTTGCGTGCGTCTTCGGCCATCGCGTCCTCTACGGTGAGCGCGGCGTACTGGCGCGAACGCCATTCGGGGTGAAAACGCGCGGCGGTCTGCGTCGCCATCCAGGTGGCGAAGCCCTCGTTCAGCCAAAGGTTGTCCCACCAGGCCATGGTGACCAGGTTGCCGAACCACTGGTGCGCGATCTCGTGCGCAATGATCGAGTGAACGCGCTGCTGCTGGCGTAGCGACGGCGCTCGGGGATCGACCAGAAGCAAGGCCTCGTTGTACAGAATCGCACCCCAGTTCTCCATGGCGCCGCCGAAACCGCCGGGCACCGCGACCTGGTCGAGCTTCGGGAGCAGGTAGCGCTCGCCGAAATAATCGTTGAAGTGGCCCAGGATCTGCTTGGTCGCCTGCATCGCGAACTGCGCCTCCGCGGTCTTTCCGCGCACGGTGTAAATCGAGAGCCGGATGCCATCGAGTTCGTCTTCGACTGCATCGAGTTCTCCCACGAAAAGCGCGACGAGGTAGGTCGGCATGGGAACCGAGCGCGCAAAAGTCACTTCCTTTTTTCCTCCTCGCCGCCCAACGATGCCCTGCACCGGCATGTTGGAGACGACGGTGAGCGCCTCGTCCACTACAGCGGTGACTTCGAAGGTGGCGCGGAAGACCGGCTCGTCCCAACCCGGAAAGAGCTTTCGCGCATGCACCGGCTCGAAATGCGTCGCGAGCATCGACTTGTCGATCAGGCGCCCCTGCTCGGAGACCTTGTACGCAATCCGGAACAGTCCCTGCGAGTGTTGACCGATGCGGCCCGCGTAATCGATGCCGAGCCGGTATTCGCCGGCTTCGATGCGGCCGGACGCCGGCGTGAGCGTCAGCGTTTCCTGCGTCGCGTCGAGCGCAATCGAAAGCGCTCGCTCGCCGCCCTTCGGAGACTGCAGGCGTGCCGAGCGGATGTCCAGATTCGCGGCATTCAGCGTCACCGCAGCCACCGATCGCAGGACCCTGACGTCGATCTCGGCTCGAGCCTCGAAACCTGCGTTCGCCGCGTCCGGCGCGATGCGCAGCGCGTAGTGCGCGGGGACCACGTCTTTCGGCAGCTTTCCGGGCGTCGCTTCGAAGGAAAAGCGCTCCTCTGCGTTCGCCGGCAGCACCGCCCGACAAGCAAGCACGGCGAGTAGCCAGACGAGTCTTAGCAGCATGGGATGTCGCATGGTCACAAGGCGTTCGGTGATTCCGGGCCGCAGATGTTACCCTTCAGGCCGTCCATGAACGCCATTCGGGCAACCGCACTCGCAATATCGCTTTTCGCGCTGAGTTCCGGCGCGTGGGCCGGCTGTCCGGCCCTGCTCGACGAACGGATGGACACCTTGATGCAGGGCGAGACCTCGCTCTGCCAGTACAGCGGAAAGGTGCTGCTGGTTGTCAACACGGCGAGCCGCTGCGGCTACACGCCGCAATACGAGGGACTGGAGCGGCTGCACCGCCGCTTTGCCGGTCGCGGCCTCGTGGTGCTCGGTTTTCCGTCGAACGATTTCGGCTCGCAGGAGCCCGGCGGCGCCAAGGAAATCGCGCAGTTCTGCCAGGTGAATTACGGGGTCGGCTTCCCGATGTTCGCCAAGACCGTGGTCACCGCGGACGGCGCCAATCCGTTCTACGAGAAACTCGCGCGGGCGAGTTCGAGCCGGCCGCAGTGGAATTTCCACAAATACCTCGTCGACCGCCGGGGCGAGAAAGTGCTCGCCTTTCCGAGCCGCGTCGAACCCGAAGACCCCAAACTGGTGGCGGAAATCGAGCGCCTGCTCGAGCAGAAATAGCGCGCCCGCGCGTCAGTGCTTGTGACGGCCGTGGGCGTGCCCGCGGCCGCGATGCTCGCGCTCCCAGTGACCGTGGCGCAACTGCCAGCGCGGGCCGGTTTGGATCCAGCGATCCGGAACCCAGACCTGGCCCGGCCGCGCGAGCACCCAGCGGCCGCGGATCCAGATGTAGCGGTCACGGTGCCACGCCCAGTATCCGGGCATCCAGACATGCCCCGGATGGGCATGCGGCACGACTTCGACCATCGGCGCCGGCGGCGCAAAACCGATTGCGACCGCGATGTCGGGACGCGCGTAAGCTGGCGCGGCTGCAGCGCCTGCCAGCAAACCTGCTGCGATCAGGGCTTTATGGAGTTTCATCGCTCGCCTCGCTACGGTCGGTTCAATACCCGCGGTGATGATTGCCGCCACGATACCTGCCGCCGTAATCGCCGCGATGACCGCCGCGATAGGCATATCGCCCGCCATACGGCCCCACCACGACCGCCGGGACCGGCAATCCGATATACAGCCCCGAGGGCTCCGCGATGGGTACCGCTATGCAACCCGACAGTCCGGCAACGGCAAACAACAGAACGAGAATTTTCATGGTGAACCTCTTTGGTTGTTGCATTCATTACAACGCAGCGACTGCCGCTTGGAGCACGCTCAATTGTTACAAGAGGTTGCGCGGCTGCACGGGTTCGTCATGCACGCACTGCTCGGCACGCTACACTTCGTAACATCGTGGCCGCGAAAACGATCGTCGTAGGAGACATGAAGGTTCGGCGCCTGGGTTTCGGCGCGATGCGCGTCTGCGGCCCGCAGATCTGGGGCTGGCCGAAAGATCGCGCCAATGCGCTCGCCGTGCTGCGGCGGGCCTACGAGCTGGGGCACAACTTCTTCGACACCTCGGATGCCTACGGCCCGGAAGTCAACGAACTGCAGATTGCCGAGGCGCTTCATCCCTATCCGAAGGACCTCGTCATCGCGACCAAGGGCGGGCTGCTCCGACCGAGCGCTCCGCGCTGGGATCGCTGCGGCCGGCCCGATCACCTGCGACGCGCGCTCGAAGCGAGCCTCAAGCGCCTGCGCGTCGAGCGCATCGACCTGTACCAGCTGCACGCGCCCGACCCGAAGGTTCCCCTCGCCGATTCGGTCGGTGCGCTCGCCGATTTGCAGAAAGCCGGCAAGATCCGGCACATCGGAGTGTCCAATGTGAGCGTGGCGCAGCTCGAGAAGGCGCGCCGCGTCGCGTCCATCGTTTCGGTCCAGAACGAGTACAACCTCGGCAACCGAAAATTCGACGACGTGCTCGAAGTCTGCAGGAAATCGCGAATCGCGTTCTTGCCGTGGTATCCGCTGGGAGCGGGCGCGGCGCTTCGCCCGGGCAAGGTGAAGCAAGTCGCCGCGAAGCACGATGCGACACCGGCGCAGGTCGCCCTCGCCTGGCTGCTCGAGCGCTCGCCGGTGGTGCTGCCGATCCCGGGCACGGCGTCGCTTGCCCACCTGGAGGAAAACGCGGCGGCTGCGACGCTGCGGCTTTCGAGCGAAGATCTCGCGATGCTAGACTGAGTTCGAGTCCACGAAGAGGAGGTCGTGGTGTCCAGCGTCTCGAACACAACTCCGAAGAAGCGTTCTCGCGCCAAATCGCGCCCGGTCACGCGCCCTCGCACGCCCGCAGTCGATGCGCAGCGCATCGACCTGCTGATGCAGGCGATCAACGAAGGCGTCTACGACTGGGACATCGCGGGCAACACCATCTACTACTCGGATTGGGTGCGGCGCGCGCTGGGTTTGAGCGAGAACGAACTCAGGACGCCGTCGGACTGGCGCGACCGCATCCACCCCGAAGACGTCGCGCGCTTCGATGCAGCGCTGATAGAGCATTTCAAGGGGCGGATCGACCGCTTCCAGTGCGAGTTTCGCTATCAGGCAGCAGACGGATCCTGGCGCTGGGCGCGGCAGCACGGATTCTCCCTGCGCGATGCTCGCGGGCGCGCCGTCCGCATGATCGGCTCGACCGGCGACATCACGGAGTTGAAGCAGACCGCGGAAGCCCTGCGCATCAGCGAGGAACGTTACGCGCTTGCCGCGCGTGCCGCGACCGAAGGCGTGTACGAGTGGGACCTTGCTGCCGGCACGCTCTACCTTTCCGATTCCTCGAAGGTGTTTTTCTGGTCCAAGGGCCAGGCGCTGACGCCCGAATCGTGGAACCAGCGAATTCATCCGGAAGATTTCCCGGCGTACCGCCAGGCAATTGAGGATCATTTCAGGGGGCGAACCCCGCAACTCGAGCACGAATATCGGATCCGCGACGCTTCCGGCGAGTACCTCTGGGTGCTCGACCGCGGCGTCGGCGTGCGCGACGGCAATGGCCGGGTGACGAAATTCGTCGGCGCGGTGAGCGACATCACGCGGCGCAAGGACGCGGAGCAGGCGCTGCGGAACGCGCACGAGCAGCAAACCGCGGCGCTCGAGCAGCAGACGGCAACTGCCGAGATCCTGAAGGTGATCAGCGCTTCCCCCACCGACGTGCAGCCGGTGTTCGACGCCGTGGCCGCCAGTGCCGCCCGCCTGTGTGAGGCCTCCGATGCCATCATCGTGCTGAGAGAGGGCGAGTTCTTCAGGTTCGCGGCGCATCATGGCGCGATCCCGAATCTGAACGTCGGCGGCCGGCGCCGCATTTCCCGAGGCACGGCGACCGGGCGCTCGATGCTCGAGGGGCGTCAAATCCACGTCGCGGACCTGCAGGCCGAGAGTGCCGAATTCCCCGAGGGCAGCGTGTTCGCGCGCGAGTTCGGTTACCGCACCTCGCTCGTCACGCCGCTGATGCGCGAAGGCGAAGCGATCGGCGCCATCATGATTCGCAGAACGGAACTCCGGCCGTTCAGCGGCAAGCAGATCGCGCTGGTGCAGGTCTTCGCCGACCAGGCGGTGATCGCGATCCAGAACGTGCGCCTGTTCCACGAAGTGCAGGCCAAGAGCGCGCAACTCGAAACCGCCAACAGGCACAAGTCCGAATTCCTCGCCAACATGTCGCACGAGCTGCGCACGCCGCTCAACGCCATCATCGGATTCTCGGAAGTGCTCGGCGAGCGCTACTTCGGCGAACTGACCGGGAAGCAGGAGGAATACGTCAAGGACATCCACGGATCCGGCAGGCATCTGCTCTCGCTCATCAACGACATCCTCGATCTTTCCAAGATCGAGGCTGGCCGCCTGGAACTGGAACTGACGGAATTCGACCTCCGGTCGGCGATCGACAACAGCATCACGCTGGTGAAGGAACGCGCGCAGCGCCACGGCATTTCGCTCAAGCTCGAACTGGCGCAAGAGCTTGGAATCGTCCACGCCGACGAGCGCAAGTTCAGGCAGATCATGCTGAACCTCCTCTCCAACGCCGTGAAGTTCACGCCCGACGGAGGCTCCGTGAGCGTGACCGCGAAACCGAACGAAGACTCGGTCGAGATCTCGGTCGCGGACACCGGTCCGGGAATCGCGCCCGAGGATCACGCCGCAGTGTTCGAGGAGTTCAAGCAGGTCGGGTCGAACAGCGCGCACAAGGCCGAGGGCACCGGACTGGGAATGCCGCTCGCCAAGCGCTTCGTCGAACTGCACGGCGGCAGGATCCGCCTCGACAGCGCGCCCGGACAGGGCGCGACGTTCACGATCAGCCTGCCGCTGCGGCGCTGATCATTCCGCTCGGGCCCGCGCGTCGACCGCCCGCATGAATCGCGGCGCGACCTCCCGCAACCGGTCGTCGTTCATGCGCCCGCTTCGCGTCATGTAGTCGTACGCGAGCTCCAGCGCGCCGAAGCGCCGCATCCGTTCCGGAAAGGTCTCGTACCAATGCGAGCTGCGGTGCGCTGCCGCGAATAGTTTCTCGACCACCGGGCGACGGTCGCGCTCGAACGCCGCCAGCGCAGCGCCAACGTCGGCTCCGGACTCGCCTAACGCGCGGTCGAGCCCGATCGCGTCCTCGAACGCAAGCCGCGTTCCCGAGCCGATCGAAAAGTGCATCGTCCGCAGCGCATCCCCGATGAGCACCGCAGGCGCAACTCCGGCGTCGGCGCTCCAGTTCAGGTTGTGCAGGAGCGGAAACTGGCGCCAGATCGAGCGGTTGGAAACGAGCGCGTGCCCGGCGAGGTCCGCAGCAAAGACGCCTTCGCAGTACACCCGCGATTCCTCGTCGCCCATGCGGTCGAGCCCGGCGCGGCGCCACGTTGCAGCGTCGCACTCGACGATGAACGTGCTCATCGCCGGGCTGTAGCGGTAATGATGCGCGACGAACGCACCGTGCTCGCTCTCGCGGAAAGTGAGCGTGAGGCATTCGAACGGCCGCGTCGTCCCGTACCACGCGAAGCGGTTGTCCAGCCATTCGATCTGCGGCCCGAACTGAGCCTCGAGCGCGCGCCGAACGGGCGAGTTCAGCCCGTCCGCGCCGACGATGAGGTCCGCGGGAGCGAGTTCAACGGGCTCGGCGAGCACCCTGCCGTAGGTGATCTCGACGCCGACGGCGGCACACAGCGCCTGAAGAAACTGGTTCAGTTCGAGGCGCGCGATTGCAGAGAACCCGTTGCCGTCGATGTCGACGACCTCGCCGCGATGCACGATGCGCTGCATCGGCCAGGCCTGCATGCGGGGCATGAGCTGACGGTACAGGTCCGGCGCATCGCGTTCGAGAAAAGCAAGCGCGCCCTCCGAGAACACGACGCCAAAGCCGAACGTCGCATCGGGCGCGTTCTGCTCGCAGACCTCGACCGTCCAGCCCGGGAACCGGCGCTTGATCAGGAAGGAAAACAGCAGGCCGGCCGGGCCGGCGCCGAGAATCGCGAGACGCACGAGGAGAATTCTAGCTGCTGCCCTGGGGCTGTTCGAAGCTCGCGAGGATCCGGCAGATTTCGCCGTACTTCGATCTCGGTTTTTCGGCGAGATTCATGCCGAAAAACCGAGACCTTGGAGACCCCGGGAAGCGACGGTAGGCGAATCTACGCGCGGAATGACCCCGCCGTCGTGCCCGCCCGGCGACTTCCCGTCTAGGGCCAGTAAAGCAGCGCCACGCCGATGCAGGCGAGCGCCCAGAACACCGGGAATTCCATTCCGCCGAGATTCCACAGCCATTTCACCGAGCGGTTGAAGAAGCACACCGCGATCGCTGCGGTCATCAGCGTCGCGGCGCCCAGCAGCGCCGCCCAATGCGTGTACACGCCGAACAGCAGACCCAGCGCCGCGATCGATTCGACGACGGTGGCGAGCTTCATGTACAGGGCGGGCGGGCGGAAGCCGGCCTGGACGAAGAAGCCCAACGCGGGCGGCGGATTGCCAACCACCTTGAAGTAAATGTGCGGGAAGAAGAACAGCGCGCAAACCAGGCGCAGCACCACTGCGCCATTGCCGAGATCGAAGGCGGAGATTGCCGAGATCATGCTGCCCTCCCGTTCCGGTTCCAGTGGTGTTGCAAGGAACCGCGGTTACGCGGCCCTGCGCGCGGCGTTGGCGCCCGCGATGCGCCCGAACACGGAACCGTTGGTCAGACCCGTGCCGCCCGGATAGTTGAAATAGAAAATTCCTCCGACGAGTTCGCCCGCCGCGTACAGGCCGGGAATCGGCTCGCCGTCGGCGGAGATCACCTGCGCGTCGGTGTTGATGCGCAGACCGCCGAAGGTGAAGGTGATGCCGCAGGTCACCGCGTAGGCTTCGAAGGGCGGCGTGTCCAGCGTGTTCGCCCAGTTCGATTTCGGCACCGCCAGCCCCTCGGTGCAGCGGCCGTCCTTCACGTTCGGATCGAACGCAATGTCGGCGCGCACCGCGCGGTTGTAGGCCTCGATTTCGCGCAGCGCCTGCGTCGCGTCGACGTCTTCGAGCTTCCCGACCAGTTCTTCGAGCGAATTCGCGACGACCTTGGTCACCTGCTTGATCCGGTACTCGTCGCGCAACTGCGCCTTCACCTTGGCATCGAACACCTGCCAGGCGAACTGCCCCGACTGCGCGAGGATCACGCGGCCGTACTTGGCGTAGGTGTAGTTGCGGAAGTCCGCGCCTTCGTCGAGAAAGCGCCGGCCCTCGGCGTTGATGTAGATGCCCCAGGGATACGAATGCTTCTGGAACTGGTCGCCCACGGCGAGATCGCCGAATTCCGGCGCGTTGCGCTCCCAGGCCACGGCATGGCAGCCCGACCAGTTCCCGACCGGCGCGGCGCCGATGTCGAGCGCTGCGCAAAACGCGGCGTTGCCCGCGTCCACGACTACGACATCCCATGGCTGCGTCGACTCCTGCACTCGGTTCGCGTTGATCCCGGCCTTAACGGCCGCGATGTTATCGTGAAAGCATCCGTGCAATCCTGGCCAACGGGACTCGAAGCGTTGATTAGAATTGCCGCGGACTCTCCTTCACCGGGCGCATGACGACCAAAATCGCTTTCATCGGCTTCGGCGAGGCCGGGCAGACGATCAGCCGCGGGCTGCTCGGCGCGCATCCGGTGCGAATACGCACCTATGACATTCTGTTCGACGATCCGGCGAACGGCGGCAGGCTGAAGGGTGCGGCGGACGCGCTTGGCGTCACGGCAGCACGCGATCACGTCGACGCGGTGCGCGGCGTGGACCTCGTGTTCCTCGCGGTCACCGCGAGCTCGAGCCTCGAGGCCGCGCTCTCCTGCCTGCCGGGCCTTGCGAAGGGACAACTCGTTCTCGACGTCAATTCGGTGTCGCCGAAACGCAAGATCGAGACCGCCGGACGCATTGCACCGACCGGCGCCTCTTACGTCGACGTCGCGGTGATGGCGCCGGTCGCGCCGTACCTGCACAAGGTCCCTTGCCTCGTCGGCGGACCCGGCGCGGCCGCGTTCGGCACGGCCGCGAAGGCGCTCGGCATGACCGCCGAGTTCGTCTCCGACGAGGTGGGTCAGGCCTCGGCGATCAAGATGTTTCGCTCGATCGTGATCAAGGGCCTGGAGGCCCTGCTCCTCGAATCGATGATCGCCGCGAGCGAATACCGGGTCGAGGAACGGGTGCTCGCCTCGCTCAGGGAAACGTTTCCGACGCTCGACTGGGAAAAACTCTCGGGCTACATGATCGAGCGCGTGGTGAGCCACGGCCACCGGCGCGCCGCCGAGATGCGCGAGGTCGCGGAAACGCTCGAAGGCATTGGGCTCGAGCCCATCATGGCGCGCGCCACCGCCGCGCGCCAGCTGTGGCTCGCCGATCTCGGCGCGAAGGAGCGTCTCGACGGCCGCAAGACGGAAAACCGCGCGGAACTCATTCGCGCGATTCGCGATGCGATGGCCGCCAAGGACGCGGCGCGATGATCCGGCTGAACGCCATGATGGGCGATCACGCCGTGACCGCGGCTTTGAAGTCCGGCGCGATCGGATCGAACCGAGTAGCGCTCGACTTCGCAGACGTCAAGGTGCCCAACACGGCGTTCAAGCGCGCCGTGCGCGACCTCGAATTCGACGTCGCCGAACTGGCGATCGTCACTTTCCTCATCGCAAGGGCAGCCGGCAAGCCGCTCCTGCTTCTGCCCGCGGTGCTCGTTTCGCGGATGCAGCACTCGTTTCTCGTCCACAACGCGGAGCGCGGCGCGCTCGCGCCGCGGAAGCTCGAAGGGCGCCGCGTCGGCGTGCGTTCCTACTCGGTCACCACCGGCATGTGGGTGCGCGCGATTCTCGCGGGCGACTTCGGCGTGGACACCGATCGCATCAATTGGGTCACGTTCGAGGAGCCGCACGTCGCCGAATTCAAGGCCCCCCCGAACGTCGAGCGTGCCCCTGCGGGAAGCGACATCGAGGCGATGCTGCTTTCCGGCGGGATCGACGCCGCGATCCTCGGCAAGAAACCCGGCGACCCGCGCATCCAGCCGCTGATCGGCGATCTCGCGGGCGCGGAGGCCGCCTGGACGAAGCGAACCGGAGCGATCCAGATCAACCACATGGTGGCAGTGCGCGAGTCGCTTGGGAGCGAAACGGCGCGCGAGGTCTATCGCATGCTGCTCGAGAGCCGGCACGCGGCCGGCGATCCTGCCGCGAACCCCTTTGGCGTCGAGTCGAACCGCCACAGCCTCGAGGTCGCGATCGACTGCGTCTGGCGGCAGAACCTGATTCCGCGGCGCTACGCCGTCGGGGAATTGTTCGGCGGGTACTTCGACTGACGGAAATCCATCGGCGGCACGGGCCATCGAATGCGGAGACATCCGGCTGCAAATGGTTCAGAATTCGCGTATCCGATATTCACGTCAATGGCCTGTCGTCCGCATTGAAAGCAGGGGGAGTGGCGCGATGAATCAACGCCGGCGGGGTTTCACTCTGGTCGAACTGATGACCGTCGTCGCGATCATCGGCATCTTGGCGGCGCTGGCCATTCCGATTTACCAGAGCTACGTCAAGCGGACCAAGATGTCGGAGGTCGTGCTGGCGCTGAGCGCATGCCGGACACCGGTGTCCGAGGTCTATCAGTCGCTCGGCGCTGGGCCCGGGGCGGGCAATTGGGGCTGCGAAGTGTCTGCCCCGGCGAGCAAGTATGTAACGGCGATCACGACGGGACCGAATGGCGAAATCCTTGCGACGGCCCAGAATTTCAGCGATTCCGACATCGACGGCAAGATCCTCACCTTGGTCCCGATGATCGGCGGCATCCCCGCAAACGCCGCGACGGACATGGGCAAGGCCGTCACGAGCTGGCGATGTGGTGACCGCGTCACGGACGGCACGACCATTTCAGCCAATTATCTGCCCGCCTCGTGCCGAGGCTCCTGACGCGCCGGCGTACTCGATCGCACACTGAAATTCACCTCGGGTGGACTTATGACGGATCAAAAAGAGCACAGAAGCAAGGCCTCGCTGCTGATCAACCCGCGTTTTCAGGGGCAGGTCGTTGCGTTCATCGTCCTCGCCGGATTCTTTTGCGTGGTGGTGACGGCCTATTTCTACTACTCCTACGTGGTCAACAGCTACGACTTCATCCTCCAGAACTCCACCTTGCCGCCCGAGATCATCGAAGAAAGGTATAGCGACCTCTACAACCTGTGGGTGTCACTCAGCCTGATCAACGTGATCATCATCCTGGTCATCGCGGGCTGGTCGCTGTTCATCACGCACCGAGTGGCGGGCTCCATCTATCACGTGAAGCGGGTGATCGACGAGGTCAAGTCGGGAAACGCCAAGGCGCGCGTACACCTGAGGGACAAGGACGCGTTCCAGGATCTCGCCAACTCGTTGAACGAAATGCTGGATACGCTCCAGAGGAAGTGATCCCCATCCACCGGCGGTACAGGCTGGCGTGCGCCCGAATCAGCGCCCGAGGTGGCGCCCGATGAATTCGATCACGGCTTCGTACCACGCGACGACGTTGCGCGGTTTCAGGATCCAGTGGTTTTCGTCCGGGAACACGAGCAGTTCGCTCGGCACGCCGTGGTACTGCAGCGCCTCGAAGAGGTTCAGCGCCTCGTTCACCGGGCAACGGTAGTCGCGCTCGCCGTGAATGATCAGGGTCGGGGTCTTCCACTTCGAGACCTGCCGGATCGGCGCGTAGCGGTCGAAGCGCTCCGGGTCGGCGTAGGGATTCTCACCGCCCATCTCGAGATACCACCAGGCCGGGTGATCGGTGACGCCGGTGAACTGCGCCATCGTCGCGATGCTCGCGTGCGTCACGAGGCAGGCGAAGCGATCGGTCTGCGTGCCGATCCAGTTGGTCATGTAGCCACCGAACGATCCGCCCATCGCCATGGTGCGCCCGGCGTCGACGTCGGTGCGCGTGCACAGGGCGTCTGCCACCGCCATCAGGTCGCGATAGCACTGGTCGCCCCAGACGTTGCCCCAGATGCCCTGGACGAAGTCCTGGCCGAAACCGGTCGAGCCGCGCGGGTTCGGCAGCGCCACGGCGTAGCCCTGCGCGACGAGCAGCAGCGGATTCCAGCGCCAGTGCCAGCCATCGGTGTCCATGCCGATCGGCCCGCCGTGGATCCAGAACGCGAGCGGCAGCGGTCCTTTCGAATCGCGTGGCTTGACGAGAAAACCGTGGATCGGCGTGCCGTCGGTCGAGGGCGTGCTGAAGGTCTCCACGCTCGCCCATTCTTCCGCGCTCACGAATCCCGACAGGCGCGCGAGCGGTTGCGGCGCGGATTCCGCGCGCGGCGCGACCACGCAGCACTCGGGCGCATCGAGCAGCGTGGACCGGGTCGCCGCGATCCGGCCGCCGGGCAACTCGACCGGATGTCCGTGTGCGCCGCCCGCCGTGCGTGAAGTGAGCCGCTCCACGGCTCCGTCGGCCACCGCAATCCGGAAGACCGGCGTGTGGCCCTCGTCGTCCGCAGTCGCGATCAGGTAGCGCCCGTCGCGGCTCCAGTTCTCGACTTGCGGCCAGCGGTCCCAACTTTCGGCGATCGATCGCATCGCGCCGGTCGCGACGTCGATCACGGTCGCGAGCGGGCGGATCGCGACGCTCGGGCTGCGCGTCACGCGCGTCGCCGCGATGCAACGTCCATCCGGCGAAAACACGGGCGCTTCCAGATTCACGTTCTCCGCTTCGCCGAGGATGCGCGCCTTTCGGGTTTCGATCTCTACGAGCAGCAGGGTCGTGTCCAACTCGCGGTCCTTGCCGATGCTATGACGAGTCGCCACCGCGAGGCGGCCATCCTCGGAGACGTCGAGCGCAGGCTCGATCGCAAACTCGCGCTGCGCCTCGGGCGTAAGGTCGACGCGGTTCTGCCCGCTCCCGTCGTACGCGACCAGATGCGTGGACGCAAGATCCGGGTTTTCGTGCAACCAGTGGTCCCAATGCCGCACCGGCTGCGCCAGGAAGCGCCTGGCGCTGGGCCCGTGCTTGGATCGCGCGGTCGCGGTTTCGCGCTGCCTGTCGTGCTCGATCCCCGGAATCACCGGCGCGAAGGCCACCATTCGATCTGCGCCCTTGGCGAACCGGAACGACTCCACTCCGAGCGGCTCGTCTGTGAGCTGGCGCGGCTCGCCGCCTTCTCTCGGCAGCAGCCATACCTGCATGCGCTTTTCCGCTTCCTCATCGGGCTTGACTTCGTTCGGCAGACGGTTGGACAGGAACGCAAGCGCGCCGTCGTGGCGAAAACACGGCGCGGAATCCTTCGAATCGCCGCGCGTCAGCTGCACCGCAGCGCCGCCGTCGGTGGGAACCTTCCAGAGATCGCTTGCGTATTTCGCGCCGTCGCGATCCAGTCGCTGGACCGAAACCGCGAGCCAGCTGCCGCAGGGCGACGCGGCAAATTCGGTGACGCGTTTGAGCGCGACGTGCTGCTCGACGGTGTAGGTCAACGGTTTCCCCTCGTGGAATCGGTCGAGTCGATGGGACTATACTAAGCTGCGACGAGTGGTCATGGCCGCGTGTTTCGCGCGCGGCGACGGATCACGCGGTTCGGCGCGTGCGGCCTGCGGGAGGTTGCGCCTCTTGAAGATGGAGAAAAACCATGTCGCAGCTGATGGAATTCTGGTTCGATCTCGGCAGTCCCGCGGCGTATCTCGCATGGAAGCGGTTGCCGAAAGTTCTCGCCGGCACCGGCGCGAGCGTCGCCTACAAGCCGATGCTGCTCGGCGGGGTGTTCAAGGCACAGGGCCACGCGAGTCCGATCACGATCCCGGCCAAGGGGAGATGGCTGCTCGGTGATCTTGGGCGTTATGCGAGGCGCGACGGCGTGCCGCTCGCCTTCCCGCCCGGCTTTCCCGTCAACACCCTCGCGTTGATGCGCGGCGCGATCGGCCTGCAGATGCGCAACCCCGTCCGGTTCGTTCCATACGTCGATGCCATGTACGATGCCCTTTTCGGGCAGGCGAACGACTTGCGGGACGAAAAAGTGCTCGCTGCGGCGCTTTCGGCGGCAGGCTTCGACCCCGCGGAGATGTTTGCGCTCGCCTCGGACGCGGAGATCAAGCAGGCGTTGATCCGGAATACGGAGGAAGCGGTATCGCGAGGCGTGTTCGGCGCGCCGACCTTTTTCGTCGGGAACGAGATGTTCTGGGGCCAGGACCGGATGGATTTCGTCGCCGAAGCCCTCACCGCCTGAAATGTCCGCACCGGTCGTCCGCCGCCTGCTGATCGACCTGGAGACGCCTTTCGCGCGTCACTGGCACGGCGGAGATGCGTTTCGCGCCGCGTTCACGAACGCGCTCTCGATGGGTTTTGCGCTCGGCGAGCAGTCGGGACACCGCGCGTCCTGCGCCCTGGTCGGCGCGGCCCGGACTTGAAAGCGGCTGCGATCGCGGCCGGCTGCGCCGTCGCCCTGCTTGTCCCGTGGCGCAACGGCTGGGCCGACTGGACGCTCGTTTCGGCGGACAACGGAATTCACTCCTCTTACGCCGATCCGGCAACCATCCACAAGCACGGCGCGATCGTGTCGATGCACGGGATGTACAACTTCGCGCGCGGCGATTTCACGCCGGAGGGGCAACGCTTGCATTCGACCAGCGTGCTGCGGGAGTACGACTGCGTCGGCAGGAGGGTGCGGCTGATTTCGCACGCCGATCATTCCGGCGAGTACGCTACCGGCGGCGTGATTTCAGCGACCCACCGTCCAAGGCCCTGGCAACCGGTGCTCGAGGACAGCGGCGACGCGGCGTTCCTGAAGCTCGCCTGCCAATCGAACTGACCGTTTGCGGCTCAGCGCGCGAGCTTCTGCCGGATCAGGGTGTCGAGCGAAAGCTTTCCGGGACCGTGGCACAGCGTCACGAGCAGCAGCAATCCCCAGTACAGGTGCGAGGCGAGCGCGGCCTCGTTGTCGTGCAACACGTGCCAGAACGAGACCACGGCGACGAGATTGACGAACGACAGCGAGAGCGCCGAGAAACGCGCCGCCAGCCCGAGCACGAGGAGCGGCGGGAATACGAGTTCGCCGAAGGTCCCCATCCACGCCGCGAGTTCCGGCGGCAGCAGCGGAACGCGGTACTCGTTCTGGAACAGATACATCGTCCCGTCCCAGTTGCGGATCTTGACGAGTCCCGAGCGAAAGAACGCCTGCGCCACCTCGTAGCGGATGGCCAGATCGACCACGTGGCCGAAACCCCGCAGCCAGCCTAGGCCGCGGTCATACCAGGGCAGTAATGATGTGAGCATGGATCCAGCGCGCCAGCGCGGTCGAGGGGTCGAAATCCGGATCGGCGGTCGCAGCGGCATGGAGGGATTCGCCGAGCGTCCGGCCGGTGATCGCCGCATCGAGAAACGCGTGATCGCCAGGCGGAATCGAAATCACCTCGGCGCGCCAGCGCGGTCGATGAATCAGGACGCGGTCCGGACCGGCGTCGAGATCGATCTCGAACCCACCCGCGTAGCCGTCCTGATGGACGCTCCAGAGCCGTTCCAGCGGCCAGTCGGATGCGAGCAACGCGCAGCCGGCCGCCAGCTTCGGCCGAAGCGTCGCGTACCGCTCAGCCGGCACGTTCCGCAGCGCAACCGTGTCGAGCGCGCTGGAGTCCTCCGCGAAGTACGCGCGGTGCGCGAACCATTCCATTCGCGCCACGTCGGGCAGGTACGGCAGATCGGCGACCGGCGCGAATCCGGCGAGAAATTCGGCAAAACGCTCGCCATAGCGGTTGAGATCGCCGCTGGACGTAGGCTGCGCCTTCACGAACGCGTGCGCCAGCGCTTCGAAAAACCCCTCACCGACGACTTTGCGCACGATCGGGAATGCCGATTCAAGCGCCTTCGTGCAATTGCCGTAGACGTTGCCGCGGTAGATCGCGAGCCGTGCAAGCGTCCGCCCGCGCGGCCCGCGGAACAGGCTGCTCAGGTCCCGGGCGCGCGCAGCATCCGCAAGCGCAGCGGCGAACCCGTCCTGCAGTTCAGGCAGCGCGTGCATGCAGTCCCTCCATGCGCGCGTCGGCCTTTGCCGCCTCTGCGAGCAGCACCTCGAGTGGCGGAATGTCCGTGTCCCATTCGATCAGCGCAGGCACCTCGCCGAACCGCTCGAGCGCCGCGTCGTAGAGTCGCCACACCGGATCCGAGACCCGATCGCCATGCGTATCGACGAGCCCATCCTCGGTCGCGAGATACCCCGCGAGGTGGATCTCCTGCACGCTCGCTGGCTGCAGCGCGCGCATCGTGGCGATCGCGTCCGAGCCGTGATTGACCTGGTTCACGTACAGGTTGTTCACATCGAGCAGGACGCCGCATCCGGTACGGCGCGCGAGTTCCGCGATGAATTCCCCCTCGCCCATCGTGCTCGCCTCGAATTCGAGATACGCGGAAATGTTTTCGATCAGGATGCGCCGCCCCAGCCGCTCCTGCGCCCGCTGCAGGCGCGCGGCGACGAGCGCAAGCGACTGCTTCGTGTAGGGCAGCGGAAGCAGATCGTTGAACGTCATTCCAGGCACCGCGTTCCAGGCGAGGTGTTCGGAGACGAGCGCCGGTTGCACGCGCTCGACCAGCCTCGCGAGCCGATCGAGGTGGCTTTCGTCCCAACCCTGGGCCGAACCCAGACCGAGTCCGACGCCGTGGAGACTGACCGGATAGTCTGCGCGAACCCGCTCGAGCACCTGCAGGTCGTAGCCGCCTGCGCCGAAGTAATTTTCGCTGTGGACTTCCAGCCAGCCGACGGGCTGGCGCGCCGCCGCGAAATCCGCGTAATGCGGCGCGCGCAACCCGATTCCGGCTCCGCTGAGGCGCAAGATCAGGCTTTCTTGTCCTTCGCCATCCTGCCGGCTTCGCCCTGCTTCAGGCTGCCGCCCATCTGCACGCAGGTGCCCGTCTTCACGACCTTGAAGTCGTTGGTGTCGTAGTCCTTCTTCGACTGGCCGGCGCAGGAATGCGCCGTCTTGTTGCTGCCGCAGTCGTTCTGCCCCGCTTTCGCGACGCCCCAGCACTTCTCCATGTCCTTCTTGTCCTGCGCCATCGCGCCCGAGCCCAACGTCATGCCGGCGGCGAACACACCTGCAATCGCGGTGCGAAGCAGCAAATCCCGATTCGTCATCCTGTCCTCCATTGAACGGTTGTGGGGTGATACCTGGGGTTAGACCCGCGGAGGGGCGATTTCCTTACAGGCGGGGAATTCTGTAAGGTTCTGCGGGCAACCAGGGTCTCATTGGTGTCTGGCGTGAAAAGGAGCCGCTCATCAGTCCGAAGCGCGATGAATTCGAGCAGGCCGTGCGCGCCTACGGCGCGATCCTGTACCGGTTCGCATATTGGCTATGCCGCGACCGGCACCTGGCGGAGGATATCGTGCAGGACGCCTGCCTGCGGGCGTGGAATGCGTGGTCCGATCTGCGCGACCCGTCGCAGGCGAAGGTCTGGCTCATGGCGATCGTGAGGAATGAATACTTGCGAAGCCGTTCGCGCAGCAGGAACGACTTGAGCCTGGACGACGTGGACGAGAACCAATTGCCGCAGATGCCCTCGTTCGCAGAGCGACTCGAGACCGAAGAGATGGTCTCGCGGCTGCCGGGAACTTACCGGGAACCGCTCCTGCTTCAGGTGCTGGGCGGATTCACCTGCGCTGAAATCGCCGGCATCCTCGGCACGAGCGAGGGTGCGGTGATGACTCGCCTCACGCGCGCGCGCCAGGCACTTCGCCAGCGCTTTGCCAGCGCCAACGCGGTGCGTGGAACCGGATCATGAATTGCCTCGAATTTCGCCGCCTGAAACTGGCCGATCCCCGGCGCCTGCCGCCCGATGCCGGGAAGCATGCCGCAGGCTGCGCGGCCTGCGACGCGTTTGCGCGCGAGGTCGACGAGACCGAGGCGGCGCTCGATCTCGCCCTCACCGCGCCGGTTCCGGAAGGCCTCGAAGATCGCATCATTTTCCGGTCGCGACATTTGCGACCGGCGTGGCGCGCCTGGGCTCTTGCGGCAAGCGTCGCGCTCGGCGTAGGCCTCGGCTGGATCGCGTGGAACGCGCAAAGTCCTTCAGGCCAGTACGCGCGGCTCGCGATCGAGCACGTCGTGCTCGAACCCGAATCGCTCACCACGTTGCGCAACGCCGGCCCGGAAGCGTTTCAGGCCGTCCTGCGCGAACTGGGCGCGACGCTGAACGAGCCGCTCGGCACGGTGCGCTACGTTCGGCTCTGCCCGGTCGAGGACGGCTTCGGCTGGCACGTGGTGTTCGATACGCCGCACGGACTGGCGACGCTCATCTTCGTGCCGGGGAAGGCGCTGCGCGGACGCGAAACCGCGAGCATGTCCGGCTGGAATGCGCTCGCGCAGCCGACCCGCAGCGGCTACTACGCCATCGTCACCGCGTCTGCAGCGCACACCGATCGCGTGGACCAATGGCTGCGCGAGCGCGTGGTCTGGTCGCGAAGCTGATCGATCGGCCTCGGAGGGCGTGCCAGGTCATCGCGAAGAACCATCCGGCGCGCGGGACGGCGTGAGCGCACCGGGCAGATCCGCGAAGGCGAATCCGAATCCGCCGCGCCGGTCGAGCGCCCGGGCCCGCGCGCGCAGTTCGGCTTCGCTCGCCAGCGGGCCGCGCGGCGAGGCGAACACGATCATGTTTCCGGTTCCCGCAGGCCGGTAGACGTCCACCGCAGGAAACGCGCCGCGAAGGCTTTCGAGGTACGACGCGGAATCGCGTCCCGCGATCATGTTGAACATCACCACGCCGCCCGGTGCGAGTCGATCCTGCACGCTGCGGTAGAACGAGTCGCTGCGCAGACTCAAGGGGTGTCCCGTGCTGTCGGTACGGGCGTCGGGATGCAGGTGCGCGTCGATCAGGATCAGGTCATAGCGTGCCGTGCTGCGCTCGAGGAACTCGCGCCCGTCGGCGACGTGGATTCGCGTCCCGGGGGATTCGACCGTGCCGAAGTACTCGCGCGCCACTCGCACCACTTCCGGGTCGATTTCCACCACGTCGAGCGCGAGCGCCGGCCAGTGATGATTGAGAAAGCGCACGATTGCACCGCCGCCGAGCCCGATCAGCAGGCACGACGACGGCTCGGGGCGATACAGCAGCCCCGCCATCGCGGTGCGCGAATAGGCATGCTGCAGGACGTGCGGTTGGCGCAGGTCGATCAGCGTCTCGACCACGTCGAGGTCCGCGTCGCCGACGAAGTACAGCGCCCGCTGACTGCCGTGATCGACCACGCGGATGCGCGAGTATTCCGAGCGCGTCTCGTGCACCACCACGCCGGTGCAGGCGGCGAGCAGAAGCGCGCTGCAGACCGCGAGCAGCAGCGCGCTGCGACGCTTCAGGTTCAGTGGGGCCTCCAAACGCCCATTATGCGACGCGCCGGAGGCGGCGCAATCGTGCCCGCCTATTCGTACTGCGGGGCGACTCCGGCCGATCCGTCGCCGGCGGCACGACGCTCGATCGCCGCTTCGAGCTGCGCGGCGCGGTGGCGGTCGAGACTGCGAAGCCGTTCGTAGTCGGCACGAGCGCGCGTCAGATCGCCCATCTGGGTGAAGAGCACGCCCCGGTAGAGGTAAGCCTGGGCGAGATCGGGTTTCAACTCGAGCGCGCGATCGTAATGCCTGAGCGCGCGCGCCAGGTGCTCCCGGCCCTGCATGCGCAGGCTGAACGCAAGATTGTTGTGCGCCTCGGCAAGTCGCTCGTCGAGCGCGAGCGCCGCTTCGAACCCGGCCTGCGCCTCGGCGTAGCGCTTCTCGACGAGGAGCCTCACGCCGGCGTTGTACGCGATGACCGCATGCTCGCGCGGAGTCCCCGTCGGCACCGGAAGCGGGTCGCTCTCGTCCGCGCGCAACGCGTGCGATGTGCCTGCGAGCGCGACGGCGATCAGCGCCGCCGCGCCCGCTGTGCGCAGTCCTTTCACATGCCGAGCATACGTCTGGCCATGGCGATTTCCGGGTGCGCGGTGTCGGCCGTGGCGGTCAGTTCCAGAACCTGCTTCGCATAATTCGCCGCTTTCTTCACATCGCCCGCCTTGTCGGCGGCCTGCGCTGCGCCTGCGATCGCGCGGTAGCGGTTCGGCTCCCTCGCAAGCACCGCTTCGTACTCGGCGAGCGCAGCGACCGCATTTCCGGACTCCAGCAGTAGCATCGCCACGATCTCCCTCGCCGGAAGAACCGGCCCGGGCGTGACCACGTGCTTCTCGGTGGCGTCCTCGCGCCCGGCGGCCTTGCGCAGGGTCGACAGGCCCGCTTCCGCCATGCCCGCGGCCCGCTCCGCGAGTCCGCGGACCACCTGGGCCTGAATGTCGATCTGCTCGGCCCAGTAACCGATCTTCATTGCGGTGGCGAGATCGCGCAGCGAGTGCAGACGCTCGACCTCGCTTCGTGCCGCGCCCGTGTCTCCGCTCTGCGCCGCGCCGACCCCGCGCGCGAACGCGTTGACTGCTTCGGCCTGCGGATACGCCTTCCACGGGTAGGTCTCGGCCGCCGGGTCAAGTCGCAGGCCCGCGGCGCGTTTCCAGTCGCCGCGCTCCAGAGCGATGCGCGCCGGCATCGCCGCGTACGCGTAGGCCGCCGCGACGTGTTCCGGCTTCTTCGCAACGCCGGCGGCGTGCGCCAGGATCTGCTTCGCGTCGCCGTCCCTGCCGAGTTGCATCAGCGCGTAGACCATGTAGTCGTAGGCGTGCGGGCTGTTGAGGGTCCGGTCGCCGTCGACCTTCGCCGACTGGCGGTTCGAATCCACCGACTCGCGCCAGAAGCCGACGCGAGTGAAGATGTGCGACGGCATGTGCTGCGCGTGGGCTGCGTCCGGCGCGATCTTCGAATAGCGCTTCGCCGCATCGAGACCCTGCAGGGCGATCGGCGGATAGTCGTAGCTGTGAATCAGGTAATGCGCGACGCCCGGGTGATCGGGCTGCCTGCGGAAGATCGGCTCGAGCAGCTGCGCGGCGCGCAACTGATTGGTGTACTTCTTGTCGCTCGGATCGAAGTTCGCGGACAGCACGAGCGCGTGCAGGATGGTCGCCTCGGTATCCTCCGGAGACCTGGCCGCGACCTGCTGCATGGCGTCCTCCATCGCCTTGGCGCGCGTCCGGTGATTCAGCGTGTCGAGGTCCCGGAAGAACGCGGCAAGCGCCTCGACATAGTCGCGCTCGCGCTGGGTCCCGAGTCCCGCCGCGCGCGCCGCTTCGATTGCACCCTGCGCATCCGCCAGCACCTTTGGCGTCAGACTGCCGGGCCACAGGAACGGATTGTCGAGCGTAGCGAGCGCGCGCGCCCAGTGCGCCATGCCGCAACTCGCGTCCGCCTTGATCGCACGCTCGAGCGCGGCTTTCACTTCCGGCCACGCGAACGAGTGGTAATACGCCATTGCGATTTCGAATTCCTTCTGCGCGGCGGCGTTGCAGGACACGCGGAATTCCACCTTGCCGAGTCGCGCGGCAACCCCGCCGGTTTCGTGAGCGTCGGCGGGAAGCGTGCTGCCGAGGTTTGCGAAAAGAACGGCGACGGTGGCGGCGAGAAGCTCTCTTTTGCTTGCCATGGTTCGAAGTCCTTTCGGTTGTTATTCGAAGTCAACGACCGACCCATCGGACGAACGAAACCGTCCTCACGAATCGTTTCGAAAAACCACTCCAACGTGAGGCGATTTCGCCGTCAGGATCGGTTGGCGCGAATCTTAGACGAAACCCGCGCGCATGGGCGGCGACCAAGTCCCGCGTATGAAACGGAGATCTTTGCGCGCCAGAGCCAACGGCTCTCTATTAGGTAACGCTAATACTCTTGATCGCCGTCAAGATGGCTTGTGCTGCAACGCGCAAAGTTGGTGGTGAGCAGACCCGCCGTTCCTATCGACGTAGGGGAAAGGGTGAACCGCAGCACCGCAGCAGTTGTTCTTGAGACGGCAGCAAGTGCCGCTGACGACGCGATTGCATTACCCAGCAACCGCATCCCCGATCCGAATTCGAAGCTGCGAACACTGTGCAGATGCCTGCGGGTTTCGTCATTCGCAATGTTTGACATGCAGGAATCGACGAACACATGAAAGCAGATCGCTTCCGCGGCCGATTGACCGCGCTCATGCTCGGAGGCTTGGGCGTCATCGGGATCGGCGTCGGTCATGCCAGCATGCCCGACTCCGGATCAACGCCTCCGGTCAAGCTCAACACGACGGCGGATCACGCCAGGTTCAAGGAACTGCAGCGCGAGTTCAAATCAGGCCCCGAAGTCACCAAAGCCTGCCTCATCTGTCACACCGAGGCCGCCAGGCAGGTGCATCGAACCAAGCACTGGACTTGGGAGTTCGTCAATCCGGACACCGGACAGCGTCTGGGCAAGAAAACGCTCGTCAACAACTATTGTGTTTCCATCCGCGCCAATTACCCGTTCTGCACCGCCTGCCACGTCGGTTATGGCTGGCAGGACAAGGATTTCGATTTCACTTCGGAGCAGAACGTGGACTGCCTGGTGTGTCACGACACCACGGGCGACTACAGGAAGCAGCCTGGACTGTCGGGGCATCCGGCTTACGAGGAACGGGAAATCCCCAAAGGCTCCGGAAACATCGTGAAGCCGGTCGATCTGCGCAAGGTGGCGCAGAAAGTCGGCAAGACCAGCCGCGACACCTGCGGCGCCTGCCATTTCTTCGGCGGCGGCGGCGATGGCGTCAAGCACGGCGACTTGGACAGTTCGCTCTCGGCGCCGGACAAGCCGCTCGATGTCCACATGGACGCAACGGGCGCCGACTTCACCTGCGCCACCTGCCACGCGACTTCGTCGCACGACATTCCGGGTTCCCGTTACACGCCGACCGCCATGGACAAAAAGGGCGCGATGGTGCGCGGCCAGACCGATAAGCGCAATCCCGCAACCTGTCAGTCCTGCCACGGCGTCACGCCGCACAAGGTTCAATCCCGTCTGAACGCCCATGCGCGCAAGATCGCCTGCCAGACCTGCCATATCCCGGCGATGGCGCGCGGCGGTGTGCCCACCAAAATGAGTTGGGACTGGTCGACCGCCGGCAAGCGGGGACCGGACGGCAAGCCGCTCGTCGTCAAAGACGAGAAGGGCCGCGTGATCTACGACGCGAAGAAAGGCGACTTCGTCATCGCCGAAAACGTGATGCCGGAGTACGCCTGGTTCAACGGCCACGTCACGTACACATTGGTTGGCGACAAACTGGAGAGGACCGACGGGGTCATCGGCATCAACAGGATCGGCGGCAGCCCGACCGACGGCAAGTCGCGCATCTGGCCGTTCAAAGTCAGCCGCGGCGCGCAGCCTTACGACAGCGTGAACATGAACCTGGTGACGCCGCACACTGCCGGCGACACGCCGACCGCGTATTGGAAACACCTGGACTGGGCGGAAGCGATCGAGACCGGCATGGAGGATTTCGGTTTGCCCTTCTCAGGCAAGTTCGACTTCGTTCAGACCGAGATGTACTGGCCGCTGTCGCACATGGTGGCGCCCAAGGAAAAAGCCGTCGGCTGCGCCGAGTGCCACAGCAGAGACGGCCGCCTCAAGGACATCAAGGGCGTGTACCTGCCCCGCCGCGACGCGGCGCCGTGGCTGGATCTGCTCGGCTGGTCCGCGGCAGCCCTTGCGCTCCTTGGCGTGCTGCTGCACGGCGGCCTGCGCATCGTCCGCGGCTGGAGAGAGTGAAACCATGACTGCGAACAGAATCTACATCTTCAAACGTTTCGAACGTTTCTGGCACTGGGCGCAGGCGGCCCTGATCATGTTCCTGCTGCTCACCGGCTTCGAGGTGCACGGCAGCTATCGGCTCTTCGGCTTCGAAAAGGCGGTCGCCTACCACACCATCGCCGCCTGGACCCTCGTCGGCCTTTGGGTATTCGCCATCTTCTGGCACCTGACCACCGGGGAATGGAAGCAGTACGTCCCGACGATGCAGAAGGTCGACGCCATGATCCGGTATTACCTGACCGGCATTTTCAGCAACGCTCCACACCCTTTCCGGGTCACCACGCTGAAAAAACACAACCCGCTGCAGCGGTTGGCGTATCTGGGCGTCATGCTGTTCATCGGCCCGCTCACCTGGATCACGGGCTGGTTCTACATCTTCTACGACCAGTGGGCGGACTGGGGCGCGGACGGATTCCTTTCGCTCGAGTGGGTGGCGTATTTGCACACCGCCGCCGCCTTCCTGATGCTGGTGTTCCTCATCGTTCACGTCTACCTGATCACCGCCGGCCATACACCGGCGGCGCACCTCAAAGCCATGATCACCGGCTGGGAAGAGGTGCAAGCCGACGAACCGGCGGCCGCAGGCATCGAGCAAAGGGGCGCCTGACCGCATACGAGGAATTCATCCATTCGACGCACAGGAGATATCCAGATGAAAAGCAGATTCGCGTGGACAGTGACGGTGGCCGTCTTGGGCGCCACCGCGATGAGCGCAGCTACCGCTTACGAGGCCGATTGGAAGCGCGGGCGCATCTACTATCGCCAGGTGTGCACCTCATGCCACAACACCGAGATGAAGAAACCGGTTTCGCCCAGCGACAGAACCAAGGCGGAATGGGGCGCTTACCTCCAGGCCGACAAGCACCTCAAGGGCAAAGAGCCCGTCACACGTTACTTCAGCAAGCAATACCGCGACGGCATCAAGGCGACGAACGCGGCCGCGGCCAAATTCGCCGACGTGCCCGAAAAGGAACTGCTCGAAGATGTGAAAGCTTTCCTGAACAAGGGCGCCAAGGACGGCGATTCGCCGGCCAGCTGCAGCTGAGCATGCCAGACGGCGCGTTCTGGAACGGCGGGTTGAAGGCCGACTACGAACGCATTTTCGTAGAGCCCTGGTCGCCCTATCTGGGCGCCATCCTGCTCGTGATGGTCGTTCTCGGCCTGATGATCAGCGGCCTGTTCTGGGGCGTCTTCGGCGGGCTCAGGCTGTGGGGCGACTGGTTCAACAGCGCGATCGGCCTTGGCGAGGCGCTCAAGATCAGAGCCGAACTCGACGGCCCGCTGATGCACCGGATGTCGCTGATGAACATCACCCTGCTGGCGGGAGCCTTTGCGGCGGCCCTGATGTCCCGCCAGTTCGGCATCAACCGCGCACCGAAACTCGAATACCTCTGGGGGGCGGTCGGCGGAACCCTGATGGGCGTCGGCGCCACGCTCGCCGGCGGCTGCACGACTGGAGGATTTTTCACCCCGGTAGTGCATTCTTCGCCGGCCGGCTGGGTGATGGCGCTGGGCCTCATTGCCGGCGCAGTCGTCGGCCTCAAGCTCCTGGCCTGGACGCTCGACCACGTCACCTGGGGCATGCAGGCGCCCGCGCCGGGCAAAGCCTCGTCACGGGAGCGCTATCCGCTCTTCGGCATCCTCATCGCGGCGGTAATCGTCCTCTGGACGCTCCTCTGGGCACACGCCGCAGACGAGAGATTGTCGAACCGCGCAGTCATCGTGAGCGCCGGCTTCGCGCTGGGCTTCATCCTGCACCGCTCGCGCCTGTGCTTCGCGCGCGGTTTTCGCGAGCCGTTCATGACGGCCGAGGGCGACATGACCAAGGCGCTCATCCTGGCGCTTGCGATCGCCGTCCCGCTCGCCTCGCTGCTGTTTCAGAACAAGGTGATCGATCCCTACATTGCCATTCCGCCGACGTTCTGGGTCGGCTCGCTGCTCGGCGGAGCGGTCTTTGGCGTCGGCATGATTTTCGCCGGCGGCTGTGCAACGGGCGCGATGTGGCGCGCCGGCGAGGGACATCTCAAGCTCTGGGTGGCAATCATCTTCTTCGCCTGGGGCGGATCGACGTTCTCGGGTCTGCTGCGCTACTGGGACGTCATGACGCACGACGTGAATCTAGACGGCAACGAGTTCACGAAGGTCGGCGTCCAGTCCTATCTGCCGGACATGCTCGGCGGCTGGCAATGGGCCTATCTGGTGAGCTTCGCCATCCTGCTGCTCTGGTATCTCGCGGTCCGCTACAACGAATCGACTGAGAAATTCACCGTGATCTGAATGAAGGCTTGATTGACTACTTAGGAGATGACCATGCGTACGCAATTGAACCGTCTTGCAATCGCGCTGGCGCTGGCTCTGCCCGTCGCGCTGCCCGCCGCCGTCTGGACGACACCGGCGCACGCCCAAGCGGCGCAGAACCTGAAGTCCGCGCAGGCCAGTTACTACAAGCACCTGGTCGACTACGCGTTCGTCAAACAGTGGGTCGACATTCCCGCCAAGAAGGGCGTGATGCTGATCGACGCGCGGCCTGCCGGGCGCAAGTTCAACCCCGGCCACATTCACGGCGCGATCAACATTCCGGACGACAAGTTCGAGCAGATGAAGGATCAGCTGCCGCAGGACAAGAACACATTGCTGATCTTCTACTGCGAGGGTCCCGAGTGCGTGCTGAGTCACAACTCGGCATTCAAGGCCGAGGCCCTGGGCTACACCAACGTCAAGGTGTACACGAACGGCTACCCCGAGTGGGTGGCCAGGGGCGAGATCGGCGCAGTGGCCGGCGCGTACGTCAAGAAGCTGATCGACGACCAGGCGAAGGCCGTGCTGGTCGACGCCCGGCCCAAGCGCACCGTCGACAAGGAAGGCACCATCCCGACGGCAGTCCATATCTCCGACAGCGACTTCGACAAGAACGTCGACAAACTGCCGGCGGACAAATCTGCCGAGCTGATTTTTTTCTGCGGCGGGCTCGACTGCGTGCTGAGCCACAATTCGGCCGTCAAGGCCCGCAAGCTCGGCTATACCGACGTCAAGACCTATTCACTCGGTCACCCTGACTGGCTGAAGCTCTACGGCACTTCGACCGTGGCCGCCGCGCCGGCCGCCGCGGGCGTCGCGCCAACCGCGGGCGTCGTCATCGAACCAGGCAAGGAAAAGGGCTCGATATCGACGGCTTCCTTCGAGCGCATCTTGAAGGAGAACCCGGGCGCGCTGCTGCTGATCGACATCCGTGAGCCAAAGGAGTACGCCGCCGGAACCATCAAGGGGGCGGTCAATATTCCGATGGCGGAGCTGGAGAAGCGGATCGGCACCTTGCCCACCGGCAAGCCGATCGTCTTCATCTGCAGTACCGGTGCGCGTTCGGGCGAGGGCTTCGATACGGCCAAGCTGCTGCGCCCGGAACTGCACGCTTACTTCCTGGATGCGAAGGTGAGCTACAGCGCCGACGGCAGCTGGCGCATCATGCCGTAGCGCGTTCAGCCGGGTCGGCACCGAGCTGCGCCTGCGCCGCCGTCTCATGCTCGGCTTGCGCGCGTCGAGCCATCGCCGCGCGCAGCCGCGCTTCGGACTCCCGATCGAGACATCGTCCCGATCAGACGGCCTCCACGGCCCGGGCGAATCCCGGAACCGGGCGGGATTCAAGACGCATTTCCACGCCTGGGGTTGCCTGGGCGAGGCACCACAGACCGCCCGCCGCGTCGACTACTCCAGTTCCTGCAGGGGCCGCGGCTGCGAGATCGCAAACCCCTGCGCAAAATCGATCCCCGCGCTGCGCAGCAGCTCAATCGCAGCGTTGCTCTCCACCAGCTCGGCGATCGTGGCGATGCCCATCGTTCGCGCCACGCGCCCGATCGCTCGGACCTTGGCAAGCTCTGCCGCATCGCGTTCGATGTTGTAGATCACCCGGCTGTCGATCTTGAGAAAATCCACCTGCAGGCGCCGGAGCATGCCGATCGGCATCAGATTTCTGCCGACTCCGCACAGCGCCACCCGGCAGCCGGCTTCTCGAAGCTCGCGGATCGGGATGGTCACCGCATTCGGCCGGTTCAGCACCTCGGTCTCGGCGAACTCGAAGCACAGCATTGCGCCGGGCAGACCGAAAACCGCCAGCTGCTCGCGAACATGAGTCGCGAAACCGGGATCGCCGAGCGTCGTCGCCGAAACGTTGATGCTGTAGAGCGCGTTGCGGCGCGCCGGCGCTTCGCTCGCCCAGCGCAGCAGCCGCTGCACCACCCAGCGGTCGAGCAGGTGCAGCAGGCCGTGATTTTCCGCAAGCGGCACGAATACGCCCGGCGGCAGCAGGTTGTTCTCCTCGTCCTGCAGCCGGCTCAGAATCTCGAAGAACGGCGGTGCGGGCGCCCCGGCGAGCGGCATGATGGTCTGGACGTAGAGACGGAACTCGTCGTTCTCGAGCGCCGCCTTCAGGCGTACCGCGATGTTCTCGCCTTCCGTGAGTTCGCGCGCAATCGCATCGGCGTAGAGCGCCTGCTCCTCGACGCGCTCCGGCGCGAGCGGCTCCGCACCGCCGGACGAAAGCGCCGGCCGATCCACCGCGCCACCGACGTTCGTCACGAGCAGGAAACATCCCGCCTCCTTACCCGTTTCGTCGGATAGCGGGAGGTATTGCTCGAGCAACGATACCGTGGTGCCGTCGGGAAGCGATTGCGTACGCTCCACGATCGCGGCACGACCCGCGAGCGCCTGCACGACGTACTGCGCGATCGCTGCGTAATGCGCTGCACCCAGTACTTTCCGCAACGGGCGTCCGTCGATGGCGCGCACACCCTTCTCGGTCAGCTTGCGGAACGCGCGGTTGTGGAAGCGGCAGCGCTGCTCGCCGTCGATCCGCGCCAGCATCGCCGGAAGCGCCTCGCCGATCTCGCGCCCGGCACGATCGGCCGCGGCGAGCTTTTCCTCCGCGCCCGTCCGCGCAACGGTTTCCTCGGCGAACTTGTCGCGCAGCGCGGCCAGTTGCGCGGTGCGCCGCAGGAGGACCCATTCCGATTGCGAGGCGCGACTGACCAGAGCGAGAACCGCCGCCACCAGGATTCCCGCCAGAAACGCGATCCATTGCAGCTCGAGCCACGTGTAATAGATGGCCCCCAGCAACATCGCGAGCAGCGCGACGACACCGACGACCCCGAGGTAGGGGCTGGCCGCCCGGATCAGGACGCGGATCTTCATTCGCGAAAGCTCGGCATGATCCGACCCCCTGGCCCGACCTTCAGTCCGCCCACGCCTCGCAGATTTAGCGAGGGATCGTTATGGGACCCGGAATTGGCCACCGCGATCGATCATGCGGTGCGCCCGTCGAAGGCAACAACGCGCGAAACGGTGCTTCGGGCCTTTCTGGACATGCTTCCCACTCTAGTCCCAAACGCTCCGTAGCGGCAAAGCGCACGAGCGTTCACTCGCCAGAGGCGAATCCGCGACCCGATCGGGACCTGCGCCAGCACCGCGGCAGCGCGGCGCGGTCACGCACGACCGCCCTACGCGGCGATCGTCTCGTGCCCGGCGGTACGAACGTTTACCGCATCTGGTCACGTACGCGGATCGCTTCCGCGCGCCGCGCGCCGCGGACGGCGCCGTTGATGACGGGAATCCGTCACAGGCGCTGAAATGAAGAAGGGGCCGCTCTCGCAACCCCTTCATTTGTTTGGCGCGCCCGGCAGGATTTGAACCCACGACCCCTTGGTTCGTAGGGCGCCATCCGTCGGCAAGTAACTGATTTATTGGAACCCGACCGGACCGCACGTCGCCGCTTTCGCCGCACTTGTGCGGACTGATCCCAACAAAGTCACGCGAATCTCACGCAGCCCGCGCACGCGGATCGGGATCAGCGCGCGCCTGCAGCGTCCTCGACCGTTTCCTTCCACGGCTTGATCTTCGCAAGCGTCCTCGCCAGTGCCGCCTTTGCAGTCTCAGTGTCGTAGTCAGCTTGAAGGCGCAGCCACCAACCATCCGAGAGCCCGAAGAAACGGCACAACCGTAGATCGGTATCGGCGGTAATGGCGCGCTTGCCGGCAAGAATCTCGCCGATGCGCTGCGCGGGCACGCCGATCTCTTTCGCCAGCCGGTAGTTGCTCATGCCCAGCGGCTTCAGGAACTCCTTCGCCAGCATCTCGCCGGGCGACACGGGTTTCAGTCTCCTGCGCATGTCCGTCTCCGTCAGTGGTAGTCCACGATCTCGACGTCTTCGGCGTCGGTTCCCGTCCAGCGAAAACAGATGCGGAACTGATCGTTCACGCGAATGCTCCACTGGCCCGCGCGATCACCCTTCAACTGCTCGAGCCGGTTCGCCGGTGGCGCACGCAAGTCCTCGATGCGCCGGGCGAGGTCGAGCTGCTTGAGCTTGCGCAGCGCCGGACGCTCGATATTCGCGAATCGGGCGACACGCCGCAGGCTGAACAGGACCTTCGTGTCGACGCACCTGAACGTCCTGATCGTCACCCGTCACATAGTAACGCTGTGCGTGATTAACGTCAAGCGTGACCCCGGTCTTGGACCCCGGTCTCGCTTGCCATTCAGATTGCGTAGGCCAGGCATCTTCGCGCGCGCAACATCGAGCATTACTGCGTTGGGGGTGTCGTGACCAATCGGGACCGCCAAGGAACCCGCCCGCCGGTTCCGATTCGTTGCAGGCGTCGACCGTCGCCTCCTCGATCAGCCGATCCAGGTACGTCGCAGAGAATCTCGATTTTTCTTGCATTCCTGCGCTCGATCAACGCCGCGATTTCTTCCAGAGCCCCGCCGCAGCCAGGCGGCTGGCCAGCGCGGCGCGCCTACCATGCCGGACCATGAATTGTGCGCACGCTCCTGATTGTCGAGCTCATGCAGCCAGCGGCGGGCAACAGATTTGACGCTGGAGCGTGAGGCTGCGGCGGTGTCAGGCAACACGTTCAAGGTGTATTGGATAGTGTTGCTACAGCGCTGCAGGAATGAGCCGAGCGCCCCCGCCGGCAAAGCAACTCTGATCAGTGAGGTGCGCGCTTCGTTTCGGCGTCGATGCCCCGCACGAGCTCGTCGAGCTCGTTGGCCGCGGCGATCGCGCGCGCTTCCGCGAGCAGCGGCCCGGCGCGCGCGGCCTCGGACTTGCGCGATTCCAGCCGGCCGAGGCTGAATAGCCCACTCGCGAGGATGGAGGGCATGTCGATCTCCCGCGCCAGCGCGCAGGCCCGCGCGAGATGGCGGCGCGCCTTCGCCGTTGCGAACGGCAGCCTGGTAAACGTGAACGCGAGGTTCTGCGAGACCTCGGCCCAGCCCGCCTTGCCTTCGCGCAGCGCCATGCGCACGTAGACCTCGCCGAGCACGTAGTGTCCGATGGCGCCGTTAGCGTGCACGCCGCGGGACTCGGCGCGCGCGATCAGGTTCTCTATCGTGCGCACGCCCTGCGTCCAGGCGCTGGTCGCCACGCGCGCAATGCCGAGCGCGGGGTCGGTCGTCTCCAGAAACTGCTTGAAGCCGTCGCGCCTGACCTGCCCGGCGATCGCCTCGAGGAGGGGCAGGGCCTCGGCGGCGCGCTCGGCGAGCACGAGTCCCCATCCCTTGGCGCCCTGCGCCGCGATGCGATCCACCGGGCTCAGGCCGATGCGCATCGATTCATTCGCATTCTCGATTGCGCTCGCGGTGTCGCCCGTGAATGCATCGCTCCAGGCGAGCCCCCAGAGCCCCATGCTCCGGCCGCGCGGGTCGCCGGTTTCGCGGCTGTAATCGATCATGCGCAGCGCCTCGCGCCGCGCGCTCACCGGCCACCCCAGCACCGCGTCGCCGACCGCGAGGGCTGCCATCACCTTTAGCGTGACCCAGCGATCATCCAGCCGGCGGCCGATCGCCTCCGCGCGGGCGGCCATTTGCCGCAGCCGATCGCGCGTCGTCCGGGTGTGCGGCTCCCAATAGATCTGCACCCACATGAGGCACATCAGCGCGTAGGCGACAAGGCGCTCGTCGCCCTGTGCCTCGCCGAGCGCAAGCGCGCGCCCGATCAGGGGCTTGCCGACCTCGGGGTTGGCGTTGAAGACCTGCGCGTAGCCGAGTTCGAACAAAAACCGTCCGAGCCGCCCAGGGTCGCCGAGACGCTCGACCAGCGGCAGGTGGCGCTCGATCAGCGCGATCAACGCGACGAACATCGCCTTGTAGTACAGCACGCGCGAAGCGTTGAGCAGGGTGTCGACGAGGAACACGTCGTTCGCGCAGCCCGGCACCTTTTCGATCAGCTCGATGACCTGGCGAAAGCGCAGCTCTGCCTCGTCGAGCGAATACATGCGCAGCGCCTTCTCGCCGGCGAGCCGCATGTAGAGCACCGCCTTCTCGGCGCGCGGCGTTACCGCATAGTGGTCGGCGAGCAGGTCCGCGATCTCGGCGGCGCGCTCGCCGTAGTGCGCTTCCAGCGCACTCGCGACGCCGCCGTGCAGCGCAGCGCGCCGGGCGCTGAGCAGGCTCTGGTAGACGGCTTCCTGCAGCAGCGCACTGTTGAAACGGAACACGCCGGGTTCGGTCTCCGGAACGATTAATCCCAGGGCCTGCAACCGATCGGCGCTCGTGCTGCCCGCGCCATCCAGGCCCGCAGCGCGGCAGGCAATTTCAAGCGAGAACTGCCGGCCGACCACCGCGGCCGCTTGCAGCAGGCCGCGCGCGGCGTCGTCGAGTTGCCCGATGCGCTCGAGCAGCATGTTCTCCAGGCTCGCCGGCAGCGCGCCGACCGCCGCAGCGTCGAAGCTGAGCCCGGCTTCGCCGCGGCCGATCGCGCCGCGTTCGAGCAGAACCTGCGCGATCTCCTCGGCAAACAGCGGATTGCCCTCGGCCTTTTCGGTCACCAGCGCGACGAGCGCGCGCGGCAGGGTGTCGCTGCCCAAGCGCGCCTGCAGCAGCGCTTCGGTGGCTGACGCCGAGAGGGGCTCGAGTCGCATCACCTCGGTGCTTTTCGCCTCCCCCCATGGCGGCGCATAGGGTTGACGGTAGGTGCAGATGCCCATCAGACGGCTGCCCTGGTCGAGCAGGCGCGAAAGCAGCGCCTCGGAGGCCGCATCGATCCACTGCAGGTCTTCGATCACCAACAGGACTTCGGAGGCGCGGCAGCGCTCCTCGATCAGGAGGAGGAGCAGGTCGCGGGTGCGCACCCCGACGGCTTCGGCATTCTCTTTGCTGAAGGCGTCGCCGCCGATGACGAAGCCGAGCAGGTTGAGCAGGTACTGCACGTTGTCCGCGCTACCCGCGCCGATCACTTCCAGGCCGCGCGCAAGCCGCGCGGCGACCGCGGCCTGGTCCTGGCCCAGGCTGATGCGGAACGCGCTGCGCACCAGTTCGGCGAAAGGCAGGAACGGCGTCGAGCGCCCGTTCGGTGCGCAGTGCGCGCGCAGCACCACGGCCTGCTCGCGCGCGCGGCGCGCGCAGAATTCATGCACCAGGCGCGACTTGCCCAGCCCGGCCTCGCCCGAGACGCACAGGACGCGGCAACCGCCCGTGCGCGTCGCCGCCCATGCGGCCTCCATGCGCTCGAGCTCCGCACCGCGCCCGACGAACGCGGTCAGGCCGCGATGCAGCGCGCGCTCGAAGCGGTTGCCGCCGCCGCGCACCGCGTCGAGCCGGTAGACATGCACCGGTTCAGCCTTGCCCTTGATGCTGCGCGTGCCGAGGTCGACGTCCTCCACGGAACCCTCGACCAGCCGGTGCACGTCCTCGGAGAGCAGCACCGTGCCGGGCTCGGCGAGGCTCTGCAGTCGGGCGGCGAGATTGACCGTATCGCCCACGGCCCTGAACTCGATGCGCTCGCCCTCGCCCATGTGCCCGAGGACCACCGGGCCGGCATTCAGGCCGATGCGAAAGCGCGGTGTGACGCCGTGCTTCTGCTGGATCGACGCACCCAGCTCGGCAAGCCGCCGATGCATGTCGAGCGCGGCCTGGCAAGCGCGCAGCGGCGCGTCTTCGAGCGCGTGCGGCGCGCCGAATAGCGCCATGACGCCGTCGCCCGCCAGGTCCTGGGTCGTTCCGCCGTGCGCGCGGATCGTCTCCACCATGCGCGCGAGCACCGGTTGCATGAGCGTAAACGTGCCCTCCTCGCCCAGGCTCTCCGCCAGCGTGGTGTAGCCCTCCATGTCGGCGAACAGCACGGTGACGTGGCGACGCTCGCCTTCGCTGGCCTGGCTCGGAGGACGCGCTGCGGATCCCGCCTCCGGAGTCGGCGCCTCCCCGGCGGACACGACCCGCGCACCGCACTGGCCGCAGAATCGGGAGGCTTCGCCCAATGGGGCATTACAGGAAACACAAAGCATTCGTTAGCTCCGCTGAAGCCAGCGTGGTGTCCAATAAATAACTGGATGATTCATTTCTTGGCTTTTCGCGTGCGCGGCAGAGTGCAACCGGGCTGAATATTCTCCAGGGTTTGCCGGCAGCGCGAGAGCTTTGCGATGATCGATTCTACCGTGGCAGTCCAGACGAAGGGCTTGGGGTTGTCGTTCCATGCGAGTAAGAATTCCTCAATGGCCTGCTTCAGATCTGCAACGCTCGCGAATGAGCCACGGCCGATTCTCTTGCTGGTCAACTCGCCAAACCATCGCTCGACCAGATTCAACCAACTGGAACTGGTGGGAACAAAATGCCGAACAAAACGCGGGCGGCGCTTGAGCCACGCCTGCACGTTGGGATTCGTGAGTCATCGTGTCCAGACGTCCCTTCTTCATGGGCAGTCCGGGTTGAGTGCGGTCCAGTGCCTGGATCTGGGTCTTCTCGTCCACGCAAAGCACCAGGGCTCGGTCGGGAGGATTCAGGTAAACGCGGATACCGTGAAGGCGTTCTGCGCGGCGCTGAAAGAGCGCTTCACCGACCCGGCCTCAGGCCTGGGCAAAGCCTAGCTGCGGCTGCTCGTGGACGAGATCAAACTCGACGGGAACGAACTGGTCGTTACCGCCAGCCACCGGCGCCTCGCGGACGCCTTCGGCTTCATGCAGAAAAGGAAGCTCGGCGAAGTGCCCAGCTTCGTGAATGACTGGCGTGCCCGGCAGGATTCGAACCCGCGACCCCTTGGTTCGTAGGCGATTCAGGCCGTTTTGTAAACCGGAAGAATCAACGGCTCGCAGCGCTTGCCTTTCGAATTCCCAGTATGTCGCAGCCGCAGTAGCGGCACAGTCAGCCTGAATCGCGACACGATCTCGCTGCAGGTACCGCAGCCGAGCCTGCATACCCAGTCGTTTCCTCGAATTGTGCGACAATGTCGTACAGATTGGAGATCCATCATGACGACTTTGACGATCCGCCTTGATCCCAAGCTCGAAAAGGCCTTGGGCCGCATTGCCAAGAGCACGGGGAGAACCAAGAGCGAGATCGCCCGGGAAGCTTTGCAGCGCCAGGTCGCGGTCGCTCGGTTCCGCGAACTGCGCCGCAAGACATTGCCGTTCGCCGAGGCGCAGGGTCTGGTCACCGACGAGGACGTGTTCAACGCGATCTCGTGAGAGTATTCCTCGACACCAATGTTTTGGTGAGCGCTTTCGCCGCCAGGGGACTATGCGCGGACCTGCTTGAGTTGGTGCTCCTCGAACACGAGTTCGTGATCGGGCGGCAGGTGCTTGACGAACTGAACAAGGCGCTCACGGCGAAGCTCAGGCTTCCGCCGGCGCAGGCCAAAGCTATCGTGAACTTTGTGTCCGGGGAAGCGGCGCAAGTGATCGACCAGACCCAACCCGCGCGCGTACGCGCCGACCCTGCGGATGCGCGCGTCCTCGGCGAGGCGCTTGCGGCCAAGGCGGTGGTCTTCGTAACCGGCGACGCCGCGCTGATTGGTCTGCGTGCAATCGAAAACCTGGAGATCGTCTCCCCGAGAGGCTTCTGGGAGAAAATCAGAAAGGCCTAGCTTTCGCGAGGCCTTTGCAATATTTGGCGCGTCCGGCGGGATGAATCTAATTCAGGGATCAGGGAAAGGAGGGCGCTCTCGCTTTCTGGGCAACACTTGACCCAGGTCATCCTCCGGATGTCCTGGTTTTCTAGCCTTACCGGCCGCGACAAGGAAGAACAACATGGCGCTTGGCCGACTGCAGGATTTGTGGAAGCACGACGCGGCGGATTTTCGCCTGCTGCGCTATTTCACCGTGGCGAGCCTGGCCGCGTTCCTGCCGGTGGCGGCGGCGCTGGTGTACTTCGATCGCACGGAAGACGAGCTCATCAGGAACGCGCAGCGTGAACAGAACGCTCTGGTGGCGCAGATGCAGGCCACCCTGGTGCAGCGGCACGACGCCGCGGCGCCCGCGTTCCTGTTGCAGGTCCATGAAGCCGCCAACGTCAATTTGGCGCAGTTGTTCGCGAACGCGCTGTGGGAGAAGGACTTCGCGCCGTTCGTGGCCAGAGCGCAGCAGATCCCGATCGAGCGCTGCCGCGCCATCGCCGCGCCGCCGGGCGAGAAGCAGCGCTGCAGCGCCGCGATCGGCCAGCGGATCATGGCACTGCCCGAGTTCCGGGCGCTCGATGCCAAGGTCATCGAGATGACGAAGCGCAGCAGCGTCTCACGGATCAAGGTATTCGACCTGCGGGGAATCACGGTCTACTCCTCCGAGCACCGCCAGATCGGCGAAGACAAAGCTGACAGCGCCGGGTGGCAGAGCGCCCTGGCCGGCAAGACGGCGAGCGAACTGGTTCAGCGCGGCACGTTCGAGGGTGTGGTCGAGAGCCGCGACCTCGTCGCCAGCTACCTGCCGGTCGCGCCCTTCGGCTACGGCACGATCGTGGCGGTCCTCGAAGTCTATTCGGATGTCACGCCGTTCCTCGAGCAGGTCGTGAGTACGTCAACCGAAATCGGGAAGTCGCTTGCCGCCAACCGCGCGCGACTGGATCAGGCCGCCGGCGCGATCCGCGAAAAAGCGGACGCGCGCGAGAAGCTGATGCTTGCGGCCGTCCTTGGACTGCTCGCGATGCTGTACGTGGCGCTATGGCTGATCGTGCGGCGCGGCCAGGGCCTGATCGACCGGCAGGGGCTCGAGCGCGAGCGCTCCGGACTGGCGCTCGAGCGGCAGAAGAACCTCTACGACGTGCTCTCGAAGACCAACAAGGCGATCGTCCACGTCGTCGAGCGCGACGCGCTGTTCGCGACCGTGTGCCGAATCGCGGTGGAGCATGGCCGCTTCCGCTTCGCCTGGATCGGCCTGCTCGATGAGCGCGATCAGCGATTGCGGCCGGTGGCGCGCTACGGCGAGGATGCTGGCTACCTTGACGCGCTCGATTCCTCGGGCAACGCCACCCCGGACTCCCGGCGCGGCCTCACCGGGCGCACACTCCTTTCCGGCGCGCACGTGGTGAGCAACGACTTCCTGAATGATCCGGCGACCGCGCCGTGGCATGCCGCCGCAGCGCGCGCCGGGGTGCGCGCCGCGGCCAAGTTTCCGATCCGCCAGGCCGGTACTGTGGTCGGCGCGATCAGCCTGTACGCTGGCGAGGCGGGATTCTTTGCCGCCGACCTGATCGCCACGCTCGAGGAGATCGCCGGCGACGTCTCGTTCGCGCTCGACAACTACGAGCACGAGAAGGTGCGCGCCATGACGGTCGAGGCGCTGCGCGAGAGCGAGACCCGTTATCGCTCGCTGTTCGAAAACATGCTCAACGGCTTCGCCTACTGCCGGATGCTGTATGACGATTGCGATCGACCGGCGGACTTCGTCTATCTCGAAGTCAACGACGCGTTCACCCGTCTGACGGGGCTCAAGGACGTGGTGGGAAGGCGCGTCAGCCAGGCGATTCCCGGGATCAGGGAGGCGAATCCCGAGTTGTTCGAGGCCTACGGTCGGGTCTCATCGAGCGGAATTCCGGAGACTTTTGAAATCGAGGTGAAGCCATTGCGCCAGTGGTTCTTCGTCTCCGTCTACAGCCCGGGCAAGGGATACTTTGTCGCGGTGTTTGACGTCATCACCGAGCGCAGGCGCGCGGAAGCGCTGCTGCGGGACTCGGAGGAAAGGCTGCGCACGATATTCGAGGGCGCGCTCGACGGCATTCTGGTTGCGGACGCCGACTCCGGTCGGTTCCTGACTGGTAATCCGGCAATCTGCCGCATGCTCGGGTACACGCCCGAAGAGGTCGTGCGCCTGTCGGTCGCGGACATCCACCCGCGGCCGGATCTGCCGCGTGTCATTGCGGAATTCGAAAAACAGAAACGTGGTGAGAGCAATCTGGCCGGAAACACGCCCGTCATGCGCAAGGACGGAACGGTGTTCTACGCCGACATCAAGAGCGCGCACATTCGGCTGGGCGGCAAGGACGGTCTGCTGGGCATATTCCGCGACACCACGGAGCAAAGGCAATCCGAACGGGCCCTGCGCGCTGCGGAGCAGCAGTTCCGCGGCCTGGTCGAGCAGTCGATCGCCGGCACCTACATCATCCAGGATGGTACGCTGGCCTATGTCAATCCGCGCTTCGCCGAGATCCTGGGCTATGCCTCGGCCGACGAGCTGATCGGGCGCGACCCGCTGGTGGTGGTGGCCGAGAAGGATCGCGCCACCGTGAGGGAGAACATTCGCCGGCGGCTCGACGGTGAAGTGTCGAGCTTGAGCTACAGCTTCAGCGGGGTGCGCAAGGACGGCTCGGCGATCGAGGTCGGCGTGCACGGCGCCCTCGCGACCTACGGCAACCGGCCCGGGATCATCGGGCTGATGCAGGACATCTCGGAAAAAAAACGCGCCGAGGAACAGATCCAGCGCTACATCGTGCAACTCGAAGGCGCGTTCATGCGCACCGTCGAGGTGGCCACGACGCTCAGCGAGATGCGCGACCCCTACACCGCCGGCCACGAGCGCCGGGTGGCCGAAATTGCGGTGGCCATCGGCGCCGAACTCGGACTCGATGCCCGCCGGCAGGAGGGATTGCGGGTGGCAGGCTATCTGCACGACATCGGCAAGATCACCGTCCCCTCGGAGATCCTCGCCAAGCCCGGCAAGCTGAGCGCGATCGAATACCAGCTCATCCAGCAGCATGCGCAGGCCGGGTTCGACGTGCTGAAGGACGTCGATTTCCCCTGGCCGGTGGCGGAGGTGGCGCTGCAGCACCATGAACGGCTGGATGGCAGCGGCTACCCGAACCGGCTCAAGGGCGACGCGATCCTCCTCGAAGCGCGCATCCTGGCGGTGGCCGATACGGTGGAGGCGATGGCCTCGCACCGCCCCTACCGCCCGGGGCTCGGCATCGACATGGCGCTGGCGGAAATCGAGCGCGGCCGCTGCCGCGCTTACGATGCGGCGGTGGCCGACGCGTGCCTGAAGCTGTTCCGCGAAAAGGGCTACGTGATCCCGACTTAATGGGACTCGTATAAGTACATGACGGCCTCAGAACGCCAACTCGGCTTGCTGCCAGAACGAGCGGATGAGACTCGGTCGGCGCTGCATCGACTTCAGCCGCCG
>Ga0080064_1001139_pt1 | contig 58229 bp, 51 predicted proteins | sample Subgrocontami54m_FD_69260 | JGI IMG/M metagenome (GOLD analysis project Ga0080064, IMG submission 69260) | Subsurface groundwater microbial communities from S. Glens Falls, New York, USA - GMW46 contaminated, 5.4 m (SPADES assembly) (version 2) ... | reverse complement strand
GTGTGGGGATGATGTGCGACCGCGACGTGGCCGGCACGGGGGAACTGCTTCCGTTCTTTGGCAAAGAAACACGCGTCACGACGGCTGCAGCGACGATTGCCCTGCGAACGGGCGCGGTCGTTCTTCCCGTCGTGGGCTACCGCACCGGGTTCATGACTGGGCCGGCGATCGTCACCGAGCCGGTCGAAATGCCGCACACGGGCAACGTCGCGGACGACGTGCGCGAGGGCACGCTTCGCATCCTCGCCCGCCTCGAGTCCTTCATTCGCGAGCATCCTGAGCAATGGGTCGTGTTCGAGGATCTTTGGCGGTACGGTACAATCCCACGGACGCGGCCCGAGAGCGCCCCGCGGGTGCGCTCCACGACGGGATCGGAACCACTGTGAAGATTGCCCTCGTCTCTCCGTACGACTTCGCGTACTTCGGCGGCGTAACGGAACACATCACGCACCTGGCGGCGGAGTTCCGCGAGGCCGAACATGACGTTCATATCATGGCGCCCTGCTCCGACGATGCGGATCCCGACAGTCCGGTGCCGTTTCACCGGCTCGGCCGCCCAATGCGAATTCCCGCCAACGGATCCGTCGCGCGGATCAGCCTGGGCCCGCGCCTCGGGACCGAAGTCAAACAGGTCATGACGTCGATTCCCTTCGACATCGTGCACGTACACGAGCCGCTCCTGCCTGCGCTGCCCTTGGCCGTCCTCCGCGCCTCGCATGCGACGAACATCGGCACGTTCCACGCATATCGGCGATCGAACGTGGCGTACTTCTACGGAAAACCCATCCTTCAATACTTCTTTGCGAAGCTCCAAGGGCGCATCGCCGTGTCCGAGTGCGCCAGGGATTTCGTCGCAGAGCGTTTCCCGGGCGACTATCGCATCATCCCGAACGGCATCGACTTTGCGCGATTCAACCGACCCTCACCAAAGATCCCGGAGTTCGACGACGGCCGCCTGAACGTGCTGTTCGTCGGCCGGTTGGAGAAGCGAAAGGGCCTGAGCCATCTCCTCCGCGCCTGGGGATCAGTCCACCGCGAGCTTCCGTCTGCCCGACTCATCGTGGTAGGCGGCGGCGGCGGCCTCAAGCACTATCGGTCCTTCGTAGCCGGCCGCCCATCGGACGACATCGTGTTCGCGGGTGAGGTCAGCAATGAGGACCTCCTCCGCTACTACCACACGGCAGACGTCTTCTGTGCCCCTTCGACGGGCCAGGAGAGCTTCGGGATCGTGCTGCTCGAGGCGATGGCCGCGGGCCGACCCATCGTGACAACCAACATCGCCGGCTACCAGGAGGTCGTGACCCACAGGCGCGAGGGAATCCTGGTGCCGCCGAAGGACGCCGAAAGCCTGGCGGATGCGCTGATCCACGTTCTCTCGGATGCAGGCCTTCGAGAGAGACTCGGAGCCGCTGGCATTCGCCGGGCGCAAGAATATGCGTGGGCCAAGATCGCGACGAGCGTGCTCGAATACTACGGCGAGATGATCCACCGCAGGGAGCTGCTCGCGGCGGTCCGTCGGCCGCGGTTCCGCAGGATGCGACGCGTTGCTTCCGGGATGGCTCATCTACTCCCGCACTAGCTCGAAGGCGAGGGTATGAAGCAGGAAGGCTCGACGGTCGCGATGGTTCTTGGCGTTGGACCGTGGGATGGAATAAAGCGCGCGGCCCGGGCCCGCATGGGGACCATCGGTCGGCTCGTCGGAGCAACCGGTGTCAGCCCCAATGCCCTGACATTGTTCGGGCTTGCGCTCAACGTCGCCGCCGCCGGCATCGTCGTGACGGGAAACCTCTTCCTGGGTGGCGTCGCGTTCTTGTTCGCCAGTGCCTTTGACATGCTTGACGGCGCCGTCGCTCGCGCAACGGGACGTACGTCGCGATTCGGCGCGTTTCTCGACTCCGTCGTCGACCGCTACGACGAAAGTGCGATCTTTGTTGGCTTGCTCGTCGTCGCCAGCCAAACAGGCGACACGGTGCTCGTGATCGTTACGAGCATGGCCCTCGTCGGGTCCCTCCTGGTGAGCTACACGCGGGCACGAGCGGAGGGTCTGGGCCTCGACTGCGAGATCGGCTGGCTTCAGCGGCCGGAGCGCGTCATTCTGCTCGGCGTCGGCCTCGTCTTCGCGCAGTTCGCCCTCGTTCCGATCGTGTGGGGCCTGGCCATCGTCACCAATTTCACGGCCGTTCAGCGGGTTCTCCACGTGCGCAAGCTTCTCGAGGCCGAGAGTGAGTCGGGCGACCGCAGCTCGTAGCCTCGGCGCCGCACCGGGGCAGGTATAATCGAGCCACTTGCCCCCCTAGCTCAGCCTGGATAGAGCGCCGGCCTCCGAAGCCGGAAGCGAGGGTTCAAATCCCCCGGGGGGTACCAATGCGCATTGGGGCACACGTCTCAGCCTCTGGCGGCCTGCCCACAACCATGGACCGCGCCGCCGCTATCGGAGCCGAGTGCGCCCAGATCTTCCTCGGGGCGCCCCAGCGCTGGGCCGGCGCGAAGCACACCGACGTGGACGTCGCCACGTATCTCGAGCGTGAGGCAGCCCTCGGCATCGGTCCGAACGTCGTGCACGCGCTCTACCTGGTGAACCTTGCCTCCCCCGACACCGAACAGCGCCAGCGGTCGATCGACGCCCTGATTACGCAGATGGGCTGGTGCGAGCGTCTCGGGATCATGGGTCTCATCGTCCACGTCGGGAGCGGCCGCGGCGTCTTATCCGCCGACGAGTGTCTCCAGTGCGTCGTCCGGGGCATCGAACAGGTGCTCGTCCACTCCACAGGCCCGAGCTTCATCATCGAGAACACAGCCGGCATGGGATCGAGCATCGGGTCGAGCTTCCGCGACATCGGGTGCATCGTCGAAGGACTCGGCCGTGACCCGCGTGTGCGGGTCTGTCTCGACACCGCCCACACGTTCGAGGCGGGTTACGACATCACGTCAAAGGCGGGGCTCGACGCCGTGTTCGAAGAGTTCGATCAGTACGTGGGACTGGACCGACTCGCAGCGATCCACGCGAACGACTCGAAGACCAAGTTCGGCTCGAACGTCGATCGCCATGAGAACATCGGCCAAGGCTTCCTCGGCGAGGAGGCGCTCGGCTACTTCATGACCCACCCGGCCGTGCAGGACCTGCCCTTCTACCTCGAAGTCCCGGGCCTAGCCGGAAACGGCCCCGACCGCGAGAACATCGACCGGCTCCGCCGCCTCGCTGGCCTCCCAGCCCTACCGCCTGTGGAGCCATCCACGCCGACCCAATGACGCCTGACTGAGTGCTCTACGCAGACACCAGCGCTCTGGTCGTGCTCCACGGAATAAGAACTGCGCGAATGGCCTGCGGGTGCTGCGCGCGGGGTAGCGAGGCTGTAGAGCCCTCCGCGAATCGCGTCGCCCGGGCAACATTGGGCAACATCCGGCAACATTTGGAACTCCGCGGCGGCCTCTTGGCCTGGAGCTGTTGACGTCGACAAGCCTTTCGAGCTCAGACCGTCACTTATAATTCGTTACCATTACTATTCTGTTACCTTACCATCATAGGTGGTGGCGCCATGCTGAGCACGAACCAGCTCTATCGCCTCCTCGCCCAGGCGAAGGAAGTGAGGATTGCCGCTGGCCTCGGCCACGGTACGGCAGCTAGCCAGAAACGTGTCCAGGGCCGCTTGCTCGTCCTCGCTCCCAGCGGCCAGCATGATCTCCTCGACCGCCAGCCCCGTGTCCGCCGCCAGCTCGGAGAAGCTGGCCTCGCCCCGCCGGCGCCGATCCACCGCTGATGCCAGGAGGACGTCACGCGCGCGCTCGGCGCCGGCTTTCTCAAGGAAGGCGCCCGAAGATTGCCTCAGCAGTCGGGCGGCCCGCTCGACTCGCTCCTTGACAGCCTTGTCGAGCCTCACCGAGATGGTCTGCTTCTTAGTTCCCAAGTGACTCCTCCTTTCGTTCCCGCTCGGGGCGAAGCACTTGTTCCTCAAGCCAAATCCAGAAATCGGGCTCCTCAGGATTGGTCAGCGTTCTCTCCGCAAAGCAGCCGCGGACATCTGGGTCTCGATGACCGCACACCATTTTGCCGTCGTAAACCGGCAAGTTTGATCAGCGGCGGAAGTGTCGTCCAGAGCACACTTCTCGCGCGCTTCGCTCAGTACAATAGGGCGCCCGTGTGAACTCGTGCGGTCAGGAGCAACCAAGAGCATAGGGGCCTAAAGGGAATCAGCATGCGCGAGATCCCAGGCGCCGCAGACTACGGGGTAAAGAGGGCCCGTGGCGCCAGCGGACTCGCGGTCTTCGGGGGCTGTCAGCGCCGCCCCTGTCTTAGGTCTTCTTCAGAACGACCATTAGGACTTTCGGCGTAGCCAACTCCTAGCTCCTCTCTGTGTTGTCAGGACAAACAGTCGCGGGTGACAACCACGTGGCTCGCTGTTCACCGTGGAGCCAACGACCAGGAGCCGTCGGCTTCCACTTCCCAGAAGCAGGAATTGCCGCGGAAGGTAACCACGCGGCTGCCGTCGAGTGGTCCGATGATGTTCTGGATCAGCTGCGGCGATCCGGTGCTGCAATGCAACTTGACCGCAAAGTTTCTTGTGCCGTCGTGAGTCATCGTCCAGGCACCATTGCCCGGAGGCCTGAACGATCCGCTTACTGCGTCGCCCCTGCCCGAGAAGGCAGGGGAGCTTGTGGGCCTGATCGGATCCACTTCAACCGTCCAGTTGCCATCAGCCTGGATGTCCAGGGTGACCGGGGCCGCACCGGAAATGAGACGGGAGCCGTCGTACGGCCCGATCTTGTTTATGAGCAGGTCTTCCCTCGCCCCGGGAGCAAACACCTTGACTGCGAAGTTGCGACGGCCGTCGTGCTTGAACGTCGCTATGGCATTTCGGCCCGGAAGGGTGATCGGGTCAGTCGCAGTCTGCCCCGACCCTCGCAGCGCGATGGGTTGGACTACCGGATCGGATGGTGGTACTGCAGCCACCTCCTCCTCCGCTGAGGAGGCAGATTCTTCCACCTGGCTTGCTGGAGAGGATGGCGAGCTCGCTGTCTCTGTCGTTCGCGAACTGGTTCTCGGTCCAGCAACCGCCACGATAACCACCAATAGCAGGACAACTCCCACCACACCTAGACATCCGATGCAGCCGACCTTCTTGACCATCAGACCTCCTCGACGTGCTTTTCGCGCAGGCCAACTCGCGCAGTCTGATCTCCATCGCTAGACGGGATACCTGGTATCGCCCGGCCATGGCGATGGGATTCCTCCTCCCGTCCTCCCAGTCCTGGACCAACCAGTTGCGGGGCATGAGCACCTCCGCCGCAAACGTGTCTGCCGCGCGCTCAAAGGCCGTCTCGCGCATGGTGGTCGCTCGGCAATAGAAGACCTCGGGGGTGGAGCGCGATGTGCGCAACCTCATGGAAGAGCGTGAAGCGCTGGCGTGTATCGGGCTCACCACGTGCGAGCCAAATCATTGTAGGTGCGCACTTTCCACCGCTCTTTCTCGAGCTCCCGGAGGTTCGGGTCGTGCCTCATATGAGGATAGGCGTCCTCCTGATCGCGGGTGACCAGCCTGTTCACCATCTCCTGGACCCCCGCCTTGTTTGGAGCCATGAAGTACTCGCGGGCGATCCCCAGGTTCGCCTCCGTGGGCGTCCATCCACACTCGGTCTCCGCGTAGCTCCGGTAGTAGTCCATCGCCGCCGCGCACTGGCTGGTCGGTCCGCTGGCGATAAAGCCGATGTGGTTGCGGGCGGCCCACTGGATGCTCTGGTCCGCGCTCGCGGTGGTCCAGAACGGCGGGTGCGGCACCTGCAGGGGTCGGGGAAGAATCGATACGCACTTGTAGTCGAAGTACTGACTGTGCCACTCGAAGGGGTTCTCCGCTGTCCAAGCCTTGACGATGAGATCGTACGCCTCGTGGTATCGATCTCGCTCCTCCGCGGGCGAGACGTTGTAGGCGTACATGTTCTGAGCGCCGCTGCTAATGAGCCCCACAACGAGCCGTCCAAGGGACAGGTTGTCCACCATCGCCAGCTCCTCGGCCACGCGAACGGGTTGCGGGTAGAGGGCGAGCGAGATGCCCATCGTGACGAGCTTGATTTGCCCGGTGACCTGAGTCGCGGCGGCCAGGACGACCGTGGGCGAGGGTGTCAGCCCCCCATTCGGCCCGTAGTGGTGTTCAGTGAAGATGATCCCGTCGAAACCCAGTTCATCGACCCGGCGGATGTACTTCATGCGCTCGCTGTACAGTCGCTTGCCGAGCTCCCGGTCCCACATCCAACCTGGCACCGGGAAGGGCATGGGCCCCTCGTCCTGACTGTGGTAGGGCATGCTTTGGCGAATCCACACTTCCATAAGCGTACCTCCGGTGCTCCATCCCAACCATGCGGGGCTCCTGGTTTCAAGTCTCGGGCTTCGAGCTCGAGCCCTCGACCGGAATGTTATCGATGGGTCGCCCTGCCCTACTCGCGTAGAAAGGGTGCAGCCCACCGGCGCGGGACTACCGCTGGTGCATTCTGGCAACCTCGTCCAACTGCCGCTTCACCTCATCGTATCTGGCGAATCGCCGCTCGTCGGCGCGGAATTCTCCCGTGTGAACGAGCCTGCGTCCGTTCACGATGGTCGCGCCATGCTTCTTGTGGAGCAACTCGTGGTACATGACGAAATCCACCGCATCTGAGGAGACCAGCGGGTCGTCCAATGAGGCGACGAGCATCACCGTATCCGTAGCCGGCTGATAGTGGCCAAACTTCGAGGCGGCGAGTGTCCGGCTCCACGTGAGTCGCGGCTTCGGAATCTTGCCCGCGAAATACGCGCGGTTCACCCGCTCAAAGCTCGTGTCAAGGTCATGCGCTCGTCCTCGTGTGGAGGTGACCGTCGGTGCGGCGAACGACTCAATGCCGGCGATGACCTCGCCAAAGTCCTCGCTCTCTACAAACTGGGCCACGAGCTGCTTGCTCGTCCTGTCGTTCCCACCCACCGAGCTCTGTACCAACGCCTGCCAGACGGCTTCACCCGCATCCACGAATCCTTCGCTCACACGGAGCACTGCCGCGTTGCTGGAGCTCTGCATCCTCCATACGGATGCCATGTGAACCAGTTGAACGTGGACAGACGGCTCAGGACGGGACTGGCGATCCTCTAGCACGCGCTTTGCTAGCCGTAGCGCGCCGAGGTGCAGCAGCAGATGATCTTCGGCGCTGAGAAACTTCAGCCAGCAGTAGACCTGGCGGGATGGGAGCGCCAGGTTTGACGGCAGTGCATTGTTGCGGGCGCAGATGTGTTCAATCGCAGCCGCCTGCTGCGCCATCTCCGCGCGTAGGCGCGTTTGCTCGCGAGGAGACTCAACCAGGCGCGGAAGGCGCTCCCACATACTCGCGCCGAAATTCTGCTCTAGCCTCGCCACGTTCTTGAGGCGCAGCACTGTCGTAGTCGGGGTCGGGATGTCGGCCGGGACCACCGGCAGGCGATCGAGGTCAAGGTTCTTTAAGAACCGATATGCGCTGCGGGACGGACCGGGGAGATCAGAGGGCGTGACACCATGCTGTCGACAGAGCGATTCCACCTGGCGAATGGCGCCTCGCACCTGAGCGCGTAACATGTCCGCCTCCTCAGGCGGTACGCCCACCTGCAACCTGGCGCGCACTTGGCTGAAGGTCCGGACCAGCCCACGGATGCGCATCATTTCGGCGTCTGTCTCCAGCCGGGGGCATGCAACAGGTCGTCCCGTCGCATCGGGTTAGTGTAGCCCCACCGCCAACATGGCGCGCACCGGGGGCGTCCGCTGCACACGAGGAATGGATCGTCCTGGCTCTCCATCGTGGCCCCGGACGCGCTGGGGCAGGAGCTCCAGCAAGGGAAGCCGCTGGCTCAGGTCGCGGACGAGCACGGAATGAACCCCGACGCGTTTGCAGATGCGTTGACCCAAGGGATGGAACAGCAACGGATTCTGCAGATGCGCCAGCAAGTCCAGGAGCTGATTGACAGGCCGATCCGGTGAGAAGGTAGGCCTCAGGCTTCACGCAGCCAATTCTCGCGGGGAAGGTCGTCGATCCGGGCAAACTCCCGCTCGTTGTCGGTGACGATGGCATGGCCGAGCGCAACGGCCTGAGCGGCAATGAGCAGATCATTGCCGCCGATCGGCTGCCCAGCCTGTTCAAGGCGAGCGCGGAGCAGGCCATAGGCAGCGTCGGCTGGCGCCTCGAAGGACAGAACGTCAAGTGCGCCGAGCACCGCTTCAAGCTGAGCCGTGAGTCGTGGCGATCCCTTTTTCGTGGCCCCGAAACGGAGCTCCGCCGCGACGATGATGCTGGTGCAGACCTGCGCTTCGCCAACCTCGCGGATGTGCTGCGTCACACGGCCCTGTGGGTTGCGGATGAGGTCCGAGACGATGTTGGTGTCGAGCAGATAGCGCATCAAAGCTCAACGGGACGGAGCGCCAATTCGGGGATCGGCGGAAAATTCTCGTCGAGCGGCCCGAGGGTGGCCAGCACCGCCAGCAGGGATTTCGGCGGGGTGGGTTCGATGATCAGCCGGTCGCCTTCCTTGCGCATGATGGCGTCCTCGCCGGGAAGCTCGAACTCGCGGGGAATCCGCACCGCCTGGTTTCGACCGTTCTTGAAGAGCCTGACATGTCGTTCGGGGATCACGGTCACCTCCATAGGCCTATGTCCAGCATATGCCAACTGGATTCATCTGTCCACTAGGCAAGGCATCCCGGGCACCTCCAACCGCTGGGTCCAGCCTGGCCGGGAGGAAGGACGAGCGATGACCCATGCCAGGCGATCATCTATGCGCTGGAGCAAGGCGACTCGAGCTTGGACTCCGCCCCATGCGTTGAGGCTTGAGATCTATCGTCCACATTCGATCAAGGGATGATGCGCTCTCGCTCGGCGCGAAGCAGGTTCACTGCTTGCTGGATCTTGGCCTTGTTCTCGGGCTTGTTGCTCCAGCGGCTGACACCTGAGGAATGTGGGAACGGAATGATGGCGCGACCGTCGCGCTCGAAGCGGCGGCCGACTACATCGTCGAGCTTCGATGGCCCGAGGAAGGCGCGGATCGCCATGGCGCCGACGAGGATGATGACGTCGGGATCGACCGCGGTGAGCTCCTCCTCCAAGAACGGGCGACAGAGCGCCATCTCCGCGGGGGATGGAGCACGATCCCCGTTGCCCGTGGTGCTCGGGCCAGGGAAGCAACGTGTAAGGGACGTGAGCCAGGCGGCGGAGAGGTACGGCCACTTGTGCTCGTCTCCTGGGTCGAAGCCGGCCGCCTGAAGCCACCCTGCGAGCGTGCGGCCCGCGGGTCCGGCAAAGTGCACGCCCTCGCGATGGGTGACGGGTCCTGGCGCTTGGCCGATGACCATAACACTCGCCTCTCGCGCTGGCGCGATGATGGGGCGCGCCTCCTCGAGAAGTCCCGCGGCCTCGCACTTGCGGCAGACGGCAACCGCCGCCAAGAGGCGGTTCAGCCGCTCGAGGTCGGTCTTGCGCTCGGACAAGGCGAACTCCTGGCTCTGGGTGGCTGGGCACCTTATAGAGCCGAGAGCGTGCCCATTACAATATGCGCAGCCGCAGCGGTCAGCCTCGGGCGCCCCCGAAGTTCGTGCGCTCGGGTTACGCCCCTCACCCTAACTCTCTCCCAGAGGGAGAGGGGACCAGAGATGTGTTGAGGACAATCTTGAGTATCACTGTTCCTCAGATCCGCGCCATGGCACGCAAGGGAGAGCCAATAGCCGTTTTGACGGCGTATGACTACTCCGCCGCCCGGCTCGTCGACTCGGCCGGCGTGCACATCATCCTGGTCGGCGATAGCCTCGGCAACACCGTGCTCGGCTACCGGGGCACGATCCCAGTGACTATGGAGGACATGCTCCGGCACACGGCGGCGGTCGTGCGTGGAACGTCGAACGCCCTAGTCGTGGGCGACATGCCCTTCCTGTCGTACCAGACGGGTGAGGACGAGGCGATCCGGAACGCCGGCAGATTCCTAAAGGAAGCTGGGTGCCAAGCAGTGAAGCTCGAGGGCGGCCGGATCGTTGCGCCGCTGATCGAGAGAATGGTCGGGTACGGCATACCGGTTATGGCCCACATCGGGTTGACACCCCAATCCGAGCATCAGCTCGGTGGGTATCGGATCCAGGGACGGACGGCCGAGGCTGCACAAACGCTTGTCAAAGACGCTCTCGCTGTCGAGAAGGCTGGGGCTTTCGCCATCGTGCTGGAGTATGTCGCCGCACCGGTGGCTACCCTGATCAGCGAGCGGTTGGAAATTCCGACCATAGGCATCGGCTCAGGACCCGGCTGCGATGGCCAGGTGCTCGTGTTCCACGACATGCTCGGCATCGATCCTGGCTTCCACGCCAAACACGCGAAGCGCTACGCCGAAGTGGGAGAGATCATCCGCTCCGCCGCCGCCTCCTATGTGGCGGACGTGCAGAATCGGACCTTCCCGAGCGACGACCACAGCTTCGCCATGAATCCCGGAGAAGTAGAGCAGCTCTCCCAGATATGAAGATTGTTTCCACTATCGCCGAGGTTCGATCGGCGTTAGATGACGCTGCCCGCCCGATCGGCCTCGTTCCAACCATGGGCTACCTGCACGAAGGGCATCTCTCGTTGGTGGCAAGGGCGCGCGTGGATTGCCGAACTGTCGCCTTGAGCATCTTTGTCAATCCCACCCAGTTCGGCCCCGAGGAAGACCTCACTCGATACCCGCGCGACGTCCCGCGCGATCTGCAGCTCTGCGAAGAGGCCGGTGTCGATCTGGTGTTCACACCGGAGCCCGCCGAAATCTATCCTCCCGACTTCAGCAGTCACGTCGAGGTCCACGGACTCCAGGACCGGTGGGAGGGGGCCAGCCGCCCGGGTCACTTTCGAGGCGTCGCCACGGTCGTCGCCAAGCTCTTTCGCATCGTTCAACCGCAGTTCGCCTACTTTGGCGAGAAGGACTACCAACAGCTCCAGATCGTCCGGCGAATGTCGACGGACCTTTGCCTCGACGTCGACGTGGTCGCATGTCCAATCATCCGCGAGGCCGACGGCTTGGCCCTGAGCAGCCGCAACGTCTACCTGACGATCGCAGACCGCGCCCGGGCCGCCACCCTCAGCGCGGCGCTTCAAGAAGCGCAGCGGGTCCTCGCGTCAGGAGAGACGGATGCGGGGAAGCTGGGCGCCGTGATAGCAAAAGTTGTCTCGAACGCCGGCGGCGTGGAGCTGGACTACGCGGCGATCGTCGACCCTCGAACGCTCGAACCGATCGAGCGAGTCGCCAACGAGGCGCGAGCGCTTATCGCGGCGCGGGTGGGCGGCGTTCGCCTCATCGACAACGCTGCGCTGATCCCGGAACGCGCGTGAGCGTCGCGGGCGAAGAGCACCGCCGAAGAGTGTCACAAAGCGGATGCTATAATCCGCCGGAGTAGGGGTGTCCCATGGTGGAAGCTGCAGTCGATCAGGGTATTGACCAGCTCATAAGCTCCGTTGCGCAGTACCTTTCCCCAGCGGACGCTGACACGATCCGGCGCGCCTATTCGCTCGCCGCAGAGGCCCACGGGCGCCAGCGACGCGCATCTGGGGACCTCTACGTCACGCACCCCCTCGCCGTTGCCCAGATCCTTTGCGAGCTGCGCCTCGACACAGCCTCAATCGTCGCCGCTCTCCTCCACGACGTCGTAGAAGACACCGCGGTCAACCTGGCCGAGATCGATCGCGACTTCGGTCCCGAGGTCGCACGCATCGTCGACGGCGTAACCAAGCTCGACCGCGTCCAGTGGGTATCCGACGGTCAGCGCCCCGCCATGGCCCGCGAGACGGAGTCGGCCGAGAACGTGCGGAAGATGTTCCTTGCGATGGCGGAGGACCTGCGCGTCGTTCTCGTAAAGCTCGCCGACCGCCTCCATAACATGCGCACACTGCAGCCGCTCGCGCCCGAGAAGCGCCAGCGCATCGCCCAGGAAACAATGGACATCTACGCGCCGCTCGCCAATCGGCTCGGCATTTGGGAGATCAAGTGGCAGCTCGAGGACCTGTCGTTCCGCCACCTGGAGCCAGATGCCTATAAGGAGATTGCGCGGGGCGTCCAACAGCGACGAACCGAGCGCGAACGGCTCATCCAGGAGTCCGTCGAGACGTTGAAGCGCATGCTGGCGGAGAACGGCATCGAAGGTGAGGTCTTTGGGCGGCCGAAGCACCTCTACAGCATTTACAACAAGATGAAACAGCGCGGGGCGGAGATCAGCCAGATTTACGACCAGCTCGCCGTCCGCGTGATCGTAGAATCCCTGCCCGAGTGTTACAACGCCCTCGGCGTCGTTCACGGCCTGTGGCATCCCCTTCCCGGCCAGTTCGACGATTACATCGCCAGTCCCAAAGAGAGCGGATACCAGTCACTCCACACGACCGTCGTCGCGATCGAAGGACAGCCGCTCGAAATCCAGATCCGCACCCGTGAAATGAACCAGGTCGCCGAATACGGCGTGGCCGCCCATTGGCGATACAAGGAGGGACGGCGCGTCGATCCCCACCTCGATTCGAAGATCTCTTGGCTCCGGCAGCTCATGGACTGGCAGAAGGACGTCGTTGGCGGCGCCATGGAGTTCGTCGACACGCTCCGCACCGACGTCTTCCAGCAGCAGGTCTACGTCTTCACCCCGAAGGGCGAGATCAAGGAACTGCCGAGCGCGTCCACTCCGATCGACTTCGCCTATCGCATCCATACCGAGGTGGGTCATCGATGCGTCGGCGCCAAGGTCAACGGTCGGCTGGTCCCGCTAGACCGCGCCCTTCGGAACGGCGACATCGTCGAGATCATCACCAGCAAGGCGTCGCGCGGACCGAGCCGCGACTGGCTCATGCCGGCCCTCGGCTACGCGAACACAGCGGGGGCGCGTGAGAAGATCCGCCAATGGTTCCGCCGCGAGGCTCGCGACGAGAACATCGCGCACGGACGAGAGCTCATCGAAAAGGAGATGAAACGCCTCGGACTGATAGACCTGAAGCTCGACGACGTGGCCGCCGCCTTCAAGTACGAGAAGCTGGACGACTTCCTCGCAGCCATGGGCTTCGGCGAGATCCACCCGCAACAGCTCGCCGCCCGGCTCGGTACCCTCATGCCACAAACGCAGCCAGTGCTGCCGCCAGCCACGCTCCCACTCGTCGAGAAGACGGGCGGCGTGCGAGTCGACGGGGTCGGCGACCTCTTCACGCGCCTCGCGCGCTGCTGCAACCCGGTTCCTGGCGACGACATCATCGGATTCATCACCCGCGGGCGAGGCATCACGGTCCACAACGTGAAGTGCGCCAGCGTGAGGAACGAGGACGAGCCCGAGCGGCTCGTGGACGTTCAGTGGGGCGCTTCCGGCAAGGACATGTTCCCCGTCAGCATGCGAATCTCCGCCTACGATCGTGAGGGCCTCGTCCGCGACATCGCCGCGGTGGTGGCCGACGAGAAGCTCAGCATCAGCGGCATGAACGTCACGGTCCAGAAGGACCAGACAGCCCTCCTCTCAGCCACCCTAAACGTCCCCGACCTCGAGAAGCTCAGCCGCGTCATGGCCCGTATCGAGAGCGTGCGCGACGTCTTCTCCGTCCAGCGCGAGGCGCATTAGTCCACCAGGAGCTTGACGTCTCCAACCGAGGCGTCGAACGTGTGGCCCGCGCCTGAAACTTCAACCATGTCTATCGTCGAAGCTTGCCTGAACACGTCTGTGAGATCTGCAGAGAACAACACCCACTGATGCTGCGGGACGAGCTTACCCACGAGCTGGCCGACTTGCGTTGGGCGAGCCTCAGGATTCGCGTAGTAGAAGCCCTGCGTCCAGATCTGGTCGCCGCCGCGTCGGTCGCGCGCGCGGACGCGGAGCATCAAAGGGTACTCCGAGCCGAGATACCCGCCTCCTGAGAGCGAGGCCTCGTCCACCCGAACAGTGGCCTCGATGCGAATAGCCTGCGCTCCCGCCACGTCACGGTCCACAGTCTGACGCAGGCCCGTCTCGTTGTGGGCGTCACGCTCGCTCGTTCGAGAGATGCGGACCGCCTGAGACGGAGATCCCGGCCCTTCCGAGCGAACGATCTGCATGCGGCCGGGGACGTCGGGCCGCCCTTGCTCGCGGTCCTCCCACGGGTCCCAGCTCTCGAAGCTGCGCGCGAAATTGCCGTTCCACAGAGCATTTTCGAGCAAGTCCACGACCTGGATAGGAGGGGAGCTCGCGGGTGCCGCCACCAGCTTTCGCCCGGCAGGTACTTGGAGGGGAACCCCGTTGACCACCGCGTCGACCTGTCCTTCCCAAACTGAAAGCCTCGTCGCACCAGGCCATGCGCGAAGCGTGTACCGGCCCGGCGTGAAGGCGGCGGCGCCAGACGGCGTGGTGACGCGAAGGGTGTGGGACTGATCCCTATCCGGTGGAATGGTCAAACGCATCGTCCCGGACACCAAGGTGAAGCGTGCATCGGTGGCCGCGGGGTTGAAACGCCCGATTCTTGCCGCGTCGACGCGCACGCGCGCCTCCGGGTAGAGCTGCATCACCGATCCGTCGAAACCGGTGAGCGTGGCGGTGGAGCCAAAGCTCGTCGCCAGCTCGTCTCCATCGAAGAGCTGCATGCCTTGCTGGGCGCTCACTTCGGCGCGCTGCCCCGCCTCCTTGTAGAGCACAACGCCGCCGACTTGGTCGAGCACGGTCGGGCCGGGGCGAGCGGAGTGCTCCACGAACGTTCGCACCCAAATGGCACCGCTGCCCGCGAGGACAACCCAAAGCAAGAACGACGTCCCGAGGACGAGCCACATGACGCGGCCCATGCGTACGTTGCGCCGCTGCTCTGGCGAAAGGCTTGCCGCCGCGTCTATCCCTCCGGTCATGGACACCTCCCGTCCAGGATAGCAAGCCGCGCAGCCGATGCCAGCCGCGTGAGGAATCGAATGTTATGAAGACTCACGAGGCTGCGGCCGAGATCCTCCCCCGCACGCACCAAGTGGTGAAGGTAGCCTATCTCGAAGTTGGTGCAAGCAATGCAATCGCAGGACGGGTCCAGCGGTACATCCCTCTTCGCGTGCTCAGCCCTGCGGAGGTCCATCTGGCCGTCAGCCGTAAGGGCAGCGCCGTGGCGACCCAGCCTGGTGGGCAACACGCAGTCGAACAGGTCCACGCCGCGGGAGATGGCCTCGACGATGTCCGACGGGGCGCCGACGCCCATTAGATACCGCGGCCGCGTCTCGGGCAGGGAGTCGCAGACTGCCTCAAGCGCAGGCCAGGTGAGCTCGCGCGGCTCACCGACGCTGAGCCCCCCAATACCGTAGCCGTCGAACGGCAGATCCGACTGGACGCGAGCGCATTCCGCGCGCAGATCCGGGTCTACGCCACCCTGGACGATCCCGAACACGAGCTGACCAGGCGCTCGTTTGGTGGCTAGGGAGCGCTCGGCCCAGCGATTCGTGCGGTCCGCCGCCTCGCGGAGCTGCGTGGGCGGACACGGATATGGGGCGCAAACGTCGAGCTGCATCGCAATGTCCGAGGCGAGCATCGCCTGTACGTCCATCGCTGTCTCGGGCGAGAGCGTGCGCGGCTCTCCATCGAGGTGGGAGACAAAGGCAGCTCCACCATCGTCGATCTCCACGAGATGGGCAAGGCTGAAGATCTGAAACCCGCCACTATCCGTCAGGATCGACTGCTCCCACCCCATGAATGCGTGCAGCCCACCGGCGTTCGCTATGAGCTCTGAGCCCGGGCGCAGCCAGAGATGATAGGTGTTCGAGAGGATACAGGAGGCGCCAACGGAGTAGAGATCGCCCGGGGTGAGGCCCTTTACCGATGCTTGCGTGCCGACCGGCATGAATGCTGGCGTTTCGATCGTCCCGTGGGCCGTATGGAGCACGCCAGCCCGCGCGGCGCTACCCCTCGCAACAGCCTGGAGCTCAAACATAGGACAAGGAATACTCGCGAAACTGAACCAATGCGTCACTCGTCAGACGATAAGCGAAGAGAGATGGCCAACAATTGATCGACAAACGCACTGGACTGGCGACCGGGAGCAGGCCACGGGACGGCTGATATACTGTCAAGCGCTGGAGGACCTTGTGGTAGATCGACTGGTGACGGCGAGCACGAGATCCGAAGACGAGACGATCGAGACCACACTCCGTCCTCGAAGCCTCGACGAGTTCATTGGCCAGCGAAAGATCAAAGAGAACCTCGGCATCTTCCTCGACGCTGCGATGGCCCGCAACGAGCCCATCGAACACATCTTGCTGTACGGCCCGCCAGGTCTCGGCAAGACCACACTCGCCAACATCATCGCAGCCGAGCTGCACGTCAACATCCGCACGACGTCCGGCCCAGCTATCGAGCATCCTGGCGAGCTGGCGGCGATTCTGACCCGACTGAATAGAGGCGACGTCCTCTTTGTCGACGAGATCCATCGCCTCAGCCGCATCGTCGAAGAGTCACTGTACCCGGCGATGGAAGACTTTGCCTGGGACATTATCGTCGGCAAAGGCCAGGCATCCCAGAGCCTTCGTCTCAGCCTCCAGCGCTTCACCATCATCGGCGCGACCACGCGCATGGCGATGCTCAGCTCTCCGCTGCGTGATCGATTCGGTGTCACGTACCGCATCGAATACTACGACGAGGACGCCCTGGTCGAAATCGCGACGCGGTCCGCGAACATCCTCGGCGTCGAGATCGACGATGAGTCGAGTCGAGAGATCGCTCGACGCTCCCGCGGCACCCCACGCGTCGCAAACCGTCTCCTCAAGCGTGTGCGTGATTACGCACAGGTCCGGGCGAACGGTGCGATCAATCACTCCGTGGCGCAGGACGCGCTCGCGCGCCTCGAAGTGGACGAGTACGGCTTGGACGAGGTGGACCGAAACGTGCTGCTCACGATGATCGACAAGTTCGGCGGGGGTCCCGTCGGCATCAACACGATCGCCGCTGCAACGAGCGAGGACGAGGACACCATCATGGACGTGTACGAGCCATTCTTGATCCAGATGGGGTTCCTCGCACGGACCCCACGCGGTCGCGTCGCCACGCCGCGCGCTTACGCTCATCTCGGCCGCAAGGTACCGGCGAAAGCAATGATGACAGACGATTGGCAGGCACCCCTCCTCTGACCAGGTTGAGTCCCACGGGGGTGGATGAGGAAGCCGCGTTCGCCCTCTCCTCCTACGACTATCACCTGCCTCCCGAGCTGATCGCTCAGACGCCCGCTGACCCACGGGACTCGGCCCGGCTGCTCGTCTTGGACCGCGCCGCCGACAAGTCCTATCACCACCACGTATCGGATCTCCCGAGCTTTCTTCAGCAGGGCGACCTTGTGGTGGCGAATCGGAGTCGCGTCGTTCCGTGCCGGCTGCATGGATTCAAGGAGAGCGGGGGCGCTGTCGAGATCCTGGTCCTTCGGCCGAACGGCGATGGGTGGTGGGTCGCCTTGACCCGCGGGCATCGTCTTCGTGTCGGCCAGCACGTGGTCATCGCCGATGAGGTACGAGCCGAGATCGGCGAGGCGATCGAGGGCACGCGCCTGATCCGTTTCCCCGACGTGGAGGACGTTGCGGGCATGCTCGATCGATACGGGGAGGTTCCGCTGCCGCCGTACATCCACGCGTACGCGGGCGACGCCGACCGGTATCAGACCGTCTACGCCGACGTGGCGGGCTCGGCAGCGGCGCCCACCGCGGGGCTGCACTTCACACCCGATCTGATTGGGAAGCTGCAATCAATTGGCGTGGAATGGGCGACGGTCACGCTGCACATCGGGCTGGACACATTCCGGCCCATGACCGACGAAGACATTCGCAACCACCACATCCATACCGAGTGGATCGAGGTCCCCGACGACACAGTGGACGCGGTGGCCCGGACGAAGGCGCGCGGCGGCCGCGTCTTCGCGGTCGGCACGACTTCGGTTCGCGCACTGGAGCATGCGTCGCAGGACGGCGCTCTTCGACCGTACCAAGGACCGGCCGACCTGTTTATCACACCCGGCTACTGCTTCCGCACCGTGGACGCGATGCTCACGAACTTCCATCTGCCGAGGAGCTCGCTCCTTCTCCTCGTCTCAGCATTCGCGGGACGCGAGCGCGTCCTCGACGCGTATGCTGAAGCGGTGCGGCAGCAGTATCGATTCTTCAGCTTCGGAGACGCGATGCTGCTTCTCTGAGCCGTGTGCTAGAATACGCGGTCGAGGTGACGTATGCCCAAACTGAAGACCCATAAAGCGACCGCACGGCGCATGCAGGTGAGCGGCTCGGGCAAGATCCTGAGGACCCGCTGTGGCAAGAGCCACTTGCGCCGAAACCGCTCCAAGCGAGCAGCTCGTCAATACGACGAGATGATTCCACTCGCAGCTTCCGACGAGAAGCGCATCCGGCGTCTCATTCCCTACGGCGCGTAGGCTTCCATAGCAGCCCTTTCGATACGAATCCGCGCGGACAAGTGTCCGTCTAAGTCTCGCACGCAACCCGACGGGGGAGAACGATGACCCGCGTAAAGAGAGGCGTCACTTCACGCCGGCGCCACAAAAAGGTCCTCGAGCAGACGGCGGGCCATTCTGGCTCTCGCCATCGGCTCATCAAGACAGCGAAGGAATCACTGCTCCACGCGCTGTCGTACCAATACCGCGATCGACGGAACCGCAAGCGCGACTTCCATCGTCTGTGGATTACCCGCATCAACGCGGCCGCGCGCGAGCACGGGCTTTCGTACAGCCGATTGATGGCAGCGCTCACGGCGCACGGCATCGAGATCAATCGGAAGATGCTTGCCGAGCTGGCAGTGAACAACCGCGCCGAGTTCGCAGCGCTCATGGAGACCGCCAAAGCGCCAGCGTGACGAGCTGGACGTTGGTCGATGAGCTCATACGTGGACCGACAAAACGCCTCTGTCTCCGGGACGGGGGCGTTTTTGATGGACAGGCGGCCGGGTGGGCATGCGGGCCGCAAGGTGCGCCCCCACGCTACGTGCGAGGAGTCTAAGTGACAGCCATCGATGAGGCGCTTCAGCAGCTCACCGACCGCGCGCTGGGTGAGCTCGGCAAGGCGACGGATGAGGCCTCCCTCGAGGAGTGGCACACGGCCATCCTGGGACGCAAGGGAGCGCTCGCAGAGCAGATGCGCTCGCTTGGTCAGCTTCCGGCCGCGGAGCGCCCGGCCGCGGGCCAGGCCGCCAACGTCGCGAAGCAGCGTATCGAGGAGGCCTACGCCGAGCAGCTCGGTAGCGTTCGTGCGCAGCATCTCACGGGTCAGCTCGAGGCCGAGCGCATCGACGTCACCCTGCCGGGGAGGACGCTCCATAGAGGTGGGCTGCACCCGATCACGCAGACCTTGCGCCGCATCAGCGATATCTTCCGCGACCTCGGCTTCCAGGTCACCGAGGGGCCCGAGGTCGAGCTGGACTGGTACAACTTCGAGGCCCTCAACATCCCGCCGGAACACCCGGCGCGCGACATGTTCGACACTTTTTACGTCAAGCCGCCGTCGGTCCTATTACGCACCCACACGTCGCCCAACCAGGCGCGTGTCATGGAAAAGTCGAAGCCGCCCATCCGCATCCTCGTCCCCGGTCGCGTCTACCGGTACGAGGCGCAGGACGCCTCCCACGAGTGGATGTTCTATCAGGTGGAGGGACTCGCGGTAGACAAGGGCCTAACCATGGCGGACCTCAAAGGCGTGCTCAACGCCTTTGCCCAGCGGATGTTCTGGCCCGAGATCCGGACCCGCTTCCGATGCGACTACTTCCCCTTCGTGGAGCCGGGCGTGGATATGAGCGTGCAGTGCCCGATCTGTCGCGGAGACGGTTGTCGCGTGTGTAAGGCCAGCGGCTGGATCGAGATGCTCGGGGCGGGCATGGTGCACCCGCAGGTGCTCCGCAACGTCGGCTACGACCCAGACGAAGTGAACGGCTTCGCCTTCGGCATGGGTCCCGAGCGGATCACCATGATCAAACACGCCGTCGACGACATCCGCCTCTTCTACGGCAACGACCTCCGATTCCTGCAGCAGTTCGCGTGATGGCCTAGCCGTATGCGAATACCGATGCGCTGGCTGCGCGAATTCGTCGACGTCTACCTGCCTGCCGAGGATATCGGTCACCGGCTGACGATGGCCGGCATCGAGGTGAGCAACGTCCATCGCGTCGGGAGCGATTGGGCCCGCGTGGTGATCGGCCACGTGGACGAGATCGAGCGCCATCCGAACGCGGACAACCTCTTCGTCGCGAAGGTCGACGTCGGTGAAGGCCAAATCACGCTGGTCACGGCAGCCCCGAACTTGAAGGGCGGCGAAGTCGTGCCAGTCATCCGACCGGGTGGACGCCTCGACGCCGATCGCGTCATCGAGGGTCGTCGATTTCGCGGCATCATGTCCGAGGGGATGCTTTGTTCTGGCGCGGAGCTCGGCATCTCGGCAGACGACCGGCACATTTGCGTCCTCGAGCCAGACGCGCCGATCGGCGTGGATCTGTACACGTACCTCGGCGATGACATCCTCGACATCGAGCTTACCCCCAACCGCTCTGACTGCTTCGGCGTCGTAGGTATTGCCCGAGAGGTGAGCGCCATCACCGGCGCCCCGATCCACATGCCGTGGGAAGCCAAATCGCAGCAGGGCAGCACCGGTGCGCTCCGAGTCTTCGTCGACGATCCCGACCTCGCCCCGCGATACACGGCCATCTTGCTCGAGGACATTCGCGTCGGACCATCGCCCTCCTGGCTCCAACGGCGTCTACACCTGTGCGGCGTCCGACCGATCAGCAACGTCGTCGACGTGACCAACTACGTCATGCTGGAGACGGGCCAGCCGCTCCATGCGTTCGATGCCGATCGGGTCCAGGAGACGACGATTCGCGTCCGCCGCGCGCGGCCCGGCGAGCGGCTCACCACGATCGACGGGGTCGATCGCGAGCTGTCCGGCGATATGCTCGTCATCGCCGACACCGAGCGGCCTGTCGGCCTGGCGGGCGTGATGGGCGGGCTCAACAGCGAGATCACCGACGCCACAACCCGCGTCGTACTCGAATCGGCAAACTTCGATGCCATTTCCATCCGCCGAACGTCGCGCGCGCTGAAACTCCAGACAGAAGCCTCGAAGCGGTTCGACAAGGGGCTCGACGTCGAGTTGCCGCCACAGGCCTCTGACCACGCGGTCGCGCTCCTCGCTGAGCTGGCGGGTGCGCGGGCCGCAAGCGACCTCATCGACGTGCGGGTGGCTCCGCCCGCACAACGGCACGTCACGTTCGGATCCGGCGATATCGCCGGCTTGATTGGCCACCGATATGCAGACTCCGAGATCGACGGCATCCTGGGCCGGCTCGGGTTCGACCTCCGCCGCGATGGCGAGCGATACGACGCCGGTGTGCCATCGTGGCGGCGGGACGTCGAGGGCAAGGCGGACATCGCTGAGGAGGTGGCGCGCATCGTAGGGTACGATGTCATCCCCACCGTCCTTCGGGCCGGGCAGCTCCCCTCCACGCAGGAGGACCCCGCGATTCGGTGGGAAGAGGTGATCCGCGGCGCGCTTGCATCCGCGGGTCTACAGGAGGTCATCACATACTCCCTCGTCGATCCGCTGGCGGGCCGCCGAATGGATGCTTCATCCTCGTATCCGAACGTCGAGCCGGATGAGGACTCGATTCCCATCGCAAACCCGCAGAGCATCGAGCGGAGCCGGTTGCGGCGGACACTGCTCCCGAGCGTCATCAGCACCCTTGCAGCGAACCTTCGTCACGAGCCACGGGTCGCGATCTTCGAGATCGCTCGCGTGTACGTACCGCCGCTCGACCCGTTGCCGCGTGAGCCGCGCCATTTGGCCATCGCCATGGCCGGACGGCGCTCCGCGGCAGACTGGAACGCGGACACGGCGGAGCTGGATTTCTACGACTTGAAGGCGACGCTGGAGTCGGCGTTCCACGCGGCGCGTCTCCCGCTCACTATTGCGCCGTTCGCGGGAGCACCGTGGCTCCATCCGGGGCGAGCGGCCGCGATCACAGTGGAGAGCCAGACCGAGCCTATCGGGTTCATGGGTCAGGTCCACCCACGTGTGGCCGAGCGCTTCGACGTCGACGACCAGCGGATCTATGCCGCCGAGATCGAGCTCGGCGCAGTCCTCGCGCGCGCAGACGACCAGATCACGGTCCGCGCGATCCCGCGGTTCCCGGCGGTCGCCCGCGACCTGGCGATGATCGTCGAGACGGCCGTCTCCCACGAGCAGCTCGCCGCCGTGATTCGGGACGCAGGCGGCCCGCTGCTGGAGAGTCTTACACTCTTCGACGTCTACCAAGGTACAGGCATCCCAAAAGGGTACGTGAGTCTCGCGTACAGCATGAGCTTCCGATCGGCGGACCGCACGCTGGATGACGACGAGGTGAACGCGGTGATGTCGACGATCGAACAACGTGTTGGCGGAGAGCTGGGAGCGCGCGTCCGTGGTCGGTGATGTAATATCCGTGTTCGCCGGACGATTTCGGCCACGCTTGCGGAGGGGAACATGATTGATTTTCTGGGCGCGATGACGGCGCTGGATTTCCTCTTTATTCTCACCTGGGTGGGCGTCATCTTTTTCGGCGCCAGGGCGGGAATGGTGAAGGTGCTGTTCCTCATCGCGGCCATCGTGGCTGGGGCTGTTGGTGGTCCTGCGATGGCGCGTCCCCTGAGCCAGATCACGGGGCCGTGGGCCGGAGTAAGCGCCGAGCGTGGTCTTCCGGTCACTTACTTCCTCATGACAGTTCTCACCATCTTCGTGGTGTTCCTCGTCCTGATGTTGACCTATCGCTCCACGCGGATCGCACGGAGTGACACGCTCGAGGGAATTATCGGGGGGGTCGTAGGGTTCATGGCCGGCCTCATCTTGATAGCCCAGATCACTGGGATGCTCCTCGTCGCAACGGCTGAGCCCTGGGCCTACCTCGACGGGGCCCGTGAGAATATCAAGCTGGAGCTCACGACTACGCCGTTCATCCCATTCCTCGCCCAGATGTTCCCCTCAGTGACGGGTGGCGTTGCCCAGTGGCTCCCCGTCTCTGTCGAAAGCACGTGCGATCGTTGCCTCTAGTTCCCACATACCGTCTACCGGCTTGCGCCCGGCTGGCACACGGCCGTAAGACACTCCCATGCCCATACTGCCGCGATATCTCCACACTCTAGAGTTCGACAAGGTCCTGGAGCTGCTCGCAAAGCGCTGTAGCTTCTCCGTCAGCGAGACGCTGGTGCGCGACCTGACGCCATCCACCGACACAAGCGAAGTGAACCGTCGGCAGAACGCCACCGAGGAGGCTCGACGGCTCCTGGAGGTGCGTCCAAACACCGGTGTGCGCGGAGCCCGGGACATCCGGGGCCACGTGCGCCGCGCCGCTGTCGGCGGCACCCTGAACGCTTCCGAGCTGCTGGAGATCGCGGCGACCATCGGCGCAGGCCGATCGATGCGCCAACTCCTCGACCGACAGGAGATTCGCGCGCCCACCCTGGCCCGCGTGGCGCGTCGCATCGTCGATCTCGACGAGCTCGAGGGCGAGATCCGCAACGCCATCGACGACGACGGGCAGATCCTCGACAGCGCCAGCGAGCGCCTGCGGCGCATCCGCACGGACCTTCGCCAGTCCTACGACCGTCTCATGCGGCGGCTGAATGAGCTGATCGCGAGCCCAAGCCTGCGCGAGGCGCTCCAGGATCCCGTCGTCACGATGCGAAGTGGCCGCTACGTGGTGCCCGTCAAGTCCGATTTCCGCGGCCGCGTCCGCGGCATCATCCACGACCAATCGGCGAGCGGCGCCACCTTCTTCATCGAGCCGCTCCCCATCGTTGAGCTGACGAACACCTGGCGGCAGCACGGCATCGAGGAAGAGCACGAGATCGAGCGGATCCTCAAGGAGCTGAGCGAGCGCGTGCACGCGGCCCAATACGGCTTGCTGGAGACGGTCGAGGCGCTCGCCACGATCGATCTGAGCTTCGCGATGGGGAAGCTGGCGCTGGAGATGGGGGCGACGCGGCCGGTGTTGGCGAGCATTCCTAGAGTTGTGGATGCGGGAAACGCCCTCACCCCAGCCCTCTCCCAGGGGGAGAGGGGGCAGGCGGTGGTGCATTTGATCGCGGCGCGTCATCCGCTACTGCGGGGAGATGTCGTGCCGACCGATCTGGACCTGGGTGGGCAGTTCGACGTGCTCCTGATCACGGGGCCGAACACTGGCGGGAAGACGGTCGCGCTCAAGACGGTGGGACTCCTGGCCGCCATGACCCAGGCGGGGATGCAGATCCCGGCCGACGAGGGCTCCAGTATGGCGGTCTTTTCTGGGATTTATGCCGACATCGGGGACGAGCAGAGCATCGAGCAGAGCCTGTCGACCTTCTCATCACATATCACGCGGATCGTCGAGATCCTACGACTGGCCGATTCCAGCTCGCTGGTCCTGCTGGACGAGATCGGCGCGGGCACAGATCCTCAGGAGGGCGCTACTCTCTCTCGAGCGATCTTGCAGCACCTGGTCGACGAGCGCGTTTATACGATCGCCACGACCCACTACTCGGAGCTGAAGAGCTTCGCCTACGCCACGCCACAGGTCGAGAACGCCTCGGTGGAGTTCGACGCAGAGACGCTGCGGCCAACGTACCGTCTGATCATCGGTCTCCCCGGGCGAAGCAACGCGCTGGCGATCGCCGAGCGCCTCGGTATGCCCCATGCCATCATCGCGGACGCTCGTGAGATGACCCCCCAGTCGGAGCAGCGGGTCGACGAGCTGCTGCAGGAGATTCACGGGCACCTCGCCCAGGCGCGGACGGATCGCGCAGTGAGCACGCAGCTCCGCACCGCGGCCGAGCGGGCCAACAACGAGCTACGCACGAAGCTGGCGGCGGTGGAGCGCGAGCGGCGCTCCATCCTGGAACGAGCGGAGGAGGCGCGCGAGGAGACGATTTCGGAGCTGGCCAGAGAGGCGGACGAGCTCCGACGTGAGCTGCGCGGCCTCCGGTCCGAGCGCGAGCGCCTTGCGGCCATCGAGGGCCGCATCGCAGGTCTTCGCTCTCCATCACCTGCCCGTGCGCAGCCAGCCGCTGGTCCCTCGGAAACGTTCAGCATCGGCGACATGGTGGAGGTCACAAACCTGGGAACGACCGGGGTGGTGCGAAGCATCAGCGGCAACGCGGTTGAGGTGGAGGTTGGCGGCATGCGCGTCCGCGTGAGCCCGAACCAACTCGTGCGGCGGGAGTCATCGAAACCCGAACCATCGCCACGCCAGCAGGCTGTCGCATCAGGCCACTTGCTCCAGAGCGCGGAGCCGGCGCCATCCTCGCCCGAGGGCTGGTGGCCCGTGGAGTCGCAGTTGGACCTGCGCGGCCTCACGACCGAGGAGGCCCGCTACCGGCTCGACCGCTACCTCAACGACGCCTACATGGAGGGAGCACAGACTGTGCGCATCGTCCACGGCAAGGGCACGGGCGCCGTCCGGCAGGCTGTTCGCGAAGTGCTGTCCGACCACCCACTCGTCCAGTCGCACGAGACCGCCGAGCGCAACGAAGGCGGCGAAGGCGCCACCGTCGTCCGCCTCGCTTCGTGAGTCCCCCTCATTCTTGAGGGAGAATTGGGGCGAGCGCGCCCTCATTGACGATGCGCTACACTTGAAAATGTGCAGATTGAAGAGATCCTCATCCAAGCCGAGCGCATGGTCCGCGTCGGCCTCACGATCCTCATCACCTACTTCATCGCCCTGTGGATCGCTGCGATCTGGTGGACCTTCCAGGATATTCGTTCGCGCACGACGGACATTGCGCTCCAGATAGCCGCCACGCTACTGGTTGTCGTCTTCAACTTCCCGGGCCTGCTCGTCTACTTCATGCTCCGTCCGCAGCGAACGGTCGCGGAGCTGTACAGCGAGTCCCTCGAGGAAGAGGCCCTCTTCCGCTCGATGAACGAGCGGCTGGTGTGTCCATCCTGCCAGGAGCCCGTGGAACCCGACTTTCTCTTCTGCCCCTGGTGCCAGGCGCGCCTGCGCCAGCCCTGTCCACGCTGCGAGCGGCCGATTCTCCTCCGCTGGCGTCTGTGCCCCTATTGCGGCTCACCGCCCCGTATGGATACCCAGCACCCGCAACCACCCGCCCGCGAGCCGCGTCAGGCCGTGCAGGCCTAAGTCCTTCCAGCGTTCCGATGGCCGCACTTCACTCTGAAGGCTCGTCGGAAAGTTGTGCGCCGTGCCGGACAGCTACGATCCAAACGATCTCGCCGACAACGCGGCAGAAGAACCGGTAGGGCGGAACGATCACCTCCCGATATGGAAGGTCGGAAAACTCGGGCACGGTTCGACCCGATTCGGGGAACTGTTCGAGGCGCTGCAAGACTTGCTCGGCTCGCTGCCGAAATCGCACGGCGGCGGTGCGATCGTCGCGAGCGATGAAAGCGACGGCGCCAAGCAAATCAGCCCTCGCCGTCCGAGTGAAGCGGATTTTCACTTCTCGTTGTCTGCAAGCAGAGCATCGGCATCCGCCAGCACCGCCTGCAGATCGTCACCCTCGCCCGAAGCGATCTCATTTTCTCCACGGATGAGGCGTTCGAGAATCGCTCGCTCTCGTTCGCCTCGCTCGTACGCTTCGACGCTAAGCATGACTGCGGCCGCACGGCCACGCTGGGTGATGACGACAGGCAGGTGTGCCTGCTGCACGCGCTTTACGACGGCGGCGCGGCTTCCTGTCGTAGCTCGGGCGCCTGACCACTAACCCCTCCATTCTCGCTTCAATCGCGTCGTATGCATCGTTTGGGCGTGGATTTGCCTGGTTCACGTAATGACAGTAGACTAGCGGCGTGAACTGCGGGGCTCCGACCTCCGTATCTCCGTCTGGTGCCGAAGGCCCACCCGCTTCCCCAGCCCAGACGCCAGCAGGCCCGAGCTCGTTCTGCGACGGCCGCTATCAGGTCAAAAGGTTCCTGGGCGAGGGCGGGAAGAAGCGGGTTTACCTCGCGACTGACACGCTCCTCGATCGGGACGTCGCGTTCGCACTCATCAAGACCGACGGCCTCGACGATGTGGGTCGCGAGCGCGCCGCGAGGCTCAGGCCATGGGACGGCTGGGGGCGCATCCGCACGTGGTCTCCGTCTTCTTCTCCAAGGTCGAAGACGGCCAGCCGTTCATCGTCACCGAGCTCATGGATGGCGGGGACGTCGAGGGCCTGATCGAGGACGCAGACCACCACCGCGTCCCTTTGGCGGATGCCATCCGTATCGCTGTCGAGGTGTGTCAGGGGTTGGAGTTCGCCCACAGCAAGGATGTGGTCCACCGCGACCTCAAGCCAGGCAACGTGTGGCTCACGGCGGATGGGACGGTGAAGCTCGGCGACTTCGGGCTCGCGGTCTCGCTGGATCGGTCCCGGTTGACCCAGGCGGGGATGATGGTCGGAACGGTGAGCTACATGCCACCGGAGCAGGCGATCGGGGGAGAGGTTACGCCCCGCTCGGACCTGTATTCACTTGGAGCCATGCTCTACGAGCTGGTCACAGGGCGGCCACCGTTCATCGGGGACGAGTCGGTGGCCATCATCACCCAGCATTTGAACACACCGCCGGTGGCGCTAGCCTGGCACGTGCCAGGTCTTCTTCACGCCGAGGCGCCTCAGACTGCACCAGCAGGTGGCGCGCGCGCTAGAGCAGCAGTATGCAGGGCGGCTGGACGAGCACGCCGCGGAGCTGGCGGAGCACTTCTGCCACTCGGGAGATCCGGGTGATCTCGCCAAAGCAGTGAAATACGGCGAGCTCGCGGCCGAGCGATCACTCCGGGTTTACGCCTATGGGGAAGCCGCACACCACCTGGAGCGGGCGCTCATGGCCCAGGAGGTGCTGGACCCGAGCGATGGCGTAAAGCGCTGTGACCTGTTACTAGGCCTGGGCGAGGCGCTCATGCCGGCGGGCCAGCCCGAGCGCGTGTTCGACCATGTGGCCGAGGAGGCGCTATCCCTGGCGGAAGCGCGCGGAGACCACCCGAGGGCTGCTCACGCGAGTTTGCTCGCGCTCGAGGCATTGGAGCGCTGGGGGGCGGCCGCAACAAGTGGCGCCACCCAAACTATCGGTCCTGGATCGCGCGGCTCGATCGCCACGCGGCGTCCAACTCTCTTGGTCGGGTGGAGGCGGACACTCTGCTCGCAATCCTTCACCTGGGGGATGGCCGCTGGAGCGAGGCGCGCCAACTCCAGGAGCGAGCGCTCGCTGTGGCCCGCGAGCTGGCCGATCCCGAAGCGCTCTGTCGTGTGGGTACCAATCTCATGGGAGCAATATGGTCCCCACGCCAATGGTCCAAGCTGGTGGCCCTCGCGGACGAGCTTGCGCGGATGCCGCGAACCGGGCTTCGTCGCCACACGGTCGCCGAATTCACCATCTACGGCTCCGAGATCCTGCTTACTGCCGGAGAGCGCGAGCTCCGCGACGCGCTGCGGAATGAACGGATCCAGCTCGGCACTCAGTCACGGGACGCAGAGCTGGCTCCCTTGGGAGCACAGATGGATCCGGGCGTTACCACCCTCAACGGTGATCTAGAAGCGGTGGTTGCCACGGCGGACAATCGACTCGCGGATGGGGAGGCGACCGGGACGCTCGTTCGGGCACGCGTAGGCGCTTGGCTCCAGGTGTTCTGGCCCCTCATCTGGTTGGGCAGAGCAGACGAGCTTACGCGATTCGACGACGCCTGGCTTGCTCCACCAGTTGCGCTCAGCGACCTCGGGACGAGGGCGCTCTGGCTGGCGCATCTGGGAAGATTGGACGAGGCTCGGGCACAGCTCGAAGAGGACGTCAAGGATTTCGGCATCTCCGCCGACGCCCCGGCGCGAAGCCTCGCTCGGTTTCTCGAGACGGCGGTCCTCGTCGGCCACCGCGAGCTGGCGGCGCGGATCGCGCCGCTCTCGGAGGGCGTGCCGGCCTGGACCCAACCCACAACGGCTGTGACGCGGACTGTGGGTGTAGCGGCACAGCTCCTTGGGAACAGAACGGCTGCCCACGGCCATCACGAGCGTGCGCTGGCCTGGGCGACGAAGATTCGCCACCGTCCGGAGATCGCCCTGACGCGTCTCGCTATTGCGGAGCTGCTCCTCGAAGGCACGCCCTCCGAGCAGGTCGAGGCACTGCCACACCTGGATTTCGCCATCGACGAGTTTCGGGCCACGAAGATGCAGCCATCGCTGGAGCGGGCGCTGCGGCACAAGGGGCTGCTCCATGCCTGAGGGAACAGAGATTCGTGCCGGCCCGTTCCTGCATGTCCGAAAGCGAATGCGCCACTTACGGCGGATCCGCGTCCCACGGTTCCATCGCAAGGACGGCCGCGCCCGATCGGTCGATTTCGGCTATCTCTACGGGCGACTCGGGAAACAGGGCGTAACCGCGCGCGTATGCCTCAGCCTCCGCACGCAACGCATAGCTCGTGCTGCGACCACCCTGTGGGTTGCGGACGAGGATACCGCGTTCGACAAGAGACAGAATGTCCCGCAGCGCCGTGTCCGGCGAGCATTTGGAGAGCTTCGCGTACTTCGAGGTCGTGAGGTTGCCCTCGAAGCCATCGAGCAGGCGGTTTAGGACGAACGTTTGACGCTCGTTGAGCGTGACTCCCCGCATACTTTCCCAGACGCGTGCCTTGGTAAGCACGGCGCCAAGTGTGGTTTGTGCGCCGTCGATGGCGCGGCCAAGACAGGCTAGAAACCATTCCATCCACGAAGTGACATCCATCGTCCCTTTCTGTGTCCCTTCCAGGATGTCGTAGTAGCCCGTCCGTTCCTGCCGTATCTGAGCCGACATGCTGTAGAAGCGTTGCGGGCTATTTTCAGAGCGCGCAAGAGCCATGTCCGCGATGGCGCGCGCGATGCGACCGTTGCCGTCATCAAAGGGGTGGATCGTGACAAACCAGAGATGGGCCAGCCCGGCTTTCAAGACCGGGTCGACGTCGGCGCTGACGTTGAACCAGGTGAGGTACCCATTCATTTCCCGTTGGAGTCGTTCCGCGGGAGGCGCCTCGAAATGAACGTGCTCCCTTCCGAGCGGGCCCGAGACGACCTCCATAGGGCCGGTGCTGTCATCGCGCCAGGTCCCTGTCGCGATCCGTCGCATGCCGGTACGCCCGGTGGGGAACAGGGAGGCATGCCATGCAAACAGCCGTTCTGCAGTGAGTGGCTGGTCGTAGCGGCCTGTGGCGTCGAGTGTCATTTCAACAACCCCTTCGACGTCACGGTCTACAGGCTTCAATGCGCCGATGTCCATACCGAGGCGACGAGCAATCGAGGATCGGACCTGTTCGGCGTCCAGCTTCTCCCCCTCGATTTCACTGCTCATAAGCACGTCGGACGTGAGGGTTTGGAGCGCGGCCTCCTGTTGAAGGTTGAATCCGAGGGCCGCCATGTAGCCGGCGAGACGACCCTGACGATGGCGGACATCGGCCAGAAGTTCGGCGAGAGATTCCCACTTCCAACGAAACCCCGGCCAGTCTGGAAGGTTGTGAATATACATTCGCCGCACTCCTTGCGGAGATTATTGCCGATAATCACCGCAGGAGCCATTCACCTCGGAAAACTGTGCCTGGCATGAGCGGACAGCCGTCGATCCCACTGTTGGCTACGTGATTGAACCTGCTCAACTGCCGACGTACACTACGCCCTGGCGGCTCCCGGATCCTGGCTCTGGCGTATTCGGAGCAACGTAGCCAGGCCAGTCTTCTGGTCGATCAGGAGATAAGAAAGGCAGAGTCCGCTCAGGGTGTCGCCGCGGCTGAAATCTTTGCGTTGCTGCTGGAGGTCGCCAGCGAATTGGGCCACGTTCGCGCTGCCACCACCCTCCTACCCCGCGCTGCCGAGATGTCGTGTCCATTCGTCGGCCAGGGCGACACTTCGCGGGATCTGGTTCTGGGTGAGGCGCACAAGCTTCTCGGGGATTTTCAGCAAGCTCGAGCGCTTCTGGAGAGCGCCCTCCAGGCCGCGATACGGATCAAGATCAGGCCAAGCATGGCTCGCGCACATCTTTCGCTCGCCGAGGTGCTGCTGGAGCAAGGTCGCCACGCGAAGGAGGCACAACTACCGGCCGAGCGAGTCGCCGAGCTGAACGGCCAGGCGCACGAACACCTCGACGCCGCCATACTCGATTTCCGTGCGATGAAGATGCAGCCCTTCCTGGAGCGGGCGTTGCGGCACAAGGGGCTGCTGCATGCATAAACGGTCTCGATCTGTCAGAGCAGCTAGAACGCAAGATCGTTGACCTCCACGCCGGGTCGATGTATACAGCGTTGATGCAGCGCTGCGGCGCCGAGGAGGTTCCTCATGGATACGGTCATCCCACGAACAGATGCGCAGGCGGCGACGAGTACCGCAACTCCTGACGAGCGATTCATAGGCGAAAAGCTGCTCGATCTGAACCGTGGGGTGGTGAACCGCCGCGTCTATTGTGATGAAGAGATCTATGAACGGGAGTTGGAGCGGATCTTCCACCGCTGCTGGCTCCTACTGGGCCACGATACGATGATCCGCAATTCTGGGGACTACTTCACGACTTTCATGGGCGAGGATCCGGTCATCGTTTGGCGCGACACCAGGGGGAAGGTGCGAGCGTATCTGAACAACTGCCCGCACCGGGGGAATCGCGTCTGCCTCTACGACGAGGGACGCGCGGCGTCGATGACCTGTAGCTACCACGGTTGGACGTTCACCACCGACGGCGCGCTCACGGGCGTGCCTTTCTTCAACGAGGCATATCGCGCAGAGCTTCCGCGAGAAGAGCTGGGGCTGGTCGAAGTCCCGAAGGTCGTGAGCTTCCACGGCCTGATCTTCGCAAACTGGGATGCAAACGCACCCTCCCTCGAAGAGTACCTCGGGGATCTCGCGTGGTACCTCGAACGGCTGTACGGCGACCTGGAGATCCTCCCGGGCGTCCAAAAATGGCGAATCGTGGCGAACTGGAAATTCTATTGCGACAACTTCTCGGGGGATCACTACCATTCGCCGACCAGCCACCTGTCCGCCATCTTGCTGCGGCGCATGGTGAGTGAACAGCAAGAGTTCGAAGAGCAGCGGCAGGGCGCCTTCGAGATCCAGATCCCGCCGGGCCACAGCATCGCCGGCGTCCACACCAGCACGATCCAGAGCGAGAACGACCTTGCTCGGGCCGAGCGGATGGGGCCCGCGGTCGTGGAGTACGTCAAGGACCACCAGCGGCGCAGAGCTGAGCTCTTCAGGGACACCCCGGCCAAGCCGAACCGCTGGTCCCACGGGCTGTGCTTCCCCAACATCGCGCTGCAGGGTGGCGGGAGCTTTGGTGGGTCGAACCTGTTCGTTTGCCACCCCAAAGGTCCAGGCCTGACTGAGACGTGGGCGTTCTATCTGATCGACCCAGAGGCTCCGACTGACGCCAAGCGGGCCATCGCCAAGGATCACGCGAAGGGGCAGGGGCCAGCGGGCCTCATTGGTCTGGACGACGGGGAGAACTACGAACGGATGGTGGCGAACTACCGATCGCCCATGCATCGGAAGGTCGCCTCGCGATTCGACATGCTGCTTGGCCACGAGGGCGACTACCCGGGCCAGGAGGAATGGCACAAGGCGGGCCTGCCCGGACACATCGGCCCTCGGTACTCCGAGTACGACCAGCGCCAGTTCTATCGATACTGGGCGGAGCTGATGGACGTCCAGGCGTGACGCCATCGGTTCAAGAGCAAGTCCTTCAGATGGAGCGCCAGCTTCGTGAGCTCATGTTGCAGCGTGAGGTCGAGCAGTTCCTGTACCACGAGGCGCGATTGCTGGACGACCAGCGGTTTCACGAGTGGCTCGACCTTCTCACCGCAGACGTGCGCTATTGGGTCCCGATACGCTCATCCATTCAGGGACAACCCGATGGCGTACGGCCGGAAGAGGTGGCGATCTCCCACATGGATGAAACGAAGGAGGAGCTCGAGCTCCGAATCAAACGGCTCGATACCGGTGTCGCCTGGGCCGAAGTCCCGCCATCCAGGACCCGCCATCTCGTCACGAACATCGAAGTCGTCGAGGAGGGTGACGGGGATGAAGTGAACGTCTACTCGGACCTCCTCGTTTTTCAGAGCCGACGAGAGGCTTCGGTGATTCTGTTTTCGGGCAAACGTGAGGACCGCTTGCGCAGAGTCAACGGGCAATGGAGCATCGCGCGCCGCACCGTCCTCTTGGACCACACCGTTCTCCCTCACTCGGTTTCGATCTTTTTCTAGATGAAGTTCGACTACTACCTGCTGAACTCCTACGCGCCGGAAGCAGACGGCGATGGCCCAGCCCTGTACGCGAAATGGATCGAGCAGGTACTGGCAGCCGAAGAGCTGGGCTATGAGTGCGCCTGGTTTACCGAGCACCACTTCTATGCTTTCGGCGGCATGCTGCCGAATCCGCCGCTCTTGATGGCGGCACTCGCCCAACGCACGAGCCGGATCCGCCTCGGGACAGCCGTTACCATTCTGCCCTTCTACAACCCGGTGCGAGTTGCTGAGGACGTCGCGATGCTGGACATCCTCAGCAACGGGCGCATCGACGTGGGGCTTGGGAGGGGCATGGGAGCGCAGTACTTCGATGTCTTCGGGGCAGACACAGAGACCTCGCAGGAGAAGTTCGCAGAGCAGCTTGCGATGCTGCGGCTGGCTTGGGGCGACGAGCCGTTGCGCTGGGAGGGCAAGTTCTTCCATTCTCCGAACCCGATCAACGTCATCCCCAAGCCCGTGCAGCGGCCACACCCGCCGCTCTGGATCCCCGCCTCTCGAGACCCCGCCCACGCTCGGGAGATCGGCCAAGACGGGATGAACCTCATGACGCTGCCCTGGTTCCCGTCCACCTTTGCCGTGACACGCAAGGTCGTGGACGCCTACCGCGCTGGTATCCACGAGGCGCGACGGGATGGTGGACAGGTGATGGGCTACCTGTCGGCGTATGTTGGCGAGACGCCGGATCGCGCTCGACGCGAGGCGATCCCGTACTGGGAGCGGGCGCGCCAGATCAGCGAAGAGTACCGCGGGCGGCCAGACGAGAACCCGCTGACCTACGACATTGCCGCGGCCAGCGGGCGCGCCATCTTCGGCGATCCGGAGATGTGCCGGAAGCACGTCGAGCGCGTCCGCGACGAGATTGGACTCGATCGACTGGCGCTGCGCTTCGACTTCGGCGGCCTGCCGCAGCCGCTCGTGCTCGCCTCCATGCGTCTCTTTGCCCGCGAGGTCGCTCCCTACGTTTCCGGCGGCTGAGGAGGCCAGTTCCCGGAGTCGGTGCTCGCTCACCGGCATTAGAGGGACACCTGTCGCTCCCTCTCTGAAGTGGTGGCCCCTTCAAGATCGGAGAGGCTGCATTTTCAATACACATGCACCGAGCTCGCTGACTTCATACGCACATAGGTAGTCAGACTCGAGTGCGAAGATCCACGGGGAGCATGATTGTGAAGGTCGAGCCTTTGCCAGGTTCGCTCTCGACGGTCACATCGCCGCCCATCATCTGACAGAACTGCCGGGTGAGTGCCAAACCCAGGCCGGTGCCGCCGTACTTCTTGGTGGTCCATGCGTCAGCCTGGGTGCCGTCCTCGTCGACGAGGAAGATCGTGGCGTCGAAGGAGCCGAGCAATCGCGCGGCGCTCTCCGCGACGCTGTCGAGCGTTGCTTGGACGTCAGGAGCGAGCGGCCCGCCCATGGGCATCCTCCGCCGGCATGTGTCTGTGTGCTGTGCAATCAAGCGGCGGCGACCGAGATCAGTACTATGCCGATCGTCAACGCCGGCGGTAGTCTACATTCACGGCTGCGATCATTCAAAAGGGAAGCGGCTCGAAGGCGTCGGCCTGCTCGCACTCGATGCCAGCATACACCCCGGCGGGGTAGTATCCTCCTGCGCGCCTCTTCTCCTCGTGGACACAAGCGCACGTTCAAATTTGAAAGGTGGGAACGCCCAGGCGGATGAGCCACGCCATGCTCGAGGGGCGTCTCCAAAAGGATGGATCGTGGTGACTGACTCGAGAATCATCTACACCTGCACGGATGAAGCTCCACTTCTCGCGACGTACTCTTTTCTGCCCATCGTCTCGGCTTACGCCGCCACGGCGGGGGTGTCCATCGAGACTCGGGACATCTCACTAGCCGGCCGGATCATCGCCAGCTTCCCCGAGTACCTCAAGCCCGAACAGCGAATCGCTGATGCGCTGGCAGAGCTGGGCGCTTTGACGCTCAGGCCTGAGGCGAACATCATCAAGCTACCGAACATCAGCGCCTCCATTCCGCAGTTGAAGGAGGCCATCGCCGAGCTCAAGGAGCACGGCTACGCGGTGCCGGACTACCCCGACTCACCAACGACGGATGAGGAGCGGGCTATTCGGGCCCGCTACAGCAAGGTTATCGGCAGCGCCGTGAACCCGGTGCTCCGGGAGGGCAACTCCGACCGCCGTGCTCCAGGCGCGGTCAAGCAGTACGCCAGAATGCACCCGCACTCCATGGGGAAGTGGTCCGCTGATTCCAAAACAAACGTGGCGACCATGACCGCCCACGACTTCCGAACGTCGGAGAAATCCGCCGTGATGCAGTCCGACGGCTCGCTACGGATCGAACTGGTGGGCGATGACGGCACGACCACTGTCCTCCGTGAATCAGTGAAGGTGCTGGCGGGTGAGATTGTGGACGCCAGCAGAATGAGTGCTGCGGCGCTGCGCGCGTTCCTCGACCAGCAGATCGCCCGTGCCAGGTCCGAGAACCTGCTCTTCGGGGTGCAGCTCAAGGCCACCATGATGCGGGTATCTGACCCAATCATCTTCGGTCACGCGGTGCGTGCCTTCTTCCCTGAGGTCTTCGCCCAATACGGGGAGGCCCTCGCCGCAGTCGGCGGCGATCCCGACGAGGGCCTCGGCGCCATCCTCCAGGCGGCAGAGAAGCTTCCGGCAGACCAGCGCGCGGGAGTCGAAACGGCCATCCGCCAAGCCCTCGCCAACGGCCCTGCGCTTGCAATGGTCGACTCGAGCAACGGGATCACTGGCCTGCACGTCCCCAGCGACGTGATCATCGACGCCTCGATGCCGGCCATGATTCGCAACTCCGGCCAGGCGTGGGGACCCGACGGCAGGGCGGCCGACACGCTCGCCGTCATTCCGGACAGCAGCTACGCAAGCATCTACCAGATTGTCCTGGATGACTGCCGTGCCAACGGACCCTACGACCCGAAAACCATGGGCACCGTTCCCAACGTTGGGCTTATGGCGCAGGCGGCGGAGGAGTACGGCAGCCACGACAAGACGTTCGAGATCTCGACTTCCGGCACGGTCCGCGTCGTTGACCAGGACGGCAACACGGTTTTCGAGCACAAGGTCGGCGTCGGTGACATCTGGCGCATGTGCCAGACGAAAGACGTGCCGATCCGCGACTGGGTCAAGCTGGCAGTCACCCGAGCACGCCTCACCGGGACCCCGGCAGTGTTCTGGCTCGACGAGACCCGTCCTCACGACGCGAACGTCATCGCCAAGGTGCGCGCGTACCTCCAGGAGCACGACACCTCCGGCCTCCAGATCGAAATCATGTCCCCCGACGACGCCATGAAGTTCTCCCTGGAGCGCATCCGCAAGGGTCAGGACACCATCTCGGTTACTGGAAACGTGCTGCGTGACTATCTCACGGACTTGTTCCCAATCATGGAGGTCGGCACGAGCGCCAAGATGCTTTCGATAGTCCCGCTCATCAATGGGGGCGGCATGTTCGAGACTGGCGCCGGTGGGTCGGCGCCCAAGCACGTGGAGCAGCTGATCGAGGAAAACCACCTTCGCTGGGACAGCCTTGGGGAATTCCTCGCGCTCGCGGCGAGTTTCGAGCACCTAGCCCAGACCGCCGGCAATGCCCGTGCCCAGGTTCTCGCCGATACCCTGGACAGGGCAACGGGGACCTTCCTGAACGAGAACCGGTCACCGAGCCGCAAGGTCGGCGAGATCGACACCCGCGGAAGCCATTTCTACTTGGCTCTGTTTTGGGCCGAGGAGCTCGCTTCGCAAACTCAGGACCCCGAGCTCGCCGCCGCCTTCGCGCCGCTGGCGAAAACGTTGAGGGCGAATGAATCCGCCATTGCCGGGGAGCTGCTGGCCGTTCAGGGCACCCCCGTGGACCTCGGCGGATACTACCGGCTCGATCCAGTCAAGGCTGAGACCGCAATGCGCCCGTCGAAGACCTTCAACCAGATATTGGCGAGCCTCGGAGGTTAACCGGGAGCACGGGACCGGAGACCGCGAGGCGTTCAGCCTTACTTCAAACCAACGGCGTCCGCGGACTCGCGGAGGATCTTCGCGGAATTCTGGACTCCAGCCAGCTCTTCGGCCGAGAGCGGGAAGTCGAGCACCTTCTCGCGACCGCCCTTACCGACGATGCTCGGCAGCGACACGCAGATGTTGGAGATGCTGTGCTGGCCGGTCATGAGAGACGAGATGGGTAGGATCTCCTTGCTGTCCCGAAGCACGGACTGAACGACCCAGCAAATGGAAGGCGCAACCGCGTAGAAGGTGCCGCCCTTGGTCCGGATGACCTCGGCGCCGCCGATGCGAGTCTGCTCGATGACGTCCTTCAGCACCTCTTCGCTGTAGCCAGGGTATTGCTTCAGCGGGATGCCGGCGACGCTGGCGTTGTTGGTGACGGCTTGCATGCTGTCGCCGTGCTCGCCGAGCATGTAGGCGCTGATCTGGCTGCCGTGGATACCCAGGCGTTCGCCGAGGAGGGAGCGGAAGCGAACCGTGTCCAGCACGTTGCCAAGCCCGAACACCCGATCGACCGGCCAGCCGAGCAGCTTCACCGCCTGGTAGGTCAGCACGTCCACGGGGTTCGCGACCATCAACATGATCGCGTCCTTGTTGACCTTACCCACCTGCTCCAGGATCGGACCCATGGCCTCGACGTTCGCCTTCAGCAGGTCCAGCCGCGACTGACCCGGCGCCCGAGGAATTCCGGCGGTGATGATGATCATGTCGGAGTCGCGCGATGCGCTGTAGTCCTTGCCGTGGGCGGAGATGTCGCATCGCGGAGCGCGCGAGGCGCCATGACGGAAGTCGAGGGCCTCACCCCACGCCTTCTCCTCCATGATGTCCAGGAGCACGATCTCGGTGAAGCCGCCTTCCTGCTGTAGCTCGAAGACGGTGGTCGTGCCAACCCGACCAGCACCGATCATGGTCAGCTTCATGCTATTCCTCCAGGTGTAGTGTGGATGTTCGCCAAAGTTCGAGAGGTCAGGTCGCTACTCGCGATTGAGGCAGGCCGAAGCCTGCCTCGGTGTTCACGGTGACAACAGCGCTCACCGCGCGTGGGGCCAGGCCGGCGGCGCGGAGGCGTGCCAGGGTGCGAGTAGGTCGCACTGAGCGCAGACCTTACCATACTCTGCGAACGCCATTCCATTGGCACTTGACGGCGAAAACGAGGTCAGGATGCGATCGCGATGGGCTCGACCGGATAGCGCTCCTTCCACCCGTTGAAGCCGCCCTTCAGCGCGGCGGCATCGAAGCCGATCGCTCGCAGTTCGTTCGCCACACGGGCGCTTGTTCCCTCGTCGGGTCAGGTGCAGTAGGCGACGACCAGCCTGTCGCGGGGCTTGTTGGCCGCCCACTCCCGCACCAGATCGGGAAGTACACGGATGCTGCCTGGGATTTGCGCTCGGTCGCGGACGTACTCGGAGCGCGTTCGGACGTCGAGCACGATTGGGGGCTCTGGATCGTCGAGCCGATCGGCGAGCTCCTCGACCGAGATTCGAGGGGGCTCGCCGGTGACGCGCCCGAAGAGACCCGCCGCGGTCCCTTCACGCTCTTCGAGCCGCGATCCCGTCGCGAGGTAGCGGCCGTACCAGGCGGCCAACGGCGCCGCCGTCGTGCCGTGAGCGAAGACAGAGATGGTGACCACGGTGCCCGCCACGGCCAGTAGCCATTCTGCGCCGGGCACGCCCTGCACGACCAGGAGCAAGGCGAACAAGAGCGAGCTCAGGCCGCGCGGGCCGAACCAGGCGATGAAGAATCGGGCAGGCCGACTGATTTGGGCGCGGAGCAACACCAACGTGATCGCCAGCGGCCGCGCCACGACAATCGCGAGGACGCCGAAGACGATCACCGGAAGAAGCGGACCCGTCGAGACCATCGTGGACAACACCGCGCCAAAGAGGATGAACGCGACCAGCATGGCCATCTCCGACGTGACCTCGCCGTAATCCAGGAAACAGTCGCACACGTCGTAGTCGAGCGCCACGACGACCGCTCCTGCCGCGAACACGGCAAGGAAGCCGCTGCCCCCCACACCTTCACCCGCGACATAGGCAGCGAGGATGCTCCCCACGCCGTAGAGCGCGCGGTACTCGCGGCTGATGTTGGTCCGCGCGCGAGCAAAGCGCATCAGGAGAACAGACAGGAGGCCAAGCGCCGCGCCGACAACGGGACCGAGGATAAACATCCGAGCAAGCAGAGAGGTCCAGTCCGCGGCGTCGTCGACTTTTCCGCTGGCGATCGTGGCGAGCACGAGGACGACTGGCAACACGACGAGGTCGTTGGTCCCTGCCTCCACACCCAGGGCCTGACGGACGGATCGCGGGATGCGCTCGTCGCGGACGACGTCTCGCAGCACCACCGGGTCCATCGAAGCGAGTACCGCCCCGAGCAACAGGGATTGCAGGGGCGACGTCCCCAGCACGGCGGCGGCGAGCAGCGCAATGAGCCCCATCGTGATGATCGTGCCCGGACCTATGGATAACGCCGGCACGATCCATTGACCGCCGATGTCGTCGGTCCGCAGACGGACCGCGTCGAGAAAGAGCACGAAGGCCAGGCTAAGGATCGCGACGACCTCGAGCCCGCGATCGTGGGGCGTGACGTGGAGCACTCCGAGCCCGCGCTCCCCCAGCACGAATCCCAGTCCAAGGAAGATCATCGGGAAAGAGATCGGAATGCGCTCGACCACGCCCGAGGTCAGCGCCGAGACCATCAGCACGATGGCCATTAGCGCAAAGGCCGTCCAGAGGTCAGGCATGCGTTGTGCCCTCGCTAGCGCTTGCGGAATGCGCGGAAGGAGGTAAACGGCTATCGTCCCGTCTCATTCTAGACGGGTGCGGTGATCGGACCGATAGAGGATCGTGCTAGGGCTGGGGGACCTGCGAGGTTACGACAGATGGGCTGGCGAGCATTTGGTCCCATACGGCCCAAGCCTTCGGATCTTCCTGGCCCAAGCGCCAGGCGCCAACACCGCGCAGGCCGTACTTCCGTAGGAGCTGCAGCTTCGGCCCAAGCGATCGATCGTCCTCGTACCAGACCTCGTGGGTCTCATTGCCCTCGGTGTATTGGAAGGTCGCCGACGCCGTCTCAGGGTCGATCGAAGGAACGGCACCGGTCCGCTCCAGGAGCTGGCGGGTGTCGCGGTGGCGGAGGGCGCGCGCTGGCGGACCCTTCGTGACGTTCCAGTCATACCCGTAGAACGGAACGCCGAGGATCAGTCGATCTCCAGGGATCTCGGACACCGCGTACCCCATCGAGCGGTCCATCCACGGCAGCGGCGCCGTGGAGCCCGGAACCGAGCTGCCGCTCGTCGTGAAACCGTACGCCATGACGAGGTACAGGTCGGCCGCTTGGGCGATCGCGGCATAGTCGTAGGAGCCAGCCCAACCAGTCTTTACGTCGCTCGTCTTCGCGGGGAGGGCGACGGCGTAGTACTTGCCGCGCTCGTGGAGCGCCTGACCTATCAAGTTGACGAAGGCGCTGAGGTATGGACGGTCGGCCGCGTCGAGCCCTTCGAAGTCCAGCGCCAGCCCATCCCACGCCATGGCCGCCTCTACGAGCTGGCTCTTCGCGCGATTCGCAACCTCTGGGACCGTCACGATCTCGTGGCCCGCGGCCTTGCTCGTCACCATGACGGACGGCATGACCATCACGTTGGTCGTGCGCAGGAAGCGCTCCGCGTCGGTCGCCGGAATCGTATGCAGGGTCCCGGTGTCGTCAATGGTCAACGTGTGCAGCGCCACAAGGTCCAGACTACGGATGTTCGCCCGCAACGAGTCCAGGGATGTTGGGTCCTGCGGAAAGTAGTAGGCTACGCGAAGTGCCCGATTGGACGGAAACGCGCGGTCCGCCAAGTCCGTGAGGGCTAGTGAATCGACCTCGGGGAGCGCGGCGTGATCCGCGGCCGCTAGTGCGAACTGCCGCGGCGATTCAGTCGCAACAGTAGTTGTGGGCGCTCGTGGGGTCCCACCGGTGATTCCAAGCAACGCGAGGGCGATAAGCGCGTGGATGAGTGGTGTCAAGATCCGTAACCCGCCATTAGAGGCTTTTGCCGATTATACGTGCGGGTTCTCGTTGCTCACCGCGCTTGCGCGCTCGTAGAATTACCGTCGCCTCTCAATTTTTCGCATGGCGCCTCTACCGAAGCAGAGTCGCACAGCCAACATCTCGGCGCACCTTCGCCGGGAAGAGGACCAGTTGACGCTATTTTCCCGAAGATCGAACGAAGAGGGCGCCGATGATATCGCTCAACGACCAGCGGAGCTCCCCTGGCCCGGAGTGCCGGTGAGCCTCCGCGTCGCAGACGGGTTCAAGTTCGGCTGCGGGCTCATGCTCGCGGGTGCGACCGCATTGGTGCTGATCTTGTTGTTTGCCGCCGTGGCCGTTATGACAGCGAAGTTGACGGGGAGCGACATTGCGCTGCCCTCGCCCGCGGCGACGGTAGGACCCAACTAGGCTACTCCTCGCCGTGGGCTAGGAGAATGGCTTCGGCCACCTCGCGCATGGGCCGGCGCCGGTTCATGCTCGTACGCTGGATCTGGCGGTACGCATCCGTCTCGGCGAGGTTCTGGACGCGCATGAGAACGGCCTTCGCGCGCTCCACCACTTTGCGCGTCTCCAGCGCCGACTTGGCACTGTCCGCCTCCTCCACCAGCTCCTGAAACTCCCGGAATCGGGCCAACGCAACCTCGATCTGGGGAATGAGCTGCGCCTCGGTAAAGGGCTTGGCCACGTACGCGAAGACCCCCGCCTCCGCCGCCCGCTCGACGAGCTCGCGGTCGTTGAATGCGGTCACGAGCAACACGGGCGCAAGCTTCTCTTCGGTCAGGATGCGGGACGCGGTGATGCCGTCCATCTCGGGCATCATGATGTCCATGATCACGAGGTCCGGCTTGCTCTCACGGGCTACCTCCACGGCGGTGCGTCCGTCGGACGCCTCGCCCACCACGGAGTACCCCTGATCCTCCAGCATCTCCCGTAGGCCGAGTCGAGGGATCGCCTCATCTTCGGCGATCACGATGCGCGTCGCACCCAATTGCCACCCCTTCCTGGCGGTGCCCAAGCCAGATAACTCTTACAGCGTACATCGTTCCGCGGCGGGGAAACGTTACGCGGCGGGCCGGGCCAGCTCCTTCGGGAACGAGATGCTCGCGGTGACGCCGCCCGCGCTGCGCATGAGGAGCTGGCCGTGCAGGTCGTCCTGCACGAGGGTCCGGACGATACGGAGGCCGAGCGCCGAGCTCGCCAATGGATCGAAGCCCGGCGGCAGTCCGACCCCATCGTCCGCGATTGTGATCACCATGCTGGCATCCGTCTCTTCGAGGCAGACCTCCACGTGCCCTTCCTCGCGGTCGACGAACGCATGCTCGATCGCGTTCTGCAGCAGCTCGTTCACGGCCAGCGCGCACGAGGTCGCCTGCTGCGCCGGCAGCGAGAATGCCTGGCCGTCCAGACTGACTCGGATGTGCTTCTGCTCCGCCGTCAGGCTCGCGCACGCCTCGGCCACGATGCGGCCGCACACGTCGCGTATGTCGATCTCGGTTTGGTCGCCCCTCGAGAGGAACTCGTGAACCACGGCGATGCTGAGAATCCTGCCCATCGTCTGGCGCAAAGTGTCCTCGACCTCCGCCAGCTTTGTCCGCCGCGCCTCCATCCGAAGCAGGAATGCGACGGTCTGGAGGTTGTTCTTGACGCGGTGGTGCACCTCCTGGATCATCGCCGACTTGGTCTTGAGCTCTTGCTCACGCCGCACGTCGTCGGTGATGTCCTGGATGAGGACCGCTGCGCCATCCGGCTGGGAGTCCTGCGTTCGGAAGCGGCCGAACAACCCACCCGGCGCAACGGGGAAGAGGGGCAGGGTCCGCTTGATCCAGACCTGGTCCAGCTCCTGGATGCGTTGCTCGAGGCAAAGGCCGCGCTCCATGCTTCGGAAGCAGATGTACTCGTTGGTGTCCAGCTCCGAGATCTGCTCGCCCAGCAGGCTGTCCACGTAGCCGACACGACGGTACTGATTCTCGGCAACGGAGTTCATGTACTGAACGATCCCGCGTTTGTCGACGATCAGCACCCCATCGTGCTCGGTCAGCCGTCCCAGATTCTCGGCGCCCTCCAAGCGCCCGGAGAAGCCCTGCTCCATCACGCGGTTGACCATGGAACGAAACAACGGGTCGCGCCGCTGGAACCGCTCGTGCTCGAGCAGGTTCCGATGTCGGCTCACTGCCGCGATGATGCGGCGCTGTGGGTTCCGGATGGGCGACACCTCCTGCACGGTGGGGGCGCCCCAGACCAGCATGCCGCTCACCAGGGCGTGATCCTTCCCATCGTGCAGGACGCGGAACACACGGCTTCGCTCGCGCCGCGGCACGATCTGCCCGGCCTGCAACCGTGGGTAGAGCGATGGCACCGGGTGCGGCGCGGCGTGGCCCACGACGACTGCGTCGTCGTGGGCCCGCGCGTGCACGAGGAGATCAGCGTGCGCGATATCTGCGAGCAGCGGGAGCGCCCGAAGAACCCGCTCGAGGTAATCTCGATCGTCCTCGCTCAGGTCGGTGCACGCATCGTAGCTGCCCCGCAGCTTCGTAGCAGTCATTGGCTACGCTGCCAATCCTGCAGGCAACGGAACGGCGAGACAGCGATTCGATAGCGCTCCTAGCGAGCGATCTCGAAAGCTCGCGTCTCCCGAACGACGGTCACCCGCACCTGACCCGGGTATTGGAGCGTCTCCTCGATCTTCTTGGCGATGTCACGCGCGAGACGGACGGAGCCCAGGTCGTCGACTTCCTCGGGCTTCACGATGATTCGGACTTCGCGCCCCGCCTGGATTGCGAAGCTCTTCTCGACACCGGGGAAGGAGTTCGACACCTGCTCCAGCGCCTCGAGGCGCTTGATGTAGTGCTCCACGCTCTCGTGTCGGGCGCCCGGCCGCGCGCCGCTGATGGCATCCGACGCCTGGACGATCACCGCTTCGAGGCTCACCGTCTCGGGGTCCGTGTCGTGGTGCTCGATGATTGCGTCCGTCACCCGCTGGCTCTCGCCGAACCGTCGGCAGAGATCCGCACCGATCACGTGGTGCGGTCCATCCACTTCATGGCCCATGACCTTACCCAGATCGTGAAGGAGCGTCGCCCTCGCGGCCACTTCGGAGTCGGCGCCGAGCTCCGCGGCGAGCATGCGCGCGATCTGCGATGCCTCGACGGAGTGACGGAGCTGGTTCTGGCCGTAGCTGGTCCGGTACTTCATGCGGCCGAGGACCTTCATCACCTCGGGGTGCAGCCCGTGGACGCCGGCCTCCAGCGCGGCCTCTTCGCCCGCTGCCAGAATGCCCTCCTCGACCTCGACCGTCGCCTTGGCCACGACTTCCTCGATGCGGGCGGGGTGGATCCGTCCATCGGACACCAGCTTCAGTAGGGCCACGCGAGCGATCTCGCGACGCACGGGGTCGAAGCCGCTGATCATGACGGCGTCTGGGGTCTCATCGATAATGAGGTCGACGCCGGTCGCCGCCTCGAGCGCGCGGATGTTCCGACCCTCCCGGCCGATGATTCGACCCTTCATTTCTTCGTTGGGGATGGGCACGGTGGTCACCGTTGTCTCGCCTATATGGTCGCCCGCCAGCCTTTGAACCGCCAGGGTGATGAGTCGTCGCGCCTCTTCGTCCGCGCTCTCACGGGCATGATTGATGATGTGGCGCGCCTGGCGGCCGCACTCTTCGCGCAGCTCGACTTCCAGTCGGCTGAGCAACAGGTCCTTGGCATCGTCGCGTGTCATCTGGGCGACGCGCTCGAGCTCCTTCTGCTGACCAACACGAAGCTCCTCGATCTCGCGCACGCGAGTCTCGACGTCTTGCTCACGCTCGCCGAGCTTGCGCTCCCGACCTTCGAGGGTGTCCACTTTCCGGTCGAGTGACTCTTCCTTTGACCGGAGTCGTTGACTCTCTGATTTCAGCTCCCCGCGCTGGGATCGGATCTCGGCCTCGGCCGCATTCCGTATACGAATGGATTCCTCTTTGGCTTCAAGAAGGAGCTCTTTGCTTCGGCTCTCCGCCTCGGCCACCAACTGGGCCGCTTGGGCCGCAGCCGCCTCACGCGCCGCGGATCGGTCCACTGTCCCTCGTCGAACGAAGGCAACGCCGACCGCCGCGCCTGCGAGCGCTGCGAGGAGCCCGACGATGATCGCTACGATGAAGCTTTCCATCGTTCACAACCTCCTCATGCGTTCATTAGCATTCATAGTTTTCAGTCGCTTATCGTCAACTATGCGAACGCCAATCGCATGATATCGGCCAATTTTTGGGCCTGTCAACCGTTCCCTATTTGAGCGGATTAGCGCAATCCCAACTACCGGCGGCGGACCTCGAGCCGGTAGCTCCCACGCTCGAGCGTGACGGGCGTCACGCCAGACACAGCGAGGATCACGCGGTCCGCCCCGCCGGTCTCCCACGTGCCGCGGCCCGAGCCGTCGATCGGCACACGGGAGGCACGAACGGAGTCTCCCGCGAACTCGATGGCTTGCACGGCCCAGAGCTGGGGGAGCTGTGGCCCGACCCGGGACCACCCTTGCGTGCTCCATCCAGCGGGACCGGGGTCACCCTCGTCGCGATACCCCACGGCATCCAGCCGAACGTTCTTGACCGCTACACCTTCCCCGGACACCGCGTCGTCGGTGACGTACCAGAAGGCAACGGACACCCGGCCGCCGGTGTACGGCGTGAGATCGACGGTCTCCTGGAGCCACTCCTGGCCTGCCCCCAGGTTGATCCGTCCCGTATAACCCACACCCAGATTGTGGCCGGCGGGATTCGCCCGGGACATGCCCGTGGCCTCCAAGAGCTGCCAACTCTTGCCGTCGTCGCGCGAGACTAGGACGTAGGCGAAGTCGTAGTGCTCCTCGGTGTCGACCCAGAGGTCGTAGGCGAGCGTCGCCTCGCCGATCCCGCTGAGGTCAAAGCTGCGGCTCATCGAGGCCACAGAGCCGTCCGACCGGCCCGAGTACCAGATAGGGCCGCCTACACTGGGGGCCGCCTTCACAACAGGCACCGTGGGAGCGCCCGCGAACTCAAGCGCGACAGGCGAGCCGGCCGGCAGCTCGTAGTAGCGGGTGCCGAACTGCGGGACGGTCTCGTCCAAGATCGACGGAACGTCGACGCGCCGAGCCTGTGAGGCGTCCGGGCCCTGCGTGGCGTAGGGCTTGATCCCTTGACCGGATCGCTTACCAACGACGTTGGCCACCACCCAGTCGTTGAACAGATCCACGAACTCCGCGTGCGGATGACCACAGCGCGCCAAAGGAACGTCCCGAGCCAATCCACGACCGTTCTGCAGCAGGCAAGAGAGCGTCGGAGCCCCGTACCGATCGACCAGGTACCGCAAGAACCACGCCGACGCCTGATAGTGGGCCGACGCCGGCGAGGTATCGTGCCCGTCCCCCGTCCACGACGTAAGCATCACATCGGGAACCGAGGCAAACGAGCTGGAGCCGAGCTCGCGACCGGCCAAGACCATAGAAGGGATCAGCGTCCCAAGGCCTTCCTTTACCCACGTGTCTTCGGCCGACTGCACGTTCCAATGAACCAGGTGGGTGAACTCGTGAGTCAACGTGGACAAGTATTCGGGGCTTCCCACGGGGTCCACCTGGCTGTTCAGATAGATGATTTCCCGCTCATTCGAAAACTCCCGACTGCTCGCTGGATACGAATCTGTCGAGGAGACGTAGCCCGCCAGCCCGGGAACGTCACCGTTGAAGATAGTGACCCTCGGATCGTTGTCAATCCCAGGAAACGGCTCGCTGCCCACGAGCCTGCGTACTTCCGGGTAGATCTGGTTGTCGAATGCATCCGCAGCCGACCGGAGAGCCGCCTCGTCGAACGGCAGCCCCTCCTGCACGTACCAATAGGCGTGCCGTCCGACGTGCCGCAAGACAGCGGCCCGCTGGACGTGGCTCGGCGGGTTTGGCCGGCCGAGCCAAAATGAATCCACTCTGCCCACGCGGTAGTCGGGTGGATCCGGATTGACCACAAGGGGTGGGCGAGTCGATGCGCCCAGTAGAACGGCCAACTCGCGGTGGTCCAGAGCCCGTGCGGCCGCGGCCTGAACGGCCCGCAGCGAGTCCTCGGGCGCGGGTGTGGAGCTGCGCAGCTCCTGCGCAGTAGAGACGCCGATCGCCAGGCCGAGGGCGATCAGCGGGAGAGCGAGTCGCCCTCCGAGGCTGCGCGCGGAACGGCTAAACGGGAGCGCGCTCGGCCCTCTCGACAAGGGTGTAGATCTGCGTGGTGGAGATGTTCACGTGTCCCAACAGCTCTTTCAAATCGCGCAGAGGCGTCCCGCTGCCCAAGTGGTGCAGCGCAAACGAGTGACGGAGCGCGTGCGGGGTCATCGGCGCCAGGACGCCGGCCACACGAGCGCGCTCGCGCATGATGAGCCAGAAGCCCTGGCGCGTGAGCCGCGTGCCTCGATGGTTCAAGAACAGGGCCGTCGCGGCCAAGCCGTCCGTCCGAGCCAGGAACGGCCTGCCATCGGAGAGATAGTCCTCGATCACCTCGCGAGCGGTGTTGGCGAGCGGGATGGAGCGCACTCGGCCGCCACGACCTCGACAGGAGACGGTCGCGACCTCGAAGTCCACGTCCTGCTCGTTAAGTGCGACGAGCTCGCTCACCCGCATGCCCGAGTGGTAGAGGAGGGTCAACATCGCCCGGTCGCGAAGGTCGTCCGGCATGTCACCCGCGCAACCAGTCTCCAAGAGCAATTGGACGTCCGACGGATCAACCGCCTGGGGCGCAGCTCGATGCACGCGAGGCGAGTCGACGGACGCAGCCGGGTTGTGCGGGATGAGGCCGATCTCCGACGCGTAGTGGAAGAACGACTTGACGGCCGCAACCTTTCGCGCAACCGTCGCCTGGGCGTAACCCTTTTCGCGGAGGTGAAGCACGAAGCCCGCCACCGTGCCCTGGTCGAGGAGTGATCCTTCGTCCGTTAGGGCCTTGTTAGCCTCGCCGGTCAGCTCCATGTACTGCGAGAACTGCCGAAGATCGTTGCCATAGGCGGCCACCGTGTTCGGAGCTACGCGCCGCTGCTCGACCAGATGATGGAGAAAGAGCGCTATCTGCTCCAAGAGTCCATCGGACAATGCCACACCTCCTCGCGGGACTGACAGCTCGGGGCTCACGGTCGCGCTCATCGGCGAAACCGCGGTGCTGGGCGAGGTCGAGCAGCCTGGGCTGCCAGCTCGCGCGACCATTTCCAAACGTTGATCCAGTGCGGGCGGCGATATTCCGAACCCTCGAGCGTAAATCCAGGGATGCTCCGGATGATGTCGTTCCACTGAGCAACATCGGACCGGGCCTTGACGCCGATCTCGATCGGAGAGAGGGAGCGGACGAGCTCCGTGATCAGATGCTTGACCATCCCTGCGTGGGGGATCTCGCCCTCAGTGGCGATGTCCCGGATCGTCAGCACGTCGTCGACTCGCATATGCCAATCGACGAGGGCGCTGATTCGCCAGTCACGAGCCTTCGCGTCGTAGCGCTCCAACACGAGGAGCTCCCCGCGCGCGGCGGGCGCACGGTAGCTCTCGCGCCTGCCTTTTCCCTCTGGGTGCGAGAGGGCAGCGCCGATCGACTGGCGAAGACTCGGAAGATCTTCGAGCGTGGCGGTACGGATGCGATAGGACAGCTCCTCCGCGGCCATTGATGCCTCGTGCCTCACAGTGCCGGCCTGGACCAACTCTTCTGTCTACCTGGCCATTATCGGCCGTCGTCATCACGGCTCTGTTACGGATCGGGCCACGTAAAGCACAAGAATATTACGGCCGAGCGAGTTTTTATGCTGAGCCTTGCGGGGAATTGGTCTCATCGTCCAAGCGGGGCATCATGTAGCCCACGCCTGGCCGAGTGGTGACGTATTTCGTGGAGTAGGCGTTCTCTCCGAGCTTCGCCCGGAGCCGAGCAACGTTGACGCGCAGGAGGTGCGCCTCATCCTGGTAGCCATTGCCCCACACGCGAAGCAGAATCTCCTCCTGGGTGAGCGTCCGTCCGACGTTCTGCCCGAGGCAGGAGAGCAGTCGGTACTCCGTCGGGGTTAGCGAGATCTCCTTGTCAGTGAGCTTCACGAGGTGCTGACCGTAGTCGATGGTCAAGTCGGCGTTCGTAAACGTGGCAGCCCCCCGGTCTTCAGCACCGAAGCTGGCTCGACGGACGACCGCTTGCACCCGAGCCAGGAGCTCCCTCGGGGCAAACGGCTTGGTGATGTAGTCATCGGCGCCTGCTTCCAGGCCCCGTACGATGTCGGATTCTTCGTCCTTGCCAGAGAGAATGATCACTGGCAACCACGTGAACTCCCGAAGCCTGGTGAGTACTTCGCACCCGTCCATGCCAGGCATGACGACGTCCAGCACGAGGAGATCCGGTTGCTGGCTCTCGACGAGATCGATCGCCCCCGGCCCGTCGCTCGCCGAGACGACCCGGTACCCGGCCTGCTCGAGGTTCTTTCGGAGGAGGCGAATCATCTTCGGATCATCGTCGGCAATACCGATACACGACGCATTCCCGCTCTTTGCGTACATCCCCGCCTCCGAACTTGGGTAGTGCATGCTGATTATGTTGTCTCCGCGCGGCTAGTTATAAGCGAGACGCCTCGTGAACGTCCGAAATCACGCTGGACTCGACAACTGCACGTGGGACCGTGAAGGAGAAAACGCTGCCCATGCTGGGCTCGCTTTCGACCCAGATTCGACCGCCGTGGGCCTCGACGATACCTTTACAGATCGCCAGCCCCAGTCCGTTGCCGCTGATCCCGTGGCTCATGGCCGTGTCCGCTCGTTGGTATGGGCGGAAGACCCGATCCCATTGGTGCCGCGGAATACCGACGCCGGAATCGGATACTGAGATTACCACCTCGCCGCCGACTTCATCCGCGCCGATCTTGATAGAGCCGCCATCGGGTGAATACTTGGCGGCGTTCTCCAACAGGTTTTGCAGCACCTGCCGGAGCCTCCGAGAGTCCGCCATGATGAACAGATCGCTCGCCACACGCGTCTCGTACTGACGTCCTGGCTCCTGGACGCCAGAAAGGGTCTGGCGGACTATGCGCTCGACGTTGAGGGGCTGCATGTCGACCTGCAGGACACCAGCCTCGATCTTTGAAAGGTCCAACAGGTGATTCAGTAGGTCGCGCAGTCGGTCTGCCTCACCTTCGATAGTCTCGAGGAAGAGCCGCTGCTCATCCTGAGGCATGTCGCCGCCAGCGTCAACCAACGTCGCCGCGTAACCCTTGATGTTGGCAAGAGGGCCTCGCAGGTCGTGAGAGACGGCGTTGAGCAGGTCCGTCTTCAGGCGGTCGAGCTCTTTGTACGTCGAGACCTTGCCCGACTCTTCTTGCAGGCGCAGGTTCTGCATGGCGATGGCGGCTTGATGTGCCAGCGTCTCCGCGGTGCGCTGTTCCTTTTCGCTGAACGGTGCGCTCTCGGATCGATGGAGCTCGACGTACCCAACCAACGTGTCACCATGTCGAATGGGAACGCGGAGGTGCACTTGTCCGAACCTGGTGGGTCGGTCTCCATCGATTGCGCGGGTCGGAAGGTAGGCAATCGGTGTGAGGCTGGACCGCATCATTGCGTCAGCAAGGTAGACGGAGGCGCGATCGATGGGGAGGCGCGAGCGGATCGATTCCAGCAGATACCAAGCGACGTCGTTCACACTCCGCGCGACTCCTGCCTGGACGGCGAACCGGTGAACGAGCGTCGCCTCGCGGAGCTGGCTCTCGAGCTCATCCTGAAGCGCAATGTGCCGAAGCGTGGCGCCCACCTGCGCGGCGATGAGCGCCGCCTTCTGCTGGTCCCAATGGACGAATGCTTGGTCGCCCCGGGGGCGCACGAGCACGAGCGCGCCGATGGCGCCTTCATCCCCGAGGATGGGCACGCCGAGAACCGGTCCCGCGTCCAAGAGCGTGGCGAGGAAGCGATCGACGCGCGAGCTGGGGCCGGCCGCATCCAACGCTTCCCAATCACCCGAGCGGAAGACGCGACTCGCGAGGGCATTCGTGTCTGCGAGCGGGAGACGGCGCCCGACCAGTCGCTCTCGGACGACTCCATCGGGACCGACTGCACGAAGGACGAGCGCGTCTGACTCGACCATCCAAGCCAAGGCAGCCGAAGCCTTGAGCACTTCGGCTGCGAGACTGCACGACTGGCCGAGAGTCTCCTGAGGCGGCACCGCCTCGCCGGACGCTCCCTGCATCGTTAGCAGCCGCGCTTCGAGATCGAGGGATGCGGCGAGCCGATCGTAGGCGCTGCGGCGATTGCTCACGCGTAGCATCTCCCGCACGCCTAGGCAGCCGCCCACGAGCAAGGCGAACGCCGGAGCGAACGGCGCGCTATGCTCCGGCGCGATCAACGCCACGACCAATCCGCTGGCGCCGACGAGGCCTGGAACGAGGAACGGTGGCCGATTCCGGTCGTGGTCGAGAAGGCTCAGGGCTGGACCATTGGCCTGGCCGACCAGGAATGCGCCCAGGAGAACCGTGAAGGCCACCGCCTGGAGCAGAAGTACGGAACCCGAAGCCGGCGAGCCGGGATTCGCGCCGTCCAGCACTTCGGATAGGAACAACAACGCGCACGAAAGAGCGATGCCCAGGGTGCACCACCGCCTGGCACGCGAGAGCTGCGGCGCGACGACCAGCGCCGTGATGACGGGGAGCAGTAGATCGGCGGGTCTCGAGGCGCCGACCGCGAGATAGGATGGAAGGATCGAGGCGCTGAGAAAGAAGCCGCTGATGCCCCAGAGCGCCAGCGTCGCGAGCACGGTCACCGAGTCGGTGACGGTCGCGATGAGCCGCTCGGCGGATCCGCGCAGCTCGGGCCAGGCGAGCTGCCCCACGGCCAGACCCACCGCGAAGACGAACGCGCCGCCCTCGACGAAGAGTCCCTCGCCTCCGGTCCTTGCGGCCATGCTGCTGGCCATCCACGCCGAACATGCGACGACGAAGGCGATCCAGGTGACCCGACTCTCGGTGTGGGTTCTCGCGATCCAGCCGGCTACAACGGCGACGACTAACGCGCCGGGCGTGCTGGGATCAAATCCGGCGTATCGCCCGAGAAGCATCGCGAGCAGCAGGATGACGGTAACTTCGAGGGCCGGCGCCGAAACGCCTGACGGCCGCGAAATGCGGTTTGGGAGCTCGCGACTCTCAGAAACTCGAGGGCGGGAAGGGAGCTGAACGAGATGCGGCCGGCTGGCCTGCTGGCCCTGGCGCGATGCAGGACGAACGCGGTGCATCGGACCCATCTCGCTCCCAGCGGTGCCCGCCAAGCGACGCCACGCGTGCCTGGCTTGGCGCTTTATGACAAGCAGGGATTGTACACTGATCGCGATGGACGCGGGGTACCGTGACCCAAAACTCACCCGTTCAGCGGCAACTGTGAACTTCTCCACGTTCTCCGGCTGCCTGCTGGAGAGTGTCGACCGAGTGTACAATGCCAACGCAGCGCGTGAAAGAGGATTCGATACTTGAGGACTGTGCGCGACGTTTCGGCCGGGGGCGTCATCACCCGAGTTGAGGGTGATGCGCTCGCGCTCGTCCTGGTTGGTCGAGCGCGACCGGAGCGATGGAGCATCCCTAAGGGAACCCCCGTCGCCGGCGAAACCCTCGAAGATACCGCGATGCGCGAGGTCCGAGAGGAGACCGGCCTCTCGGTCAAGATTCTGGAGCCTCTAGGCGACATCACCTACTGGTTCTCCGCCCGCGGCGTCCGCCACCACAAAACGGTCTACTTCTACTTGCTCGAGGCGATGGGCGGCTGCGTCGACGATCATGACTGGGAGAATGACTTCGTGGCATGGCTTCCAGAGGTGGAAGCCCTGCAGCGCATGTCATTCGCGAGCGAAGTTGGCATCGTCGAGCGCGCGATTCATCGCACTTGGGCGCGGCTGGGAACGAGCACCCCCCCGGCAGTTCCTACTTCGTAGACCGGACCGCGGCAGTGAGAGTGTGACCACGACGGCCGATCCCGGGCGCATCGAGACCCTGGAAACGCAGATCCGCGAGCTGCAGGCCGTCTACGCGCATCTCGCCGCGTACGCCAAAGATTTGAATCGGACGTATCTCGAGCTGCGCCTTCGGCTCCAGCAGATGACAACGCTCAGCGACCAGGCGACACGCTTGGCCCGCGCCCGCAATGTCGAGGCCGCTACGCGAGCATGCGTAGACGGCGTGCTGGAGCTCTTCCCCGAAGCGGAAGGTTTTCTGTACCTCGAGGACCGTCGAGAGGCGCTGAAGCTGGCTGCATCGCGGCCGAGCGACGCGGATGATCATCCGAAGATCTTCGACGAGCTCGCCGCTGCCGCTATCGCGGTCGAGCAGCCGGTCACGCGACACGACTTTTCCGCGAGCACGCCGCTAGCCGTCGTCGCGGTGGCGCTGCGAGCGCGAGGCAAGCCGTTCGGGGCATTAGTCGTCGCCCGGCGAGACACGTTCGATGAGGACGACATCCGCGTCATCGAGCTCTTGGGCAACAACGCCGCGGTGGCGATTTCGAACGCCAAGCTCTTTCAGCAGACGCGTCGGCTGGCGCTTACCGACTCGACCACCGGGCTCTTCAACCTCCGACACTTCCGATCGGCGCTCGCCCAGGAGATCCATAAGGCAAAGCGATTCCAGTACCCGATCGCGGTCATCATGGCCGACATCGACAACTTCAAGCAGTTCAACGACTCGTATGGCCACCCGCGGGGGAACGTAGCGTTGAAGAAGATCGCGCACGCGATCCTCCAGAACCTCCGGCAGACGGACATGGTTGCCCGCTACGGTGGAGAGGAGTTCTCAGCGATCCTGCCTGGCTGCGATCAACCATCGCTGCTGCAGGTGGCAGAGAAGGTGCGGCAAGCCGTCGAGGAGATTCGCTTTCCCGTGGGTTCTGACCGGCCGGTCGCTCACCTGACGATCAGCATCGGCGGCGCTTGGCAGTCTGCGCCCTACAGCGATGCGCAGTCCCTTCTCGCCACCGCCGACGAAGCCCTCTATACTGCCAAGGCCATGGGTCGCAACCGCTCATATATCCGGCCCGACTGACTGATGGAGCCCGTTCAGGCTGGCGGTATAATCGTCTGGCGCGATCGCGTGGTGCTCCGGCGTACGCTGCGCGGGGAGTGGGTCTTTCCCAAGGGATGGATCGATCCGGGCGAGACCGTCGAGCAAACGGCGATTCGCGAAGTCCGTGAGGAAACGGGCGTTCAGGCCGAGATCGTCTCGAAGGCGGGCACGGCGGCGTACGAATCAGAGGGCGATGTCCGTGAGGTCGCCTACTTCGTAATGCGCGTCACCGATAGCCCGGAGTGGTCGGAACACGCGGGAATCGACGCGGCGGTGTACCCCGTGGGTGAGGTAGAGAAAGTGCTCACGTTCGACAATAACCGTGAGCTGTGGGCGCAAGTATCTGTGCAGGTACGCCAGCTCATTCGGAATCGACGGGGCTGGTCAAAGCCATAGCCCATCCCGAATGAGCTCCCCAGGTGGCACTCCAGACTTCCTACCCAACGCCGACTATCTCGTTCACAGTCCATCTGCTGAACACACATTGAGTAAGGAGCGAAACAGCGTGGGATCATATGCGTACTTCCGAAAGAGCATTGTGCCGCTGGAGGAAGCGAAGGTAGGCATCATGACCCATGCGCTGAACTACGGTACTGGCTGCTTCGAGGGAATCCGCGGCAACTGGAATCCGAAGCACGAGCAGATTTACGTGTTCCGCATGCGGGAGCACTATGAGCGGCTTATGCGCAGCGCCCAGATCCTCCGATTCAACATCGAGGAGTCCGTCGAGGAGATGTGCGACCTCACCGTCGAGCTCATCCGCCGAAGCGGGTTCCAGGAGGACGTGTACATCCGTCCGCTGGCGTACAAGTCGGCGGAGGCCATCGGTCTCGGCATCACCGGTATCGAAGAAGACCTCAATATCTTCGTCGCCCCCTTCGGCGCGTACTTAGAGGGTGAGGGCGTAAAGTGCTGCACCTCGTCGTGGCGGCGAGTGCCCGACACGTCGATCCCCGGCCGCGCGAAGGTCACCGGCATCTACATCAATAGCGCGCTGGCCCACGCCGAGGCCCAGGAGAACGGCTTCGATGAGGCGATCATGCTGACCCAAGAGGGAAACGTCTCCGAGGGACCCGGCGAGAACATCTTCATCGTCTCGAACGGGCAACTCGTGACGCCGTCGCCCGCCGAGGGGATCCTGATGGGGATCACACGGGACACCGTGATGGAGCTGGCCCGGCGCGAGCTCGGCATCGAGACGATCGAGCGCCAGGTTCCCCGCTCCGAGCTCTACGCGGCTGAAGAGTGCTTCATGACGGGCACCGCGGCGCACCTGACTCCTGTCCTGGACATTGACCGACGAGTTATCGGCAATGGACGACCGGGCCCAATCACCCACCAGCTCAAAGAGCTCTACAGTGATATCATTCGCGGCAACAACGAGCGGTACCGAGGTTGGTGTACGCCGGTCGCGCCGGCAGTCGTAGGAGCGTAGTCACCATGCCCGTCGTGACGGTCTCTCGTGAGTTCGCGAGCGGCGGTGGCGAGATCGCGCAGCGGGTCGCCGAGATGCTCGACGCCCTGCTGCTCGATCGGCAGCTCATCTACGAGGTTGCCCTCCGTCTCGGCCTGCCTGAGGACGTCGTGAGCGAGCACGACGAGCGGGGCGAGACGATGATCAGTCGACTCGTCAACGCGCTGCGGGTGAGCTACCCGGACGCATCGGCGCCGCCGGACCTCATCGAGCCACCGGGCGACGTGTTCGATTTATCGGCGAAGACGTACGCGCAGGTCACCGAGCAAGTCATCCAGGAGGCCGCGCGGACGGGCAACGCGGTCATCGTGGGACGCGGCAGTCAGTTCGTACTTCGGAACTATCCCAATGCGCTGCACGTACACGTGTATGCGCCGTTCGATTCACGGGTCCAAGCGGTCGTGACCGAGCAATCGGTGAGCCGATCGGAGGCGGAGCGCATCGTACGAGATTTCGACGGCGGTCGCGCCCGCTACGCCCGCCACTTCTACCACGCGGACTGGGAATCACCACAGAACTATCACCTGATGCTGGACGCGAGCGCCCTGGATCGCGAGCTCGCGGCCGGCATGATCTGCAGCGCCGCGAAAAGCCTCTCTCAATAACAACAACAACGAGTAGCCGCGAGAAAGAGCTGGAGCCGTTTCGGCCCGGCTCTTTCGTTACTACTCTTGGTCCCACGAGTAGGAGCCAAACGCCCAGTCAAGCAGGGCGGCGCTGTCCGCGTAGATGTCGTTGCTGCGCATCATGGCCACGATCACGCGATGCCCGTTCCGTGTCGCCGAGCCGACGATGGCGCGTCCCGCCGCGTCCGTGAAGCCGATCTTGACTCCATCCGCACCGGGATACCGCCACAGTAGCTGATTCAGGTTGTGAACCACATGGCCCCGTCCGCGAGGCGTCTCGTACGACCTCTCGCTCGCGAGCAGTCGGAACGTCGCGTCCCGAAGTCCCGCACGTCCGAGCATCGCCATGTCATAGGCGCTGGAGTAATGGCCATCGGCGTCCAGCCCATGCGGATTGACAAAGTTAGAGCCAGTGAGCCCGAGCGACTTGGCCTTTTCGTTCATGAGGTTGGCAAACGCCACCCGCGTCCCCGCGATGTGTTCGGCTAGAGCCAGCGCGGCATCGTTTCCCGAGGGGAGCATGAGCCCGTAGAGCAAGTCCTCCACGGTGAGCTCCTCGCCCGGCTGGAGCCCCATCACAGTACTCTCGGGCATCCGTCGGCTATCGACGTGAACCGTGACATGCTCCGCCAAATTCGCGTGGTCGAGCGTGACCAGTGAAGTGACGATCTTGGTGAGGCTCGCTGGAGCGATCGGGGAGTTGGCGTTTCTGGCCCAAAGGATCTCGCCCGAAGCGTCGTCGATGACGACCGCGTTATCGGCGCTGACCCAGCCGGGGGAGATTTCCCGCACCTTCCGCGGTCCCGTGGACTGCAACGCGGCGGCGGGATCACCAGGTGACGGCACCTGCAGCAATTGGCCCACGACGAGCCTGGAGGCCGGGTCCAACCCATTGAGACGGAAGAGATCATCGCGACCCGTGCTGAAGCGGACAGCAATGCTCTCAACCGTGTCCCCGAGCTGCACCCGGTACGTCCCCGGTCGACTCTTCGGAACTGCGCGGAACTGCGGCGACGGCACCGAGGCCCCGGCGGGAGCCGTCGTCGGTACGACCGTGCTATTCGCGATCCATCCGTAGCCCGTTCGGCGGGACACGTCGCCGGGCCAATAGACGAACAGGCGGTCTGTGGTTCCCTCACCCGATACGACAAGGGCAGTTCCCGACGGAACCGTGCCCAGAGCATCTGGGCTGTCGGCGGCTGAGTATAGCCGCGCGTCGCTGGTAGCGAGGACCCATTCCGAGGGCGGACCGGAGATCCCCACGTCGTCGACGTCTACCCAGCCCACGGCGGCTGGCGCGTCAGTCGGGGGCGTGGTCACTTCGAAGCGCCGCGCATCGGCGCCGAGCACCTTGAGGAACTGCCATTGGTTGACGGTTGCGAGCGACGCACCACCGGTGGCAGCACTCCACAGCTTCGTCCCACGAGCTGCCTGAACCCATGAAGGAAGGATGGCGGGGGCGGCGTCCTGACGCGTGGCGCCCGATGAAGCGCTAGTTCTCGCTGAGGAGGCAGGTGCGATGAACCCAGGCGTTGCGGAGTCGCGGCCGTCCGCCAGAACCGTCCGACTCTGCTGCTGCTCGTGACCCTCCAGCCAGCTTCCGACCGTATAGCTAAGCAGAAGACCGATACAGAGTCCAGCCGCCACCGCCATGTAGAGTCGCTCTGCACGAGATGGCTGGCTGGTGCCGATCCAGCTCGCAAGAGCCATGAATCGTCGGCGCGGTGAGCGTGTGCGTACCGCAGTCATGGTGCTGTGAGGATACTCCCAGGAAAGATGGGCTGCGGCATTAGGCCGCTATTGATGCCCTCGAAGTTCGTGGGCTCGTCGGGTCACGCCCCCCCCCTAACCCCCCCCCAGACGGAGAGGGGGCACCCGCCCCTATTCGCTTGCCTTTTGGGGGC